>Ga0307374_10002092_pt1 | contig 36028 bp, 27 predicted proteins | sample OX3MG_FD_202532 | JGI IMG/M metagenome (GOLD analysis project Ga0307374, IMG submission 202532) | Soil microbial communities from Risofladan, Vaasa, Finland - OX-3 | ecosystem: Environmental > Terrestrial > Soil > Coastal area > Acid sulfate soil | place: Finland: Risofladan, Vaasa | collected... | reverse complement strand
CGCCACGCCGAGGCTCACTCCCATGCCGGTGAGCGGCGTGCGAATCAGCATCAGCGCACCCAGCACCATGGCGATCACTCCTCCAACGCCCAGGATGCCGTGCGTCGGAAATTTGGCTTCCAGGATAAACAGCACCATCGCGCCGACAATCAATACTAGGCCCGTAAAATTCACCGGCAGCAAGTGCATGGCGAAAAGCGCCAGCACCAGCGCAATCGCGCCGACCACTCCCGGAGCGAACATGCCGGGATGCGTGAATTCGGCGTAGAGCCCGAGCACGCCGATAATCAGCAGCACGAAGAAAACATCCGGCTGCACGATGCGCGACAAAAACCGTTCGCGGCCGCTCATTCCGATCGGCACGATCACCGGATTCGGCAGCGATAGCGTTTCCTTGGTCCCGTCCAGACGCGCGATGGTGCGTCCGTTGAGCTGCGCCAGCAGATTTTCTGGCGACGTGGCGATCAGGTCGATCAAGTTGCCTTTGAGCGCCTCCGAATCGCTAAACGCCTTGGCGTCGCTCACCGCCGTCATGGCAAGGCTAACGTTGCGCCCGCGCTTGCTGACGTAGCTGCGCAAAAACGCTTCCGCGTCGTTCACAATTTTCGCCCGCAACGTGGGATCGATCTGCACCGTGGCGCCGCCGATTTCCTCGATCGGTGATGCCGCGCCCGTTTCCGTCCCTGGAGACATGGCGTCCACGTCCGCCGAAAGCAAAATGAAAAATCCAGCCGACGCCGCGCGCGACCCGGTGGGATACACATACGTCACCACAGGAACCTGCGACTGCAAGATCGACTGAATGATCTTGCGCATGGACGTGTCCAGGCCGCCAGGCGTGTCCATGGTGATCAGGATCAGCTTGGCATCCTCGTTATTCGCCTGCGCGATACCGTTGGTGATGTACTCCGCCATCACGGGCTCGACTTCGCCGGAAAGGCGCAGCTCAACTATTTTGGAGGAATTCGAGGAAGAAGATACAGCCGCGCCCGGAGATGCCGCGCGCGCCACTCCGCGAAGCAACGGAACAGCCGACAGTCCCGCAATCACCAGCGCCAGCAGCCACACACGGCGCCGAGACCATCGCCGGGACTGGGATGTCTTCACAGAACGGCATTATACATTACCAAATGCCGAAGTCTTCGCCGTTTCCTATGCGCCACCGGCCGAGGCGAACGCACGCTTTGCACCTGGAACGCAAACTGCCGCATGAGATTGACATTCTGAGGTCCGGTTTCCGGACTCCGGAAAACGGCGAGCGAAGCGACGTTGTCATACTGAGGAGCGAAGCGACGAAGAATCCCTCTTGCGGCGTACCGCTACAAGAAAGCCGATCCTTACCCACACAGGGACGTGAATTCGCGAAGCCTGGGTTCAATTCCGCGCCGGTCGTCCGGCAATCGCAAAGGGCGCTGGTGTGCGCACAATTTCTTGCACCTGCGGGTCGCCAATCACGCGTTTGAACGCCGGATCGCTTTCGGCGCTGTGCATTGATTTATATCCATCATCGCGAGCCAGCTTGAGGTAGTGAGCGGTTTGCTTGGCGTCGCCCAGCTTGGCATACGACCGCGCCATCAGGAAGTAAATGGTCGCTTGATCGGGCGCTGAACGCTCCAGAAACAGCGAGCCGAATTCCCCTCTGTGGTCGAAAATCGTGGGATCGATCGCCAGCGCCTTGCTGAACGCCGTAGTGGCGCTCAGATATTCCTTCCGGCCGCAATATGCGAAACCGAGATTGCTGTAAATTGTGGCTAGATCCGTGCCCACCTTCAACGCTCGGCGGTAATCCTTGATGGCGCTCTTATAGCGCTTCCTGCCATATTCAACAGTTCCTAGATTGTTCATCGCGTTGGAGAAATGCTTATCGAACTTCCAGGCTCGTTTGTAATAGCGCTCGGCCTGATGCATATCGCCGATCTGCTGATAGGCCATACCGATTTTGTTGAGCAACGCGGAGTCTTTTCGGTCACCTTTCAATATCTGCTTGTAGGCATCCGCGGCCGTGGCGTATTCCTTGCGCGCCATCAGAATGTCCGCGCGCATCAGGGCAACTTGCTGCGGAGTCATCGGCGGAGGTTGCGTGCTCTCGGATGCGGCTGTCTCCTGGGCGGAGTTCGGCGCGTTCGAAGCCTGCTGCGCGCGGGCCGCACCAGTCACATATAGAAGGAAAAACAGCGGGACGGCGAGAAGGGCCAAACGTTTCATAGCCCAGCACCTAGTGCAGCTCGCCTGCCTGAACTTGCGGCAGCTACTTCGACTTGTCCGGCGGCTGCTTGTTGTCTCCGCCGAAGATACCAAAAATCTTGCCGAAGATGCCTTTTTTCTTTTCCGGCTGCTGCTCTGGCTGCCCTTCAGCGTTTTGCGCCGGTTGCTGCGCCGTCTGCGGCTCATTCGGGTTGTTGTTCGCGCCCTTGGCGGGATTGGGCAACGTGCCTTGCGCGGAGGGTGGCGGCGGATTCGCACCCTTTCCGAACAGATGCTCCAGCCATGACACGGGCGCGGATTGCGAGACGCTGCCTCCCTGCAAATCGCTGTATTGGGTCGGCTCGGTCCCGGCTATGAAGTATTCCTCGGCCGTCTGGGTGCTCGATGGCGTGGCCAGTTGGCCGCTCTGCGGGTCAATCATCGACTGCACGATGCCAGGCGGTGGCGTGAACGGCTGCGTATTACGATACTGCGGCAGCTCCACCGCGCGTTTCATGAACTCCGCCCAAATCGGCGCGCTCGTCTGCGCTCCGGTCAAATCAATGTCCCGGTCGTCATCAAATCCCACCCACACCACGCATTCCAAATTCGACGTGTAACCGGCAAACCAGCCATCGTGCGAAGTGCCGGTTTTTCCCGCAGCGGGCGCCTTGAATCCCAGATCGCGGACCACGCTGCCAGTTCCCTGGTCGATCACGCCCTCCATCAGGCTGGTCACCAGAAACGCCACGCGCGGATCGAGTACCGCCCGCGTCTGTGGAGAATTCGACTCCAGCACGCTGCCATCCGACGCCACCACGCTACGGATAAACAGCGGCTCGGCGCGAATGCCGCCATCGGCGAATGCCGTATACGCGGCGGCCACGTCGACGGGCGTCATATCGTAAGTGCCCAGCGCCATCGCCGGCGTGGGCAGAATCGTGTTTTTAATTCCCAGCTGCCGCGCCATATCCACCACGCGCTGATAGCCGACCATCTGCGCAATTTTGATGGTGGCCACGTTCAGCGAATGCATCAGCGCCTGCCGAACCGTCACCGTGCCAAAAAATTCCTCGCCGTAATTGTTTGGCGTGTACTCGTTGCCGTCGAACTCGAATGTGGTCGGCTCGTCCACCACGGTGGTTGTGGGAGTTATCACCGGCTGCAGGCCCTCGATCGCATCGTCCAGGGCGGCTGCGTAAACCACCGGCTTGAATACCGATCCCGGTTGGCGGCTGGCCAGCGCGTGATTGAACTGACTCTGGCCGTAATCTCGCCCTCCCACCAGCGCGCGGATCGCGCCGGTGCGCGGATCGATTGCCACCAGTGCAACTTGCGGATGCGGCACGGCCTGCCCTTTGCGCTTCCAGATCGCGTAACGCCGCGCCAGCAGCTTGTCGACGCTTTCCATCCCGATCTGCACCGCTTCGGTAGCGTCGCGCTGCAAGTCCGGATCGATGGTGGTGTAGACGCGCAGGCTCTCATTTTCCAAATCGGCGGGAGTGAATTTTTCCAGCAAGTGGTCTTTGACCATATCCACAAAATAGGGAGCGGTGCTGCTGGAAGCGCCGCCGTTGACGAACTTCAGCTTTTCGGCCTTGGCCGCTTTTTCTTGCGCCGCGGTGATGTAGCCATCCTCCAGCATCTGCGTCAGCACGCGATTGCGCGCTTCGTAGGCGCGGCCCGGATGCCGCTCCGCCTCCGAGTAGTGGTTCGGGGCGCGGATGATTCCCGCCAGGAACGCCGCCTCGCCCGCATCCACCTGCCTCACGTCTTTGCCGAAATAGGCTTGCGCGCCTTCGCCGAATCCGCGGATCGAAAAGCTGCCGCGATTGCCCAAATAGATGTCGTTGGCGTACAGCTGAAAAATCTGCTGCTTCGAAAAACGCTGATCGATCTCAAAGGCCATCAGCGTTTCCTTCAATTTCCGGCTCCATTCGCGCTTGGTGGTGAAAAAGAAAGTGCGCGCCACCTGCATGTCGATGGTGCTGGCGCCCTGCGCCCGATAGCCGCGGCCGATGTCGTACATCGCCGCGCCCACGACCCTCACGATGTCGAATGGCCCATGCTGGAAAAAGCGCTTGTCTTCCGCCGCCAGCACCGCATGAATCATCACCGGAGGCAAATCGCTGTACTGCACCACGCGCCGCTTTTCGCGCGAGCTATCGAAAAGATTGGTGATGAGTTGCGGCTCGATTTCCGCCGACTGCAGCTGTGCGCCGTTGGGAATCTCGCTGATTGCGGAAACTTCCGCGCCGGTGAAATCCACGCGCAGCGCGTTGCCGCCCTTGAAATACGAACTCTCCGAGGGAAGAATCTGCACCGCCGAGTTTTTCACCAGCACTTCGCCCGGCGCTCCCTTGGCGGGACCTTCCTGATAGCCGTCATTCAGCAAATAGTTGGTCAGCTCGTTCTCTGGCAGCGATTCGCCCACGTAGATGTGGCCCGGCGCCGAATACAGTTGAGAGGTGTTGTGGTAAATGTGGCCGGTGAGCCGCTGGTCAATCAAGTGCCCGAAGGAAACGTAGTAGTAGCCTACAAACCCCGCGCCTGCCAGCAGAACCGCCAGCACCACAACCAGCAGGGAAATGCCGAACCCAGATGTGAAAAAGCCTCTTGCAATGCGAACGCGCAATCCGTCTCTCCGTTTACTTTGCTAACTCACGGAAACCCGCCAGCCGGAGCCCCCAAGAAACTCTGCATTCCGGGGTGGTGAGACGCAGCTGGGCGGGCGCGTCGTCGCCTATCATCGCCATCTCCGGCGTCCGCCACGAGCCGGGATAAGTAGCTACTTCTGCCAGACAAGTCATTCCGAGTGGCCTACTCTAATGGACTACTATTCTAGATGGTATGGTTGTCTGCGTGGGGATGAAATTGTAGGGTGAATTGGTAAACGTACAAGTCGACCGGTATCGAATAATCCAGGGATATGCTAATCGTGCCGCTGGACGTGTCTAGCTGAATGTCCTCGGGCTTCGCCGGAATGTTCAAATCTTCCGCCTTTTTCCACACTTCCTGGCGAATGTCGTCGTTCGTCTTTTTGGGGTAGCTGCTTAGCGCGTACTGGGCTTCCGTATTGATGGCGTCCTGAAACTGATAGTTATCGATATATGCGGGCGCAATCTTGACCGCCGCGACGGCCATGGCACCCAATATCAGCAAGGTGAAGAAAAGGTTGATCTTCGATCCGCCGTGCTCCGCCCGGCGTGGGGCGCGCGGCTGGGCTTGCGTGCCGCCATCGACTTTTTCTGCGCCATTCACAGCCACTACGCTACCACCGCGCCTGAATTGCGTGTAGTGCGACGCGCAGTCTCTGTTTACGATCAGTAAACGGGTGCAGACCTGCTGCGCTCGCCGCCAGCGGCAGTGCAACTCGCCCCGCTCGCGGCGACGGCCACCGCAGCCCCCGGATTCAGGATGTGAAAGCCCTCGACTTCAGGAAGTGAAAGCGGCCGGCTTCAGGAAGTGGAAGCCCCCGATCTTCAGTCGGGGGAGGCAGGGCGCCTTTTGTCCTGCCGCACAGACGCGCGCGACGGCGCGCGTCCCTTCGCGCTGTTTCATCCGCGCGAAGCGCTCTCAAGTCCCGCACACTCTTTCCGCAAACTGGTCAGCCGCCGAAGCTCCCGTTTTTTTCCGCTATCACACAGAGAGCTGCGAAATTTAGTTCGCCGCATTGGCGCTTCAGAGCTTGCGCGATGAACAGATGATTTCGCCAGGGAACCGTGCCGTAACTAGCGCAACGTCGACGCGCCCCCAGCCGCTGAGGTCCGGCGTTCGTTACAATTGCAAGCCCGCGGAGATCAACGCCGTGATCTAACTAAACTCGCCGGCGAGCATCCGCTTGTGCTGAGCGGCGGGAAACCGCTCGATGGCATAGCGCAACGCCGTGCGTGGAATGCGCTGATAATTTTCGCGCAGGAATGCGGTGAGCTCTTCGGTAGATACTTTTCCCGTCTCGCGCAGCGCCCATCCGACCGCCTTGTGGATCAAATCGTGTTCGTCGGCCAGCAGCTTGCCTGCGATGCGATAGGTCTCCGCGATCTCTCCGTCTCGTATGAGCGCCAGCGTGGAAACGATCGCAATCCTCCGCTCCCACAAATTTCGCGATTTCGACAAACGGTCCAGCACCTGCCTCGGACGCGCCTTCAGATGTTCGCCTAAAATGTACGGCGCCGCCGCATCCACCAGATCCCAATTGTTCATTCGCGAGGTTTGCCGCAGATAAAACGAAACGATTCGCTCGCGGCGCGCCTCGTCCCCGCGCTCGAATTGCGCCACCAGAATTTCCAGCGCCGCCAGCCGGTATTCGTGAATCGGCGAAGCGAGCAGGATACTCAAATCGCCGAAGCCGAGCCCGACGTATTGATGCGCGATCGCGCGCAACGCCGGCACCTTAATCCCAATGAACCGGTCGCCCTCGCCATATTCGCCCTTACCCGTCTTGAAAAACTTCGCCACGCCCACGGCTCGGCGCGGATCACCCGCAGCCGCCAGCGCGCGCTCCAGTGCTCTTCGGCTCGGCAGCCCGTTCCCAACGTGCCCCGACGCAGCACGCGGCCGCCGCTTCTTAGCTTTCCCGTTGCGCATGTCCTGTTAGCGTTCCTGCGTGACAACCTACGATTTCGTCAGGCACGGTTTCAACCGTGCCGAATCCTGCGCAATATCGAATCGGCTTCAGCCGCTGCGGTCCGGCGCCACGAATTGCAATCCGGCGGACTAATACGCCTTGGCGAAAATCGCTCGTTCGCGCGCGTCTTTCCCGCAGTAAACGCACTTCCCCGCACCGCCCGGCTGCTCGACGGGAATGCACCGCATGGTGGCTTTCGTCTCTTCCTTAATTTTCGCCTCGCAATCTTCGCCGCCGCACCACCACGAAAACGCGAACCCGCTCTCGACCGCCTTCTTCAACTCTCCGTAGTCCGCCGCGTCCACCGTTTTCGATTTGCGGAACGCTAGCGCGCGATCGAACAGCGCCTGCTGAATCTCCTCCAATTGCTGAACCACCGACGCGCCGATCCCCTGCTGCGAGACGAACGACTTCCCTTCCTTGCCCGGACGGTCCCGCCGCGCCAGCACCACCGACCCTTTCGCCACATCTTTCGGCCCCAGCTCCAGCCGCAGCGGCACTCCGCGCATTTCCCAGTCGTTGAATTTGAAGCCAGGGCTGACGCCCTCGCGTTCGTCCATCTTCACGCGCACGCCTGCGTCAATCAGCTCGCGCTGCAACCTTCTCGCATTCTCCATCACCGTAGCTTTTTCGTCGTCGGTTTTGAATATCGGCACGATCGCCAGCTGGTATGGCGCCAGCCGCGGCGGCAGAATCAACCCCTGATCGTCGCCATGCACCATGATGATCGCGCCCACCATGCGCGTCGAAAGCCCCCACGAAGTTGTCCAGCAAAATTGCTGCACGCCCGTTTTATCGAGATATTTAATTTCGAACGCCTTCGCGAAATTCTGCCCCAGGTTGTGCGACGTGCCCGCTTGCAGCGCCTTGCCGTCGCCCATCATCGCTTCAATCGAATACGTTTCGTTCGCGCCCGCGAACCGCTCCGCCGCCGATTTTCTGCCGGGTATCACCGGGATCGCGGCTTCGGTGCGTGCGAAATCGGTGTAGACGTCCAGCATCTGGCGCGTCTCGGCTTCCGCCTCTTCCGCAGTGGCGTGCGCCGTGTGGCCCTCCTGCCAGAAAAATTCCAGCGTGCGCAAAAATAGTTTCGTGCGCAGCTCCCAGCGCACCACGCTGTTCCACTGGTTGATCAGCACCGGCAAATCGCGGTACGACTGAATCCACTTCGCATACGCGTGCCCGATGATCGTTTCTGACGTGGGACGGATCACCAGCGGCTCTTCCAACTTTTCGCCGCCGCCATGCGTCACCACCGCCAGCTCGGGAGAAAATCCCGCCACGTGCGATTTTTCTTTGTCGATGAAGCTCCGCGGAATCAGCAGCGGAAACGCCGCGTTCACGTGCCCGGTGGCCTTGAACCGCTTGTCCAGCGCCGCGGTAATGTTCTCCCACAGCGCCCAGCCGTACGGCCGCACGATCATGCATCCGCGCACCGGCGCGTAATCCGCCAGCTCCGCCCGCAGCACCAACTGGTTGTACCACTCCGAAAAATCCTCGCTCCTCGTCGGGAGCTTCTTCTCCGCCATAATTCTTTCGTTTCCTTTTTGTGTGAATGACGCCGCGCTTCCACCGCGCAGCCCTGCTCTGTGGCCATTCATTATCGAGGCGATCATCTCCGCCGTCCACCACTTATCCCGCCAGCCGCCGCACCGCATCGCGGGCGACAGCCACGACAAATTTCAGTTAGTCTCTGCCCGTAACACTCTACTGCTTAAGTCCTTTGTTGACTCCCGTTTCGAAACTGTGGTATTTCCCTGCACATTAAAGCCTGCAAAGGATGGGACTTGGCGGGTGGGCGCTTCGGTTCGTCGGATCTGGCGAACAGCCAGTTCGGCACTTAGGCGCAGGCGTGGGTGCAGCAAAATTTAATCCTTTCCGTCGACACCGACGCACTCAGGTGGGAGCGCGCGCTGGCGTCCTTTCCCTGAAAAACAGCCGCAGTTCCGCGAATCAGCGGCGCGGCCTTAAACACTAAATGACAACTCAACTGGGGGTGGGGGATGGGTTCACGATTTGCGGGTCTGAAATTTGTGTGCGCGGTATCGATCTGTGTCGTCGCGGTTCTCTTCTGCATTTCTTCGGCGCTGGCGCAAAGCGCCACGACCGGCGCTTTAAGCGGAACGGTGACTGATCCGTCCGGCGGAGTTGTCTCCGCTGTCACCGTCACAGCCACCAATCTCGGCACCGGCCAAAGCCGCACAACCGCCACCGACTCCAACGGCTCTTACACCTTTTCGCTTCTACCTCCGGGAAATTATAAAGTAACGTTCGCCGCCTCCGGGTTCACCACTGCCGAAGTGCCGTCGGTAACGATTGACGTGACGGCCACGGAAGTGCTCAACCGCACGCTGACCGTCGGCTCGCAATCCCAGCAAGTGACCGTCGAGGCCAATGCCGTCACCCTGCAAACGCAAAACGCCACCGTCGGCAGCCTGGTCTCCGGAAATACTGTTACCAGCCTGCCGCTCAGCACGCGCAATTTCACCCAGGTCATTGACCTCTCGCCCGGCGTCGTAGCCAACGTGTCCACCGCCACCGCCGTCGGCAATGGCACGCAAGATATCAACGTCAACGGCTCCGGCTCCGACCAGAATACCTATTTGATGGACGGCGTGATCGTCACCAACTACGGCAGCGGAGGCGCCGCGCAATCCGGCAGCTACGCGGGCATCCCGATCCCCAATCCCGACTCGATTCAGGAATTCAAAGTCCAAACTTCGCAGTACGACGCCGCTTACGGACAAAATCCCGGCGCCAACGTGAACGTCGTCACCAAAAGCGGCACCAACGTGTTTCACGGCTCCGTGTGGGAGTTCAATCGCAACAACATCTTCAACGCCAACGATTTCTTCTACAAGTACTCCGAGTTGAAATCAGACCTCCCGAACAAACCGCCAACGGTGAAACAAAATCAATACGGCGGCACAATCGGCGGCCCCATCAAAAAAGATAAGATTTTCTTCTTTGGCTCGTACCAAGCCACGCGCCAACTCAACGGCATCGGCAGCAACGGTTTCGCCACCGCCATCACCTCCGTAAGCTTGCTGCCGTTCAACGAACCGGGCGTTCCTTTCTCCAAGGCGCGGTCCGACGGGAACGTTGGCAGCATTCCCCAGGGATATATCTCCACAAACCCGATGTGCAACTATGCGACGTACCGGCAGTACCTGGGCTGCGCGTTTGCAAATCAGTTCGATCTTTTTGGCGGCACCGGCGTCGCGGTCGCCCCGGACGGCTCGAACATTAGCAACACCGCCATCAATCTCTTGCGCCAAACGGAAAAAATTCCCCAAGCTCAGGGCGGCTATAACAACGGCTATTACATCCCCAGCTTGCTTTACAACTCTTCGGGCTTGCCGTTCTGCGATGTGGCCTCTGGAGCATGCGGAGCGCCCACGACCATCTCCCAGCCCACTATCGCCAACGAAGATCAGTTCATGATCAATACCGACTACGTCCTCTCGCCCAAGAACACTTTGACGCAGAAATATTTCTTCTCGAAAGACCCGCAGACCCAAAGCTTCAGTTGCATCGTCACCGGCTGCTACCCGGGGGCTCCCGAGGACGCGCACTACGGCTCGCAGTCGCTCGTCGTGCGGCTCACCTCCGTGCTCAGCAGCAACGTGGTAAACGAAGTCTACGGCTCATTTCAACGCTTGTACCTCAACGTCGCCGATGGCGTAACCGTCCAGTCCTGCGCTGGGGATGGAACCACGCCGCTGAACATCACTCCCGCCGTGAACGACGGCACTCCTTGCCCGCTTTCTTCCGCCGCCGCCGCCAATCGCGAGGACTCACTGGTTCCCGTCATCGGCGTCCTCGGCTTTCCAGGATCTCCTTGGGGCGGCTGGAGCTCCGGCGGTAACTTCTTCTCCGCCACCAAGAGCATCCAGAATAGCTTCCTCACCGGCGATCAGCTTTCGTGGAACCACGGCAAGCATTCTTTCCGCTTCGGCATCGGCACGCAGCGCATTCAATGGAACTGGGCGCAGCCCAACCGCGAGCGCGGCTGGATCATCGCCGGCAATACGGCCGACATTCTGACCGCCAGTAGCGGCCCAGCGGTCGACGGAACTCCGTTCACTCCCATCAACTATGTTATTAACAGCACCTGGCGCCTGCTGCCCAACGGCTCTCCCAATCCTCACAACTGGCGCATTAACGAGTTCTCCTCCTACGCACAGGACGATTACAAAGTCACCCGCAAGCTCACCGTGAATCTCGGCGTTCGCTGGGAATATGACGGATGGCCAACCGACAAGAACGGCGTCTTCACCAATTTCGCCGCCAGTGCCGCCGGCTTGGTGGACACGGGTTCGTTCTTTCTGAACAATCCCGGCGGCACCCTCGCTGGCTATATCGTCCAGAAAAACTACAACCGCTCGATTTACGGTAATCTCACCGGGCAGTTCGGGTCCACGGGCATTCTGATCAACAGCAACAAAACTCTTTTGCAAAGCGCTCCTCTTGATAATTTCTCGCCGCGTATCGGTCTCGCTTGGCAGGCCATGGACAAACTCGTCGTCCGCGCCGGTTACGGAATGTTCTTCGACCGCGTGTACGGCAACCTGGTCGGTGACAACATCCTCGGCAACATGCCTCCTTACGCCACCGGCGTTGGCATCAACCCCGGACAAACTTTGCAGAACCCGTTCTGCACGCCGAGCACGTGTCCGCAATTTCTTGGCTTCATTCCCCGGACACTCGCAGTCGCAGCGGGAGGTGCCGCAACTGGCGCCACGAATATCACCGACGTCTTCGGCGGCAACGCCTCCGGACTCCTCAATTCCGGCGACAACCCCTCCATGCGCACTCCGAAGATCCAGCAATACAATCTCGACGTTCAATACGAATTCGCGCACGGCTGGGTCGCCGATATCGGTTACGTGGGAACGCACGGCATACACCTCTACGATTGGAACCGCGACCCAAATCTAGCCTATCTCGTCGACTGCGGCGCAGCCTCCGCTACGTGCAATCCGCCCACGGATACGGTGAACCAGCTGCTGGAACACCCCGCCAGCTCGTTCCCGATGAACGATGCCGGGAATACCAATCCAGCCACCCAGGTTCTCTACAACACAGCGACGAACTATCTCGGCCGCGTCGCCTACCTCGGCGTCAACCCTGGCAATCTTCAGCAGGTGACGACCGACGGCAATAGCCTCTACGACAGCCTGCAAGTCATGATCCGCCACAATTTTGCCAACGGACTGTTGATCCAGGCCGCCTATACCTGGAGCAACCTCAAGACCGACATCAACGCCAGCCAAGCGGGCTCCGGTATCGCCACGCCAGGCAACGTGCTTTCCGGCAGCGCCTCCAGCAACGATCCGCTGAACTACCGTCAGCAGTACGGACCGGCCGCCTTCAACCGCCCGCAACGCTTTGTGCTCACCTATCGCTACGACCTTCCCTACAAGGGCGAGGGCTGGCATGAAAAGCTGCTCGGAGGCTGGGGCGTCTCCGGCGTCACCACCATTCAAGACGGTCTTCCGTTCAGCATTACGGATTCCGTCAACGGAAACCAGGCGACGCTTCTCTACGGCAGCTCGGTTCCCCCCACTGGTCCGTATTCCCGCGTGGAACTCGCTCATCCCGTCGACTGTAATTCGCTCGGGAATTGCAAATCGAGCGTTCCGCTTGGGTCCTCCGGCAGCATGTACCAGCGCGTGGTCAGCGGACTCACCGGCGGCGCCGGCTACTTTAATCCCGCCGCCTTCGCACCGGCGCCGCTCTTTGGCGGTGCACCCAGCCAGGCCGCGGGCCCGTACACTGGCGCCTGCACCGGCGCCAATCCACAATTCGTCGGATGTGGCACTGGGTTTGGCAACTCCGGCGTCGGCATCATGCGCTGCTGCACGCAGCTCAACTTCGACATGGCCATCGTCAAGAACACCGTCGTCGGGGGCATCAACGAAAACGCCGCTCTCGAGTTCCGCGCCGAGTTCTTCAACCTGTTCAACCACGCCCAATTCAACCAGCCCGGCAACGGCTTTGGCTCCGCTACTTTTGGACAGATCACTTCCAGCTCCGTTCCCGGCCGCATCATGCAATTCGGCTTGAAGTACACCTTCTAGCGCCGCAGTAAACCGCAGCAAACTTCCCCGGCTCGGCGAAGAGCCGGGGAAGCCGTACTCTCCGCTTATGCTCACCGACCGCGATTCCGCAGGCGAATCTTCCCCATTGCATTCTGTTTACTTGTATGCTAACGTGGCTTGTTTTTATTGGCTTGTGCGAACCCGCTGCGGGGCGGGCAAGACTACGAGACGAAAGGAACAACGGCCACCGGCCCGGACGACCCTCGAGTATCGCTCCGGCCGGCGGCTGAAGCGGAGAACAAGAACAAAGTGAAGCGCTCGACCACGATCACCGAAAACGCAGCGCAGCCGCAGCCTCGGCTCCGCGGGCTGTGCTTGGCTACGCATCAGCAGGCGCCATTCGCCTTTTATTCCCGCTCACCTATCGCTTTAGGGCGGAACGGTCATTCGACCTCAACCGCGCGTAAACCGCTGAAAACAAACAATCGCCTCACAGCAAGGGCGGAACTTCCCGGTGCATTTACTTCCACAGCTTTTCGCGGCAAAAACCTGCCCGGGCTGAAGCCCGCGACGCTAGATTTAAGCCTCTGGCGGGGCCGACCGGCGGCCGTATACGCCATTCACGAGTCACGAGTCACAAAATCCTTGGTTCGGGCGACGAACCGGGATTCCGGTCAAGTCCACCGGGCCCCGCAAACCGAAGCGCACGAGGTTTGCGGAACACGAGTCACGAATTACCGATCGCCAGTCACGCATCACAGCTCGCGAGTCACAATGGATTTCTGCTAGGATGGGCTCGCTATGACCCCCGACACTGCCGATAGCCGCCGCATGAGCCGTACGCTGGAACAGACCGATCCCGAGATCGCTCAGGCGATTGCGGACGAAACGCGCCGCCAAGCCACCGGCCTCGAACTGATCCCTTCGGAAAATTTCGTTTCCGAAGCGGTGCTCGAAGCGATGGGCTCCGTTTTCACCAATAAATACGCCGAAGGGTATCCCGGCAAGCGCTACTACGGAGGCTGCGAATTCGCCGACCGCGTCGAGCAGCTGGCCATCGACCGCGCCAAGGCGCTCTTCGGCGCCGAGCACGCCAACGTCCAGCCGCATTCCGGCACGCAAGCCAACATCGCCGTGTACATGAGCGTGCTGCAGCCGGGAGACGTCGTCCTCGGCATGAATCTGGCGCACGGCGGCCATCTGACGCACGGCCATCCCCTGAATTTTTCCGGCATCACCTACAAATTTGTTCCCTACGGCGTGAGCAAGGAAACGGAGACGATCGACTACGATGAGCTCGACCGCCTGGCCCGCGAGCACAAGCCGAAGATGATCGTCGCGGGCGCCAGCGCCTATTCCCGCGTGCTCGATTTCGCGCGCATGGCGCGCACGGCGCAATCCGTCGGCGCGATTTTGTTCGTGGACATGGCGCACATCGCGGGCCTCGTCGCCGCCGGAGTGCATCCCAGCCCGGTGCCGCACGCGGATTTCGTTTCCACCACCACGCATAAAACCCTGCGCGGCCCGCGCGGCGGCTTGGTCCTGTGCCGCGAAAAATACGCCAAAAATCTGGACCGCTCCGCGTTTCCCGGAATTCAGGGCGGACCGCTGATGCACATCATCGCCGCCAAAGCCGTTTGCCTGAAGGAAGCCACCGAGTCGGGCTTCCGCGAATACCAGCAGCAGGTGGTGACCAACGCGAAGGCGCTCGCCGCCGCGATGGCCTCGCACGGATTCCGCATCGTCAGCGGCGGCACGGATAACCACCTGTTTCTGGTCGACATTTACTCGCGCGGACTCGTCGGCAGCGTGGCGCAGCCCTCTCTCGACCGCGCCGGAATCACCGTCAACAAAAATTCCATTCCCTTCGACCCGCTGCCGCCGATGAAGGCCAGCGGCATTCGCATGGGTACGCCCGCCGTCACCACCCGCGGCATGCGCGAAGCCGAAATGAAAAAAATCGCCGAATGGATCGCCGAGGTTTTGCAGCACGTCGATGACGAAGCCACTGGGAATCGCGTGCGCCAGGAAATCGCCGCCTTCACCGAAAATTTCCCGCTGTACGCCCGCCGCCTCGAATCCGCGGAAGCAATTACTTCGTCGCGTTCGGCGCGCTGAATATCTCCGTTGATCCGTTAGGTACTGTCATTCCGAGAAGTCCGTGCAGCGGACGACGAGGAATCTGCTTTTTCGGTTTTTCATGGCGCGATGTGAATTAAAAGTTCTTCCGCGCGCCCGTCGCGGATCGCAAACGCGCGCACCGCGCGTTCCGAATCCTCGCGCGGCGAAATAATAAAGCAGGCAGCCTCCGAGTAATACGCCTGCTCGATATCGCGCGGCGACGGCTCGTTCCTTCCGTTCGGATGCGAGTGGTAGATGCCGAGCATTTCGATGCCGTCGGCACGCATCGCGCGCATCAGCGAGAAAATTTCTTTTGGGGCGATTTCGTAAGAAGTGGCGGAATTTTCCGCCGCGTTCGCAGCGGGCAAGATGCGTGTAATCGCGCCTTCGCGCCCCGCGAGCAACCCGCAGCATTCGACCGCAGGCTCGCGCCGCGCGTGCGCAAGCATCTCCGCGACAACTTCTTTTCGAATGCGAAGCGAGGAGCTCACAGTGAGAGTTTATATCGAGCGGAGTAAAAACAGCAGAGCGGCGCGGCCAAGATTGACCGCACCGCCCTGTGCGCGCTGAACCAACTCGATAAAGCCAGGTCGATAAAGCTAAGCCTTCTGCGCCTGGCGGCGGAGGAACGTCGGCACGTCGAGATCATCGGCCGGCACTTCCTCGATCTCGTTGACGTTGCGCGACACCTGTTGCACTACGTTGGCAGGAGGCGGCACGACCACGTTAGCGGGAGGCTGCTCGCGCGCCGCCTTCCACGTCTTCGGCAGATACGACGGCCGCGTGTGGGTCTTCTTCCCCGCCACTTCGCGGAAGCCCGCGGCAATCACGGTAATCTTCACGCCTTCTTTCATGGCGTCGTCCTGCACCGCGCCGAAAATAATGTTGGCATTTTCGTGCGCCGCTTTCTGAATCACGGACGAAGCTTCGTGCACCTCGTGCAGCGAAAGCGTGGACGATCCGGTGATGTTGATCAGGATGCCTTGCGCTCCGTTGATGCAGTTGTCTTCCAGGAGCGGGCTGTTGATGGCGCGATTCGCCGCGTCGATGGCGCGATTCGCGCCGGATGCAACCGCCGTGCCCATCACCGCGTAGCCCTGACCGGACATGATCGTTTTCACGTCGGCGAAGTCGCGATTGATAATGCCGGGAATGGTGATGATGTCGCTGATGCCCTGCACCGCCTGGCGGAGAATGTCGTCGGCAATGCGGAACGCCTCGAAAAAGCTGGTGCCCGGCTCGACGCACTCCATCAGCCGCTCGTTGGGGATCACGATCACGGTGTCGACGCAGCCGATTAATTCGGCGAGCGCCTGCTCGGCCTGCTGCAGTCTGCGCTTGCCTTCGAACGCGAACGGCTTCGTGACCACGGCGACCGTAAGCGCGCCCAGTTCTGTGGCGAGATTGGCGACCACTGGCGCGGCGCCGCTGCCGGTGCCGCCGCCGAGGCCAGCCGTGACGAACACCATGTCCGACCCATCGAGCGCTTCGAGAATTTTTTCCGTGTCCTCAAGCGCGGCTTTGCGGCCGACCTCCGGATTCGCGCCCGCGCCGAGTCCTTTGGTCAGCTTCGCGCCGAGCTGCAACTTAACCGGCGCCTGCGAAAGCTTCAGCGCCTGCAAGTCGGTATTCGCGGCAATGAACTCCACGCCCTCGACCTTGGCGCGAATCATGCGGTTGACGGCGTTGGACCCACCGCCGCCCACGCCAATCACTTTGATCTTCGCGCCGTCCTGCTGCTCTTCGTTAAATGAAACTCGAAGATTCGCTTCCTTTGCCATGCTTCCTCCCCCAGAATTTCATGCCCGGAGATTCAGAATTTCGCCCACCAGCCTGACCGCACCGCCCCGCAAACACGCAACTTCAAATTCGCTACGCGCCCTCGAGTGCTGCAACCGAGTATTTCTTCTTGCTTGTTGCTACGCCCCCGCAAACATACTCTTCAGCTTGCCCATAAATCCCGCGGGGCGAGCGCCGGCGAGGCGGCGCGTGCGCGCCCCGTATAGCACCAATCCCACGGCCGTGGAATATTCGGGCTGGGAAACGTCTTCGCTCATGTCCGCAAGACCTCGCGGCGAAGCCACGCGAACGGGCAGGTTGAACACGCGTTCGGTAAGCTCCAGCAATCCTCGCAGGTGCGCGCCTCCGCCGGTGAGAATAATTCCGGCGGGAACTTGCGATTCCATTCCGCCGCGGCGCAGCTCGTCGCGGATAAGCATCAAAATTTCCTGGCCGCGCGGCTCGACGATGTCGGCTAGCATGCGCGCGAACACCGTGCGCGGCGGCCGGTCGCCCACGCTGGCGATTTCGATGGCCAAATCCTGCTCGGCCAGCTCACGCACCGCGCTGGCGTGCTCGCGCTTGATCTTTTCCGCTTCCGGAATCGGCGTGCGCAAGCCGACCGCCAGATCGTTGGTGAAATGGTCGCCGCCCACGGGAATCGCCGCGGTGTGGCGCACCACTCCGCCGGCGTAAGCGATCAGTTCGGTCGTGCCGCCGCCGATATCGAGCAGGCAGGCGCCGAGTTCGCGCTCGTCTTGCGTCAAGCACGCTTCGGCGGACGCGAGCGGTTCGAGCACGGTGTCGTCGACGCGCACGCCGGCGCGATTCACGGCGGTCACGATATTCTGGGTGGCCGAGCCGGATGACGTGACGATGTGCACGTTGGCTTCGAGGCGCTGCCCCAGCATTCCGATGGCGTCGCGGATGTTGTCCTGGCCATCGAGGAAAAATTCCTGCGGCAGCACATGCAGCACTTCGCGATCTTCCGGCAGGGTGACACCGCGAGCCGCTTCGATGGCGCGGCGCACGTCCTCGCGCTGAATGTCGCGCGGCTTCGCGCCCACGGTGATTCCGCCGCGGCTATTCACTCCGCGAACGTGCGTTCCAGCCACGCCCACCAGGGCCGATTCCACGGGCATGCCGACGATTGCCTCGGCTTCCTCGACCGCGCGGCGAATCGAGCTGACCGCCAGGTCGAGATTGACGATCTGTCCCTTGCGCCAGCCCTTCGATTCGGCTGCGCCAAGCGCCGCGAATTTTACGCTGCCGTCGTCCGCCTGTTCGCCAATCAGCGCGCACGTTTTCGTGCTGCCGATGTCCAGCGCCACGATCTGACGTTCTTTCCTGGTCACGTTCCCCGCTCCTTCTTGGCCCCTGACCTGAACTTCCCGCGTCCTACCTCGAATGCCTGATTGCGCGCACCGCGCCGAAATTCTTGGCCTGCTGCGCCACGGCCACCGGCGCTTCCGGATTCACCACCGCTTCGCCATTGAATCGCAAATCGACCGATTGGACGCTGCCTGCTTTGGCGCGCCACTGCGCGATATCCTGCACCAGCGTCTGATATTTGGAAGCGAAATCGCCGCCGCCAAAATGAACGAGAATCGGTGCGGCAACCTGGGCAGAGGAATCATCCGCGCCGCCGCTTGCGGAAGCGCCGCCGAGACCAGTCACCGTGGCTTGCACGTCTTCCAAATCCGAAAGATCCACTTCGCTGATGCGGTTCGCCGCATTCCGTCCAGCTGACTCGATTTGTTGCATGAACCCGGAGAAAAGCTGCATGCGTTGCGCGCGATCTTCGAGCGGCAGTTCGGAGTTGACGCCAGTGACCACCGGAAAATCGAAATTGCCTTCGACGGAGCGATCCAGAATCACGCCGTGCACATCGACCAGCGCCATGCTGGAGCCTTCCCGAAGAAAAGCGATCGGCGTGCGCTCGGTGATGGAGACGGCAATGCGGTTTGGCAGCACTCGGCGAACGACGGCACTCTGGACCCACGGAATCGATTCAATCTCCTGGCGGCGCTCTTCAATCGGAACGCGCAGGATGCTTTTGCCGCGGTCGGCGGCGAAAATTTCCAGAATGCTCCGGCGCGGCGTAAAGTGCGTTCCGGAAATATTCACCTGATCGGGATGGACTAGCGCCATCGCCGGCGACGCCAGCAAGAACTGCCCGCATTCGAAAACGGCCCACGCGCCCGCCAAACCGACAGCGGTCCACATGGCGACGCGAAGATAGCTCTTCCACGCTTTGCGGCCGAATTTGCGCCGACGGATTTCGAGCGGCCTCTGGCGGCGAAGATATTTCGGCTCTTCGTCCGCGAGCACTTCCTGCGGGAAAGCATCCGGCTCGATGATCTTCAGTTTTGCCAGAGGATCACCTCGTTCTCAAGTTCCACGCCGTACGCGTCGCGCACTCGCTGGCGCACCGCGCCAATCAGGCCCAGCATGTCCGCGCACGTGGCATCGCCCACGTTTACGAAAAAATTAGCATGGCGGTCGCTGACCGTGGCGCCGCCCACGCGAAAACCTTTCAGCCCCAGTTCGTCGATCATGCGCCCCGCAGAGCCGCCCGGGGGGTTTTTGAAAATGCAGCCAGCGCTGCGTTGATTCAGCGGCTGACTGGCGCGCCGCTTTTCGTTGCAAACGCGAATGCCCGCCAGAATTTCCTTGTATGGCTTCGACGGCAGTTCGAGCTTCACATGGAGCATCACATCGTTCAACGCAAACGATGTGTGGCGATAGTCGAAGCGAATGTCCGCGCCGCGCAGCGTCTCGACTTTCCCGGTGGCTGCGCGATAGAGATCGACTTCGCGGACGTGCGGACCGATCTGGGTTCCGTAAGCTCCGGCGTTCATGCGCAGCGCGCCGCCCACGCTTCCCGGCACGCCGATCAAACCTTCCATGCCGCCCAAATCGTGCTTGGCGCAGAACGTAACCGCGCCGCCGAGGTCCGCTGAAGCTTCGATGTATGCCGCGTTGCCTTCTACTCGCATTCCGTTGCGTGACGACGCGAGATGCAGCGCCACCCAGGAAAGCTCGCCATCGCCGATCAAGACGTTGGTACCGCCGCCGAGAAAGCGCCAGGGAATCTGCTCGTTGGCAAGCAGACTCATCACTTCGGCGATACGGTCGTAGCGGCGCAGGATTAGCTCGTCGGTAGTGCCGCCGATTTCGAGGGACGTGCGCGTGGCGAGCGAGACTCCGTGCTGCACCTCCACGCCGAGATCGGCGAGCTTGGCCGCGAGTGGGTCGCTAATGCGCATGCGTCGAAACCCTCGATTCCAGCAGCATGGCCAGTTCGTCGGTTACGCGGCCCACGCTGCCGGCGCCAATCGTCAGCACCGCGTCGCCGGGGCGCGCTTCCTGCAACATGAACTCGATTCCGCCCTGCAGCGTGCTGGAATAGACCACGCTCTTGTGTCCGGCGGAACTGATGGCCGCAGCGAGGCGCTCGCTATTGATGCCGTCGATGGGCGCTTCGCCCGCGGCGTAGATATCCGTTAGGACCAACACATCGGCCTGATTGAACGAGTGGCAGAAATCGTCCCAAAGCTGCTGCGTGCGTGAATAGCGGTGCGGCTGAAAAAGAACCAGCAGGCGCTTGTAACCGCAGCCGCGCGCCGCTTCCAGCGTGGCGCGAATTTCAGCGGGATGATGACCGTAGTCGTCGATCAGCGCCACGCCGTTGTAGCAGCCCTTAATTTCGAAGCGGCGTCCGACGCCGGAAAAATGTTCGAGCCCAGAGCGAATCAGATCGGCCGGAACGTTGAGCGCCAGCGCCACGGCCGCAGCCGCAGTGGCATTGCGGACGTTGTGAATTCCCGGAGGCGCGGGCAAGCGAAAAAGTCCCAAATCCTCGCCGTGATAGCTGAGGCGGAATTCGCTCGAAAGGCCCAGGAGCTGCACGTCGGTAATCTGCAAATCGGCCTGGCTGGAAGTTCCGTACGTAATTACGGGACGGCGCACGCGAGAAAGAATCGCCTGCACGTTGGGCTCGTCCACGCACAGCACCACCGAGCCATAGAACGGCACGCGATTGACGAACTGGAGGAAAACGTCCTGAATTTCCTCGAGCGATTTGTAATGGTCGAGGTGCTCGCGGTCAATGGTGGTGACCACGGCAACCACCGGCGCAAGCAGCAAAAACGAGCGATCGCTTTCGTCCGCTTCCACCACCATGTACTCGCTTTGGCCCACACGCGCATTCGAACCAGCTTGATTCACGCGGCCACCTACGACGAAGGTGGGATCGAGTCCGGCGGCGCCGAGAACCGCGGCGACCATCGAAGTGGTGGTTGTCTTGCCGTGAGCGCCGGCGACGGCGATGCCGAACTTCAGGCGCATCAGTTCAGCGAGCATTTCAGCGCGCGGAATCACCGGAATTTTCAGGCGGTGCGCTTCCACGACTTCGGGGTTTGCAGCCGGCACAGCGGATGAAACGACGACCACATGAGCCCCGTGGACGTTTTCGGCGCGATGGCCTTCGTAGATCGTTGCGCCAAGCTTGCGCAGGCGCTCAACCACCGGAGAGCTTTTCAAGTCCGAGCCGGAAACGCCGTAGCCGATGGACAGCAGGACCTCGGCGATGCCGCTCATGCCGCTGCCACCGATACCCACCAGATGGACGCGCTGGAAGTTCCGGAAGCTGACGTTCATCGCGCTGCATCCCTCACCGCCGCGTTGGCCGGAGTTTCCGCCGGCACTAAACTTTCCAGAAGATCGACGATGTCTTCGACGGCGCGCGGACGAGCCAGCGCGCGGGCGCGATCTTCCATTTCTCGAATTCTCCGGGGCTGGTCCAGGAGGGTGAAGATTTCGGTTGTCAGCCGTTCTGGCGTCAGCTCTTCCTGGGGAAGCAGCCTAGCCGCTCCGGCATCTTGCATGGCCGCGGCGTTGCGGGTCTGATGCGCGTCTGTGGAAGCTCCGAAAGGGATGAAGATGGCGGCGCGTCCGGAGGCGGTTACCTCCGCGACGGTGATTGCACCGGAGCGGCAGACGATTAGGTCTGCCTGGGCAAACCTCTGCGCCATATTCTCGATGAAGGGCAGAACCTCCGCTTGGATTCCGCGTTTTTCATACGCCACGCGCACCGCATTATAGTCACGTTCTCCGGTTTGATGCACGATGAAAAGCTGATTTGTTCGCGCCGCCAGCAGATCGAGAGAAGAAATTACCGCCCGGTTGATCGGCAGAGCGCCGCGGCTGCCTCCCGTGATCAAAATGTTGAACGGCTCGACATGATCCTTGGGCGGAATGGCAAAAAATTCCGAGCGGATCGGGCAGCCAGTAACCACGGCGCGCCCGCCGAGCCGCTGCGCTGTAGGTTGATTCGCGACCGCAATACGCGTAGCTATCTTGGCCAGGACGCGGTTGGTAAAGCCCGGCTCGACGTTGGGCTCGAAAATCACGGTGGGGATTGCGCGCAGAGCGGCCATCAGCATCATCGGCCCGGAGGCGTAGCCGCCGACGCCGAATGCCACATTGAAACGCTGGCGGGTCAAGATTTGGTGCGAGTCCCATAGGCCAGCCGGAAGCAGGGCGAGATTGCGCAGCAGCTTCGTGCCGCCGATTCCCTTTAGACCGGCGGCGTGAATCGTTTCGAGCGGCATGCCTGCCTGCGGCACCAGCTTCATTTCCAAGCCTCGTTCGGTTCCCACAAATAAAACGCGCCGCCCAGCTTCGCCTGATCGTGGGCCACGTGCGGAGGACGAGCCTCCGCGGCGAAGCCACTCTTTGGCCACGGCAAGCGCTGGGAACACATGTCCTCCCGTACCGCCTCCGGCGATCAGCAGACTTTTGGCTTCCGAGTTCACGTCACATCCGCTTGCTGGCTGATGTTTAGGAGCACGCCAGTAGCCAACAACATGCCCACCAGGCTCGACCCACCGTAGCTAATGAACGGCAGCGGAATGCCTTTGGTCGGCAACAGGCCAAGCACCACGCTCAGATTGATCAGCGCCTGCCCGACGACCATGGCGGTGACGCCGATGCCGAGGAAGCGTCCGAAATCATCCGGCGCTTTCATGGCTGCCTGGAAACCGCGCCAGCCGTAGACCGCGAAGAGCACCAGAATCACCGCCGCGCCGATGAAACCGAGCTCTTCGCAGATCACCGAGAAGATGAAGTCGGTATGCGCTTCCGGCAGAAAGAAAAGCTTTTGGCGGCTTTCCATCAATCCGACGCCCGTAAAGCCTCCCGAGCCGACGGCGATCAGCGATTGCAGCAGTTGGAAACCGTGCCCTTGAGGATCGGAGCCCGGAGAAAAGAAAGACTGCACGCGCTGCAAGCGGTACGGCACGCTGGCGATGGCGAAGTACACCACGGGTATAGCGGCGAGCAGGGCGGCGAGAATGTACCGATAGGAAAGTCCCGCGACGAACAGCATCACCGCCGCGATGAAGAAGACCATGAACGCGGTGCCAAGGTCAGGCTCTTTGTAAATCAGCGCCATGATCAGCATGATGGTTCCGAGAATCGGCAGCAGCGTTCGCGGCAAATTGTTCACGCCGGGGCCTTGCGAAGCGCAACGCGTCTCCAAAAACCACGCCAGATAGAAGATCACCATCAGCTTGGCGAGTTCGGAAGGCTGAAGGCTCAGCGGGCCGAGGCGAATCCAGCGGTGCGTTTCATGCGAGCGGTCCAGAAAATAGACGGCGATCAGAAGCACCAGCGTGATCGAGAGGCCTCCGAAAATCACGCGTGGCTGGCGCAGCTCGTGATAGTCGGTGCGCATCAGCCGAAACAGTCCGGCGATGCCGAGCGCGGTCCAAAGCAGCTGGCGGATCAGGAAATAATAGGCATCGCCATACTGATCACGCGCGGTGATGGCCGAGGCGCTGAAAACCATCACCGCTCCAATCAGACAAAGCGCCAACGTGACGCCGAATAGGCGGCGGTCGGGCTGAAGCGTTCGCGGCACCGGTTTAGCCTTTCCGCGGAGAGGTCTCCGCGACGGACTGGTGTTCGAGCCTGGCGACCAGTTCCTTGAAGGCGCGGCCGCGATGCTCGTAATTTTCAAACTGGTCGAAGCTGGAACAAGCGGGCGCGAGCAGGACTACGTCTCCCGGCTGGCCCTGCTCCGCGGCCATTTTCACGGCGCGATCGAGCGTGCCAGCGTGCTCGCACGGAACGGCATCGCCCAAATCGGCGGCGATCTTTTCCGCGGCGGCGCCGATCAGCAACGCGGATTTTGCGCGCGCGCGCAGCGGTTCGCGCAGAGGCGTGTACGGGCTGCCCTTGTCCTTGCCGCCAAGAATCACGATCAGTGAATTGGAGAACGCTTCGATGGCTTTCAGCGCGGCGTCCACATTGGTCGCTTTTGAATCGTTGTAATACGAGACGCCGCCTAGTTCCGCCACGAATTCGAGCCGGTGCTCGACGGCGCGGAACGACGCGACGCCCGCGGCAATCGCCGAAGGCTCCGCGCCAGCCAGGTAAGCTGCTGCGCAGGCAGCGAGCACGTTTTCGACGTTATGTTCACCGCGCAACGGAATCTGCTCACGGCGCACCAGCGGAATTTCGCTGCCGTGGTCGCGGAAGAAAATCTGGCCATCGCGCAGAAATGCTCCCTGGGCCACGCGTTTCGTCCGGCTGAACCAATATATTTGCGGCCGCGATGGCATGCGCCGCGCCACTTCCGGATCGTCCGCATTCAGGACGGCGGCGTCGCGATCGAGCTGGTTATCGAACATGCGCATTTTCGCGGCGACATATTTCTCGAATGACGCGTGGCGGTCGAGATGATCGGGCGTCAGATTCAGCAGCACGCCGATTTCAGGACGAAAAGCTTCCACGGTTTCGAGCTGAAAGCTGCTAACTTCCGCGACAGTAACGGTGGAATCGGTGGAAGTTTCCACCAGCTCGAGTAGCGGCGTGCCAATGTTGCCTCCCACTAGCGTGGGAATCGAAGCGCCTTTCAAAATGTGCGCGATCAGCGCGGTGGTGGTGGTTTTGCCGTTCGATCCGGTGACGGCGACGAGCTTGCCGCGCAGGAATCGCCACGCCAGCTCGATTTCGCTCCACACCGGAACGCCGCGCTTGCGAGCTTGTTCGAGCTGCGGCAGTTTCGCTGGGACACCGGGGCTGAGCACGATCAGATCCTGCTGAAGAAAATCCGCCGCGTTTTGCGAACCGAGCGCGAGCGTCACACCGGCGGCGCGAAGACGCTCGGCCGTTTCGCGCAAATCGCGTTCCGGCTTCTCGTCCGCGGCGGTGACTACCGCGCCATAACCGGCGGAAAAAAGAGACGTGACCAATCCTGTGCGCGCCAGCCCCACGACCAGCACCCTCTTTCCCGTAAGATCGATTCCGGGCCTCACCTGCTTACCTCAACTTCAAAGTCGTTAACGCGAAAAGCGAAAAGATCAGCGCCGCAATCCAGAAGCGCACGATCACCTTGGACTCGCTCCAGCCCGCCAGCTCGAAATGGTGATGCAGCGGCGCCATGCGGAAAATGCGCTTGCCCGTCAATTTGAACGAGCCCACCTGCAAAATCACGGACAGCAACTCGATGATGAAAATCCCGCCAATCGAAAGCAGCAGAATCTCCTGCTTGATGATGACGGCCACTGTCCCAATCGCGCCGCCCAGCGCCAGCGAACCCACGTCGCCCATGAACATTTCCGCCGGATGCGCGTTGTACCAGAGAAATCCCAGCGAAGCGCCGACGACGGAGCCGCAAAATACAGTCAGCTCCGCCGCTTGCGGAATTTTCTCGATCTCCAGGTAATCCGCGAAACGCGCGTTGCTCGAAAGATAGGTGAGCGCCGTAAGAGCCGAAGCGGAAATGATCACGCAGCCGATGGCCAGGCCGTCGAGGCCGTCGGTTAGGTTTACTCCGTTCGAAAGCCCGGCGATCACCAACACCAGAAAAATGAGGAATGGGATATACGCCAGCAGCCAGATGTGAGGCTTGCTCAGCAGCGAATCGATCACCAGATCCGGATGCACGCGCTTCAGAAACGGCACGCTCAGCCTCGTGGAATAAACGCCCTTGGCCTGCAAGCCAATCAAAACGGCGCCCACGCCCATGCACACCAGCACTTGCAGCAGAAATTTGCGCTTGGCGGTTAATCCTAAATTGTGCTTGCGCACAACTTTGTTGTAATCGTCGATAAAGCCGATCGCGCCAAAAGCCAGCGTCGCGCCCAGCGCCGTCAGCACGTAGGCGTTGCGCAGGTCGGCCCACAACAAAGTCGGCACCACAATTGCGGCCACAATCAGCAAGCCGCCCATCGTCGGAGTTCCGGACTTTTTCTGATGCTCCTTCGGCCCTTCATCGCGGATGTACTGCTTCACCTGCATTTCGCGGAGCCGCTCGATCATCCACGGGCCGAGCAGCAGCGAGAGCAGCAGCGCCGTCAATCCGGCCACCGCCGTGCGCACGGTGATGTAACGAAAAACGTTGAGCGGGCTGAAATGCGGCTTGAGCCAGAAGAACAATAAGTAATAGAGCATTTCAGCGCGGTCTCTTCGGAACCGTTTCCAGCGGCTCAGAGGCCTTGGAGCTGACGCGGCTGTGCCGTGCGTCCAGCGCTTCCAAAATTCTTTCCATCCTTACTCCGCGCGAACCTTTCAAGAGCAGCAAATCGCCCGGCTGGACGAACTGCTCGATTTCCTTGGCCGCGTCTTGCGAATTTTCGAAAAATCGCGCCCGCGATTCCGGATGTCGCGCTTCCACGGCACCCTGCAGCAAATCGGCGGCGCGGCCCTGCACCGCGAAAATCCAGTCGATCTTTCCGGCTTTAGAGCCGAGCGCAGCTATGCGACGGCCGCATTCGCGATGCAACTCAGCGGACGACGCTCCGAGCTCGAGCATCTCACCGGCTGCCACGATTCGACGCTGATATCCCGGCGTAGCGGCGAGCAATTGGGTCATGGAGTTGAGGGCTTCGGGGCTTGAATTATAGCAATCGTTGATCACCGAGAATCCCTCATCATAGCGCACAACCTCGCCGCGTTTATCCGCTGGCACGAGCGACGGAAACACACGCTTCGCGTCCGCCGCGCCAATTCCCCACACGCTTGCAGCGGCGAGAGCTCCCAGCGCGTTCATTACATTGTGCCGGCCGATTAGCGGCAATTCCAGACGGGTGCGGCCCTCCGGCGACACGAAATCGAATGCCGAGCCATCCAGGCCGCGATCTTCGATCGACTCGGCACGAAATTCAGCGCGCGCGTTTGCGCCAAAGCGAATCACCGGCCCGCGCGCAACGTCCGCGAATTTCACAACGCGCTCATCATCGGCATTCAGCACGGCCGTTGCACGCGGCCACGGCAGATTCTCAATTAACTCGCGTTCGGCCAGCGCGATCTCGTCTACCGAGGCGAAAAATTCCAGATGCTCGACGGCCACGCGGGTGATCACGCCCACATCCGGTAAGGCGATCCGCGTGAGCGCCGCAAGCTCGCCTGGATGCGACATCCCCAGTTCCACAACCGCAGCGTCGTGGGCTTCATCGAGTTTCAGCAGCGTGAGCGGCAGGCCATATTCGTTGTTTAAATTTCCCTGCGTCTTAAGCACGCGATAGCGCGCGCCGAGCAGCGCCGCGAAAACTTCTTTGGTCGTGGTTTTGCCAACCGATCCGGCTACTGCGCCGACCATTCGTCCGGGCCGCTGTCGGCGCCAAATCTCGCACGCGCGCGCGCCGAGTTGCTGTAGCGCCTTCAGCGTGTCATCGACAACGAAAGCCTTCGCCTGTACAACCGCTGGATAATCGGCCAGCCGCGCTCGCTCGACCACCGTTGCGGCGGTGCCAGCCCCCAGTACTTGCGCCACAAAACCGTGTCCATCGTGACGCGGTCCGCGTATGGCGATAAACACTTCCCCAGGCTGGATCGTCCGCGAATCGATGGAAACGCCGGTGGCCGGAGCAAGAGCATCCAGCCCGGTGGGCCGCGCTACACCAAGCGCTTCGGCGATTTGAGCTATCGTCCAACGCATCATCTAGTTCGCTCTATTTTCCGCTGTATCTGTTCCGCTCTATCGACCATCAGGAATATGCAGCTAAGCCTTCTGCAAAGCTAATCTCCGTCAACGGACCGCCTCTTTGGCATAGCCCTTGCGGTGCAGCGCCGTTCGCGCTTTCTCGCGGTCGTCAAAATCGATGGGGCCATCGCGCAGCACTTGATAGGTCTCGTGGCCTTTGCCAGCGAGAATGACGATATCACCCGGCTGCGCAGCATCCAGCGCGATCGCGATAGCCTGCTCGCGGTCCGGCTCGATCCGGTATGTCGCGTTGGCTTTCTGCAATCCCACCACCACATCGTTAATGATTCGCAGCGGGTCCTCGCTCCGGGGATTATCGCTGGTCAGCACCACAAGATCGCTGAGCGATCCGGCCGCCTCGCCCATCAGCGGACGCTTGGTGCGGTCGCGCTCCCCGCCCGCCCCAAATAAGGTGATGATTCGGCCGCCCTTGCTCAGCTCACGCGCGGCGGAGATCACATTGCGCAGCGCATCGTCGGTGTGCGCGTAATCCACCACCACCAGATACGGCTGGCCTTCATCGACACGCTCGAAGCGGCCTGGCACAGCCTCTAGCGCGGCAATTCCCTGTTCGATTTGACCCAGCGGAAGTCCGAGGCCAATGCCCGCACCAATCGCCGCCAAAATGTTGTACGCGTTCATCCGTCCCACCAGCCGCGAACGAACGCTGAGATCGCCCGCCTGAGTATGCGCCGTGAATTCCAAGCCTGCCACGCTCAGAGACAGTTTTTTTGCCGCCAGATCGGCCGAGCCTTTAAGGCCATACGTCAAAGTGCTGCGCGCCAGGCCTTTCAGCTGTTCGCCGTAAGAATCGTCGGCGTTGATCACGGCCACGTCCGGCGCGCCCGAGCCTGTACCTTCAAAGAGCCGGCGCTTGGCCGCGAAATACGATTCGAACGTCTGGTGATAATCCAAATGGTCGCGCGTCAGATTGGTGAAGATCGCCACGGAAAAATGGCAGCCCCACAGGCGATCCATGGCCAGCGCATGAGAACTTGCTTCCAAAGTCGCATTCGTTCCACCAGCGTCGCGAATTTCGGCGAAGATCCGCTGCAGCTCAAGCGATTCCGGCGTCGTGTTCGGGGCATCGCGATAGCCCTTGGTTGTGCGGTAACCCGTGGTGCCGATCAATCCTGTCGTGCGTCCGGCGGCGCGCAAAATTGAATCCACCAGATAGGTGATGGTGGTTTTTCCATTCGTTCCGGTGACGCCCACAAGCTGCAGCGCTTGGGCTGGGTGGCCGTAAAAGTTCGCCGCCGCTAATGCCAATGCGCGCCGATCGGTTCCCGGCGCCAGCTGAATCCACGCAATTCCCGCGGGAAAAGCAGCCGGCCTGGCAGCTTGACTCGCCACGGCTTCCGCTCCGCGCCGCAGCGCGTCCTCGACAAACTGCGCGCCTTCGAGCTTTGCGCCGTGCAGCGCGAAGAAAATGGCGCCGCCCGTCACCTTGCGGCTATCGCATTCGATGGCGACGATATCGGTCGACGACATGCCAGCCGGCGGCGCACTCGCCGCAGCAACGTCAATTCCCGCTAGCAGTTGTTCCAGCTTCATTCCCTGCCTCTTCGTTCCGACCGCTCCACGCGCCCGTTTTGCGCGCGGCCCGGATTTCGTGGCGGCCCTCAATTCAACCCCTGCCGCACCGAGGTCGGCACCAACGATCCGGGCGCGCCGAGCAGCACCGTTACCCGGCTTCCGCGCGGCACCTGCAATCCTGCATCTGGAAACTGTTGCAGGGCAATTCCGTCGCCAATCACCGACGGCGCCAGCCCCAACCGAGAGCACTGTTGCATCACGCCGCGAATCGTCTGTCCCGCAAGATTCGGCACCACCACGCCCTTCGCATCCGAAAATTCAGCCGTCGGCGCCAAATCGCCGCCGCGCGCTTTATTCCTGGCGACGGCTTCCTCAAACCGCGTCACGCTCGCAGTATTTCCTACAGAGGATTGCGCGCTGGGCTCGCCGGGTTTCCTGAAACGGTTATTTTTCGCCGTTTCCAAATCTGACGGCATCGGCACATCGTGCGGAACGTCCAGGTACGCGAGCACCTGCTGCATGATTCGCTTGTACACCGGACCGGCCACCTCATCCCCGTAATGCTGTCCGACTGGAGAATCGATGGAAACCAGGACTGTTGCTGCTGGATCGTTTACCGGGGCGAAGCCTACAAACGAGGCGATGTAATCGGTTCGCGAATATCGGCCAGTCGCCGGATCGATTTTTTGAGCTGTGCCGGTTTTACCGCCCGAGGTGTAGCCGTCAAGCTGAATGCTTTTGCCAGTACCCTCTATCATGACATCTTCCATCATTCCCCGCACTTCGGCGGCGGTCCTCTCGTCGGTGACGCGCCGCGGCGCTCGTCCATTTTTAAGCTCAATCACGCCATTTGGGCCGCGAACTTCTGCCACGATTCGCGGACGGTACAGAATTCCGCCGTTGGCAATCGCGGATATCGCCGAGATAATCTGCACCGCCGTGACGCCCACTTCCTGCCCGGTAGCAATCGACGCAACTGAGGAAGCGGACCAATCGTCGAGCGGCGCCAGCAATCCGCGACTCTCGCCGGGCAGGTCGATGCCAGTCAGTTGTCCCATGCCGAACGCGCGGACCACGTGGTAGAAACGCGGCGCGCCCAGACGCAGCGCGACTTTGATGGTTCCCACCTCGCTCGAATGCGCCAGAACCTGGCGAACCGTCAATACCCCGAAAGGATGCCAGTCGTGGATTATGCGTCCCGCCACCAGAATTTTGCCCATCTGGCAATCGATCAATTCATCCGGGTTCGCTACGCCGTTTTCAATGGCGCCGGTCATGGTGAGCGGCTTGAAAATGGAGCCGGGTTCGTACACGGCGGTGACGGCACGGTCCTCGCGTGCGTCCGCTAAATAGGCGCCCGGGTCGTTGGGATCGAATGTAGGCCAGTTGGCGACCGCCAGCAAATTGCCGTTGTTCGGATTCTGCACGATCACCATTCCGTGCTTGGCGTGCGTCTGCTGCATCGCCTTCGCTAGCTCTTTCTCGGCGATGTACTGAATGGTTTCGTCGATGGTCAGCGTGACGCTGTCGCCCGGATCGGCCGCGGATTCGGTGCGGTCGTACCAGTGGCGGTGCCCATCGGCCATCACCATCATGCGCCCCGGGCGTCCGCGAATGTCTTTGTCGAGCGACTGCTCGATACCGCCGATGCCCTTCTCGTCCACGTCCACGTAGCCGATCACCGACGCCGCCAAATCGCGCTGCGGATATACCCGCCGGTTTTCCTTCTGGAAAAATACTCCGCGCAGGTTCATCTCCGATATGCGCTGCACCGTGACGGGCGAAAGTTTCCTGGCCAGGCGAACTGGCGAGTGCGCTGCGCGAATGCGCGCCGCCAGGTCGTCGGCGGAGATATTCAGCGGGCGCGACAGCATATCCGCCACGGTATCGGCGTCTGTAATTTCTGAAGGATCGGCAAAGACGGAATCCATCGGCAGGCTGACGGCGAGTTCGCGGCCTTTGGAATCGTAGATCGTGCCGCGCATCGGGCTGATCTCGAAAATGCGCTCTTGCTGGCGGTCGGCTCTTGCGAGGTATTCGCTGTAGCGGAAAAGCTGCAGATAGCCGAGACGGAACAGCACCGCTGCCATCCATACCACCGCCAGCACCCAAATCACAAGCCAGCGGAGACGCCGGTTGCGCTGCTCCATGAAATCCCAACCCTATCGAAAACGGATCTTCCTGCGTGTTCGATCCTTCTCGCTCGAAAAGTCTCACGCGGAAGGGACCCAACATGCGGGCCGCTCGTGCGCGCCCATTCAAATCGGCCAACTCAGTTGAATTCGTTGCGGTCAGTTGACAGCCGCCGCTGTCAGGGCCGGGGAACCTGCTCCAGCATGCGCGCATCGGCCAGCATCGCATTGCCAGTCCCTTGCGTCGGAGCCACTTGGCCAGGCACCGAAACCGTCAGTCCGAGCTGATTGCGCGCAATGGCGTCGACGCGCATCGGCGAGCGTAGCGTGGCGACCTCGATATGCAGCTGCTCGTTCAATTCCGCCGCACGCCCTCGCTGCGCGTCCAGCTGCTCGATGTTGTACCGGACCTGAATACACTCAAAATGCTGCCAGGTATAGAACAGCAGGCAAGCGGCAATCGCCGCGCCCACGCCAACTTTTTTCCAGAATTCTTTCAGTTCCGCCGGAGGTGCAAAGCGCACCAAACGCGAATTATCGATCCGCCTTACGGTGAAATACTCCGTCATGACCAGCTCCCCGCCGGCGCATCCGCCGCCGACGCCAATTTTTCCGCAACGCGCATCTTCGCGCTGCGCGACCGTGGATTGATTCCGATCTCTTCATCCGTGGGCTGGATGACTCGCTTCGTAAGCACTCGAACGCTTCCCTCCCGCGCCAGGCGCTGAAACGCATGTTTCACGCGGCGGTCTTCGAGGGAGTGATAGGTGAGGACAATCCATCGTCCTCCAGAATTCAAAGTGGCAGGGGTCCGCGAAAGAAACTGCTCGAGTTCCTCCTCTTCTCGATTCACCGCTATCCGCAGCGCCAGAAACGTTTTTGTCGCGGGATGCAGTCTCTGCCTTCCCCTTGCCTTTCGGACTCCTGCCACAACCGTTACCAGGTGTTCGGTGTCGCGAATGGGACGCGCGCGAACAATGGCCCTGGCGATCCTGCGCGAATCGTGCTCTTCGGCTTTCTGGTAGAGCAGGTCGGCGACTTCTTTTTCCGACCAGCGATTCACAATTTCGTCCGCCGTCAGCGGCAGATCGGGATTCATGCGCATATCCAGCGGCGCAGCCCAGCGGAAGGAAAATCCGCGCTCAGGACTGTCGAGCTCCAAGCTGGATACGCCCAGATCGGCGAGCACTCCATCGTAAGGACCGGCGGCGATCGCGCCCGCCAGCGCCCCGCTCGCCACTTCCCCGATTCTTGAAAACTCCGCGTGCACCAAAGTCACCTTGCCGTCGTAAGGCTGCAATCTCTCGCGGGCAATTTCGAGCGCCTGCGGATCGCGATCCAGCGCCACCAGGCGTCCGGTGGTAAGCCGCCGCGCTATTTCCACGGAATGCCCGCCCGTTCCAGCCGTCGCATCCACATACGTCCCATCGGGCCGGATGCGGAGCCACTCGATCACTTCCGCCGCCAGCACGGGCGTATGTAAAACGCTCAAGAGCTAAATGCCCAGCTCGTCCAACGTCTTTTCGTCTTCCGCCGTAATCGGGTTACGATTCAGTTGTTCCAGGAATCGCGTGTGGTTCCAGACTTCGAGGTACGTGAGCTGCCCCTGCACGTCGACCTCGCCCTTCATTTCCGCCGATTCCCGCAAAACAGGTGGAATTAAAATGCGCCCCTGCCCATCCACATCGACCACTTGGCCGTAGTAATTGGTTCGCGCCAGGAATTTCTGCTTGGCGCGATTGTGAGAGCCAAGCTTGGCGAGTTTGCGCTCGATTTCTATCCACACTTTCATGGGATAGATTTGAGCGCGATCGCCGGTTTCGCTGGTCACGTAGAACTTGGTTCCCGCTTTGCGTAATTCGACCAGAAAGTCCGCGGGAATCTTCACCCGCCCTTTCTCGTCCACCGTTGCCGAATAGTTGCCCCGCAACATGGAAACCCTTGCCAGCTCCGGCCGTTGTATTCCGGTGAACTTCACCGGAGTCCCGCAGCCGGATCGAGTCGTTTCTCGCGATCACTTGGCTTTTGGCCTCGAACTTTGCCAGTTCCACTTCGATTCACTGCTTACCACTACGACCCACTTCTTACCACTTTGGTCCCCGATTGTAATTCGGTTCTCTCGCATGTCAAGGGGAATATTTCAAAATGAGAAATAATTTTTAAATTCGAACGATCAGCAAAATGCTCGGCGCTCTTTGCCGCGAAACGGGCGATTCCACTAGCCCTAGTAGCGTTTACCGATCAGTGCACCACTCCTCGCGGCACGGGCGCGTAGGCGTGGAAAATGTTGTGAAACGGTCAATCGCGTTGACGGTGCAGGTCAGCCTCAGCGGGCGCGCCTCCTAAGGGCGGTGGATGAAAGTGGGAGAAGACTTGCCCCGCGACGCGCGCTTATTTTCCTGGCACCGATCGCTGAACGGCGGAGGAACTTACTGCGAGGGGGGGAGCGGGATTGCGCAGAGAATTCAGACTGCGCAGGATATCCTGCTCGTCCGGGCTCAGCCCAGCCATAAAGCGCGGATCGTTTAATGCGGCCTGCTGCGTGGACGGGCCCATACGGCTCAGCATGGCCAGATGGCGCCGAATCACCTGCCTGCGGTTCATTGGCAGCGCCTGCCATTTCGGCAGGAGCGTGTTGCGCACGTAGGCGCGCTGCTGGGGAGTCATTCGCTCCAGCGCCTCTTCGGCGTTGCGCGCCGCCTGTTTCTGTTCTGGCGACAGGTTATTCCAGCGCTCTAGATTGCGGCGAATCTGCTCTTGTCGCTGCGGCGGTAAATTCCTGAAGCGCTCGTTATTCTGCAAGAAGCGCTGTTGTTGCGCGGGAGGCATTTCTCGCAACTTTTCCAGCCACTTCGGCGGCAGTCCCTCCATGACGCGCACGTTCGGGCGCCGCGCTCGGTTCATCTGCGCTCTGCGCTGCGCGACCGCCTCGCTGCGCGCGGGCCAGCGCTCTCCTGCTTGCGCCGAGGCAGGCTGTGCCGCCAGCCCCGCAAGGAGCAGCAGCGCCGGAGCGATGACGTAAAGCTTCAGCAGCACCTATGCGCCTCCATCGTCGTTGCTGGCAGGCTGGCCCTGCCGCTGCGAATCGCTGCCCTGCACCGGAGACTGGTCTGGAACAAGTTCCGATAACGCGCCCAGCTTCGTCACCACGTCGTAGTTTTCCAGCACGCCCAAATTCTTGATGGCGTTGAAATCTTCCTGCTGCACCGCCGCCGTCGCGGGCTGCGCCACCGGGTTTCCCTTCGGCAGCTCGACGATGAACACTGTCATCGCGGCCATCAGCGCCATCGAGAGCGCCAGCCTCGGCTGCGGGATGAACGAGAAAAAGCGCGGACGTGCCGGCTCCGCAGCGATTCGCTGGCGCAGTCGCGCGTTGAATCCAAACGACGGCTCGATCGCAGGAACCTCATCCAGCAGCGACGAAAGCTTGCGGAATTCTTCCGCGCGCGTGCGGCAAGCCGCGCATCCGGTGAGATGCTCTTCGATCCCGCGGCGCGCGCCTGCGCTCACTCGATTGTCGAGAAACGCAATAAGTTCATTCGAGATTTCTTCGCACTTCATGACGGCCTTCCTTTCCCTGCCGGGGCGCTCGCTGAATTGGCCACAGGCTGGGTTATCACCAGTGGCGCCAACTGCACCCGCAGGGATTCGTACGCCCGGAACAGCAGCGATTTCAGAGCGCTCTCCGAGCATTCCAAAACTTTGGCGATGTCGGCGTAGTCCATCTCTTCGTATTTGTGCAGCAGCACCGCAGCCCGCTGCTTCTCCGGCAGCGAAGCCACCGCTCGTTGAATGAACTCGACGCGATCGCGTTCGATCATGTGCTCGTCGATGCGCATCTCGCGCGCGGGAAGCTCGCGCGGCGGGGCGTCTTCTTCGTCGTTCGGCGGCGCGTCAATCGAAACTTCCATGCGCTGATGCCGAGTGTCCCGCAATGAATTCAGCGCCAGGTTCGTGGCGATGCGGAAAAGCCAGGTGGTGAATTTCGCGCTGGGAGTGTACTGCTTCCGCGCACGATAGACGCGCAGAAACACCTCCTGCGCCAAATCCTCCGCCGTGGCTCGGTCGTGGACCATGCGGCCCAGGAAATTCACCAGCGGCGAGCGATACTTGTGCAGCAAAAGGTCGAAGGACGCCTCGTCCCCGGCCTTGACGTCCAGCATCAGATCGACGTCGGACCTGGCCATAGCCTCCACAGTCTATCGAACACGTTCCGAGCCATAAAGTTGCGTGCGTTCCGTTGCCCTCAATCTGCTATGAACCGGCGCCGCACCGTGGCCGCGAACCGCGATATTTTGTGCGCCGGGACGTTCCGGGTAGGAGCATGCGCCGGCGTTTGTTTTCAGCAACTTACATGTGTTTCTACTCGAATGACTGTTCCGGGTAGAAGTGCGCGATTCGTGACTCGTGATTGGGTAACCCATGAGGAGCGGTCGCGTCCGGAAGCCACGGAGGCACGGAGTCACTGAGACTAAGGGCAAGCAGGGCGTGGCGGCAGAATTGCGCGTTCGGCTGGAGGCAAACGGCAAGGATTCAAAGCTTGCGCGGGTGAACCAGCGCGAATGGGCGCGTGCTTTCGCGCGCATGTTTTTCGCGGGACTGAAGTCCCGCG
>Ga0307374_10002089_pt1 | contig 36043 bp, 33 predicted proteins | sample OX3MG_FD_202532 | JGI IMG/M metagenome (GOLD analysis project Ga0307374, IMG submission 202532) | Soil microbial communities from Risofladan, Vaasa, Finland - OX-3 | ecosystem: Environmental > Terrestrial > Soil > Coastal area > Acid sulfate soil | place: Finland: Risofladan, Vaasa | collected... | reverse complement strand
CCGCCTCGGCATGAAGCTGGGCGCGGCTGTCCGAGTCCCCCGCGACCACGGTGGCCGTGCTCTCGGCCCAGGTGCAGTCCAGGGACTTGTCCTTGCCCAAAACCGCGACGGCGGGCGCCGCGGCCGCGGGCGAGAGCACCGCGGAGGACACGGCCTGGCTGCCGCCGTGGAGGGAGAGCTCTTGGTTTAGCTCCGCCTGGGCTTTTTGGGCGCGGGCCTCGACCGCGGCGTAGTCCGGCGCGGGCGCGGGCTTGGGCCGCGCGTGCGCGCAGGCCGACAACAACGCGGGCGCCGCCGCGAGAAGAAAAATGAAAGCCGATCGCCGCATAGCGTTTGCGGGCATTATAACCGTTGCGCGCGCCGCGGCGCAAAGCCTATAATCGTTGGCGTGAAAATCCTGGTTCATATGCTTGTCGGCACCGCGGCGGTCTACGTGGCCGCGCGGGTGCTCCCCGGCGTCGCCGTCGACGGCCTGGGCACGGCCTTGGCCGTGGCCGTGGTCCTGGGGCTCATCAACGCGCTCATCCGGCCCGTCCTGCTGCTGCTCACGCTGCCCATCAACATCCTGTCGCTGGGGCTCTTCACCTTCGTCATCATGGGGCTCTGCGTGGAAGGCGCGGCCATGCTCGTGCCGGGCTTTGAGGTTCACGGATTTCTCTGGGCCATGGCCTTCGCCGCGGCTTTCTCCATCATCAACTGGTTCCTCGTCGCCGCTGAAAAAATCTAGGCTCCGCCCAGGGAAGCGAGCTTGTCCGGCCGGGGCAGATAGAGCCGCCCGTCCTTATCGTCCACCAAACCCGCGCGCTTAAGCGCCCCCAGGGCGCGGCTCAAGGGCTCGCGCGAGGTGCCCAGAAGTTCGGCCAGCTCCCTCTGGCTGTAGTCGCCGTCCAAAAATTTCCCAGGGCCCACGCGCTTGCCGCTCTTGGCGAGCTGGGAAAGCGTCTTGGCCGCGCGCCCGAGCAAATTGCGGAAGAGCAGGTCCTCCAGGGCCTCGTTGGACAGGCGCAGGCGCCGGCAGACGACCTGCAGGAGGTAGAAGGAAAGCTCGGGGCTGCCCAAGAGGAGCTTTCGGAACTCGGCCTTGGCGATGAAGAGCGCGCGAACCTCGGTCTCGGCCCGGGCCGCGGCCGAGCGCCGCGCGCCCTCGATGAGCCCCATCTCGCCGAAAAAATCCCCGCGCTCGAGCCAGGAGAAGGTTTTTTTCTTCCTCCCCCCCGCCGCGGTGAAAATCTTGACCCGGCCCGAGAGCACGACGAAGAGCCCGTCCGCGGCCTGGGACTTGAGAAAGATGGTCTCACCGGCGCGGTAGGCGCGGGGGTCGGCCAGTCGCGCGATGGCCGAGAGCTCGCGCGCGGGCAATGACTTGAAGAGCGGGATGCGCCTTAAGAGACGGACGTCGCTGGCCCCGGGCACAGGCTAAGGATAAGCCAAAACGCGCGAGAATGCAAGGCCGCGCGGCGGCGCCTGGGCCTAGCCGCGGCCTAGTTGAGCGGCTTGCCGCAGTTCACCATCCAGGGCGTGCCGTAGCGGTCGACGAACATGCCGAAGCGCCGGGCCCAGAAGGTCTCCTGCAGGGGCATGTGCACGGAGCGCGCGCCCTCCGAGAGCGCCTTGAAAATCTTCTCGGCCTCCTCGGGGTTGTCGACTTCCAGCGTGACGGAATAGCCCTGGGGCGTGTAGTAGTAGTCCGGCGGCGCGTCCGCGCCCGCGAACTCCTGCCCGCCCGCGGTCAAGCGCGCATGGATGACCTTGTTCCCCCAGTCCGCGGGCCACTCCTTGGGCGCGTCCTTGGCCAGAGGCGACTCGCCGTAGCGCATCAGGAAGGCGATTTTGCCGCCCAATGCCTTCTCGTAAAATTTGAACGCTTCCTCGCACGTCCCGTCGAAGCTCAGGTGCGGCGTGATTTTCATCGCGGCCTCCTTATATAGCGTCGAATATGGCGCTAAACAGCGCCCATCCTAGCATTTGCGCGGGCTGAGCCATAAGGCCCCCCAAATTCAGGGTCTTTGGCCTCATGCGGACTCCCGCCGAACAAAAATAGAATGAAGACAGTTCCGCTCGGGAACAGGAGAAACGCATGAACAAATCAACCGTGAAAATTTTGGCGGCCGCCGCGGCGCTCGCCGTGGCGCTGCCCGGTTTGGCGCAAGCCGGATTTGTCGAGGGGAGCGAACCCCTGCGCGCGGACCTTCCCTTTATTTCCGGCAGCCCGATTCGGGGCGCGACCTCCCTCGGCATGGACCAAGCCATGAGCGAGAACCTCGCCGGCCTCGACCAACTCCAGCTTCCCTCTTCGGCTCTTCCGGCCGCAGCCTCCGCGGTCGCGGCCCCCGAAGCCATCGTGGAGCATCCCGCCGCGCAGGACGCCTTCGCCGCGGTGCCGCAATGCCAAGACGCCGGGCAAAGCGCCGCGACGCTGCGCGAAGCCGTGGCCAAAGCCCAAGCCTGCGTCGACGCGATGACGGGCAAGGACGGCCTGACCCCGGCCGAGGGCCAATCGGTGCGGGTCGCCGGAAGCTTCATCCATCCCAAGGCGGAGGGAGCGTTTTCCTCGCAGATCATGGTTCCCGCGCTCGTCATCACTCTGAGCGGCCCCGCGCAATACTGCAGCCGGGTCTACGAGAGCTTGAGCTCGGCCCTGGCCCAGCATCAATCCCGGATGTTCGGCTATTACGCGGAGTTAAGCGCTCCCCAGTGGCCGACCTTGGGCCAAGCCCGCCCGTGGGCCCAGACGCTGCCCCGGAAAATATTTTTGCGGCAAGGCGCTTCCGCGCTGTCCAAGGCCCGGGCCGAGGCCCGCCTCTGGAAGAGCGCGAGCGACGACGGCGGTTTCTCGGGCACGGCCGGCCCCGACCCCAACGCCCCGCCGCGCCAAGCCAGCTTCGACATGATCGGCGGCATGGAGTGGAGCGTGTGGGACAATTCCTGGGCCAAGGCCGTGCGCGCCGCCTACCTGAGCGACTCAGGCCGCGTCAAGGCGGACCCCAAGGTTCTGCCCGCGTGGCTCTTGGAAGTCTACCGGCGCGAAAGCGCCGGCTTGGCGAAGGGCAACGCCCTGAGCGTCTACACGATCACGGTCGGCGGAAAGACGGCCTACGCCGTCGTGCTCAAGGGGCGCCTCGTCAACACGGACGGCCCGGGCGCGTGGGGCGTCAACGTCTACATCGGCGAGGCCGGCGGCTGGGTCGCCACCGGGCAGACGAACTAAAGCGCCTACTGGGAGTAGCGTCCCCAGGCGATGCGCCGGCACTCAGGAGTGTAGAAAGCGAAATTGCTGCCCAGCCTGCCCAGGACCTGGAACATGTAAATGGCGGATGTTCCGTTCTTGTCCCGCAGCTTCACCTGGAAAATTCGCACCCGGCAGCAGGTCAAGCGCCTGGAGGCCGTCATCCGCCGCTCCTTGGCGCCCAATCAAATCGACAAGGTCCTGGCCAACGCGGGGAACCCGATGGCCACCGAAGACCCCGTGAACGTCGAGGACGCAAAGCTCGTGCTTGACTGCGGCCGGGTGGTCAGCAAGCCGGGCTTCCTGGGCTTTGGCGGCACGCTCGTCGTGCACCACTGCCAGGCGGACCTTTCCGCGGCGAGCCTCGCTCCGGATTTCAAGATCGTCCACCGCGGCAAGGACGAGTACGGCTACCCCATGTCCGACGTCCTGGTGGACATGACGCTCTACCGCCGCGTCCCGGCCAAAATCGCCGCCGCCGGCCCCCTGGCGGTCTACAACTACATCGTGGTCCCCGACTCGGCGGTCACGGCCGCGCTCAGGCAGGCCTCGCAGGACGATTGGGCCGAGCTCACGCTCAAGCAGCTGCCCCAAAAAATCAACAGCGCCGTCTTCTCGGGAAATTAGCGCCGCCCGTCGGCGAATTGATACAGTAGGGCCGTGAGCCGTCCGCTCAAGAGGCTTTTGATTTGCCTGCCTTTGGCCGGCGCGTTTTGCGCGCGGCGCCCGGCCCTTGTCCGAGGCGCGGGCTATCCCGACATCAACTTCACCGGCTACCAGGCGACGCCCGTCGACAATCCCCTGGGCGGCCGCTTGGCCGCGGGCTACGCCGTGGCCTACGACGGCGGCGGCGACATCCTCATCGCCGGGGTGCTTGCCGACAAGTCCGGGGCCTACCACCTGGCCGTGCTGCGCTTGGAGAACGACGGGACGCTCGATCCGCTTTTCGGCGCGCGCGGCGTCGCCTACGATCCCAAGGACCCGCCGGCGTGGGGCGCGGCCATGGCCATGGACGGGGGCGGGCGCATCCTCATCGCCGGATCGCAGGGCGCCGGCTTCGGAAATTCCAACGCCGTGGTCCTGCGCCGGCTGCTTCGCGAGGGAAACCCCGATCCGCTCTTCGCCCGCGGAGGCTTGGCCCGGGCCGCGGGACCCTTCGGCGGCCGGGCCGCGGCCTACGCCGTGGCGCCGCTGGGCCGCGGGGCCTTGGTGGGCGGCGCCGCGTCCGGTCCCAACGGGCAGACCTGGGGCGCCGTCTGGCGCTTCGACGACGACGGGGAGCTGGAGCAGGCCTTCGGACGGGGCGGCGTCGCGCTTTTTCCCGCGCCGCCGGGCTATTCGTCCCAGGTCCGCGCGCTGCTGCCGCAAAGCGGCGGCTCCGTGCTGGCCGCGGGCACTCTCGACGGCCGCATGGCGATATGGAAGCTCCTGCCCGGCGGCGGCTTGGACCGAAGCTTCGGCCGTCGCGGCGTGGCGCTGGGCCCCTGGGGGCAAGCGCGCGCCCTGGCCGCGGGCGCGGGAGGCGTGCTTTGGCTGGGCGGATTCGTCGCCCTTTACAACCGCGTCACCGGGGCGGCGCAAAAGCGGCTGCCCGCCGTGGCCGCGTTCTCGGCCGCCGGCGCGCTCGACAAGAGCTTCGGCCGCGGCGGCACGGAATTTCTCGCGGTGCCGAACTTTTCCAACGGCGCGCAAATCTTCGCGCTGGCGGAGAATCCGCAGGGCGGGCTCTACGCCGCCGGCGACGCCGGAGCGGCGGGCAAGCAGGCCTGCTTCTGGGCCCTGGACGCGGGCGGGCTGCCGATTTCCGACTTCGGCGCGGGCGGCGTGATGGCCCTGCCCAACGCCGCGGGCGGCGTGGATGACAGGGCCTATTCCATCGCCTTTGACGGCGCGGGCCGGATTCTGGCCGCGGGCATAAGCCGCGACAAAACCGGCGCGGTCCGCCTGGCCCTGTGGCGCGTGCTTCCGGCCCGCTAGAGAGCTAGGGGATTAGGGCTGGGTCCAGCCGAGCTTGGCTTGGACTTGGGGGTCTTGCAGGGACAACGCGACGTCCACGGCGGCCTCGGCGAAAAGCTTGTTCAAGACCGCGTTTTCCGCCGCGGCCCCGCCGGCTTGGCCCATCGGAACCGAGGCGCCATACGTGCTGTCGATGACGCGCCAGTTAAAATTGTCCGAGCCCGCCGCGCGCGCGAAGACCTGGAGGTCCAGCTTCAAGGAAAGCGTCCCGCCCTCGGCCGCGCCCGCGGCCACCGAGGCCTCATCGACGGAGCCGGTGATAAAAAGCCTGGCCCCCGCGGCGCGCGCCGCGTAAACGTCGTCGTGCTCGGGGTCGTCCAACACCTTGGCCGATGGGAGCAAGCCGTCGGCGGAGAACTCCGCGGCCAGGGCGCGCGAAAGGGCATCGGGCGAAAGCTCGGGCCAGGCGCCTATGCCCGCGCGGGCCAGGTCCGGCGCGCCGGCGGCGGGCTGGGTGAAGTCCTTCAAGGGCTGGATGGCGGCGGTGGCCGGAAATAGCGGCGCCTGGGCGCCGTGCCCGGGCCAGAGCGGCTTGTTGGGCTTATAAAGGAAGGACTGGCTTTGGCCGCCGCAGCCCGCGGCAAGAACAACCACGGCGGCCGCGACCGCGGCGAAAATCTTCCTCATGCCCCTATTGTACCCCGGCGGCGGAGAAATTTCACGCGCCGGCCAAGCCGCGCCGGGCGCGGCCTGAAGTCTCTTGACAGGCCCGGCTTGGGGGCTTACCCTTTCGAAAGGTGAAACGCGAATCATACGCCGCCGCGGCGCTGGCGTGCGCCCTGCTTTGGACCAGCGCCGCCCGCGCGCGCGCGCAGAGCGAGGCCGCCGCGCCGGACGCGGGCCAGGCGGAGCCCGCCATGCTCGAAGGCCCCGTGGGCGTCTCGGCGCTGGTGCCGGTTTCGCCGCAAATCCTGGACTCAAGCCTGCAGCTCGGCCTGTTGGACGCGCCGGCCCCGGTTTCGCTGCCGATGGAAACGCACGCGCTTGCGCCCGCGGCGGCCAAAGCCGCGGTTCCGCCCGTCATGAGCGCGGGCCGGGTGAACATGCCCGAGCGCGCCGCGAATACCGCGGCCGCCGCGCAGAAAGCCGCGGCAGCGGCGCAAAAGCCGGGCGCTTTGCAGGATTTGGAACGGACCACGCGCCGGATGTCTAGGCCCGGCGCCTCTAAAGGCGGCGCGCTGCGCGGCCTTTTGGACGGCGAAAGCGGCGAAGACGGCCAAGCGGACGGCGCCGCCGCCTTCGTTCAAGCGCCGGCGCTCTCGGGCGTGCGCCTCTGGGCGCGCTCGCGCTTTCACGCCTGGCGGCTCTCGCGCTTCAAGGACGAGGACCTGCCCGCCGCGCTCTTCTACGCGGATAAAATACCCACGCCCGCGGTCAAAAACAAGGTCGCCGGCATGGCCAAGCGCCTGCTGCGCCGCCAGGGCGTCGACTACCGGGAGACGGATAAAAACCGGCTGGTCATCACGCCCGGCGACGGCTCGCGCCTTAACCGCTTCGCGGCGCTCGTCAAGCGGCAGTTTTCCGCCGACGTGGAGTTCTGGGCCGATCAGCTCATCGACTCCAAGGCCGGGGCCTATCACGGCTCCTTCCGGGAGACGGCGGCCTACGCGGGCGGATTGCTCGGGCTTCCCGCGGAGTCCGTGGTCAGCGGGCGTCCGTTCGCGCCGCAAGACGCGATGGCGGCGCACGAGATGGTCCACATGGTCACGCGCAAGCGCGGCTTCGCCGACGGCTCCGACGCGATTCACGGCTGGCTCATGAACGCTCCGGCCTTGAAGGACGACCCCGGCTACGCGAAATATCTTTCGCTTGACGAGCTCGACGCCTACGATTTGACCCAGCGACTTCTCGTGGCCAAGGCGCAGACCGCCTACGAGCGCCGCGCGCGGGGCCTGGCCGCTCCCGACCCCGCCGAACTTTTGGAAGATGCCCAGTTCTACTGCCGGCGCCTGCGCGAACTGCTGGCCGCCCCGCCCGAAGCCGACAAGAAGCTGCTCGCGATGGCCGGCTGGCTGCGCGCGGGCGAGGGCAAGAGATCCAGGCATGCGAATCTTTCGATTTATTTTCCGGACGGCACGCTCATCCTGAGGCCTACGGGCTGGATTAAGACCGCGTTTGATTCCTACACCAGCGGCCTCAAGTACGGCTTCGCCGCGCGGGGCTTAAGCGCGGAGTCGTCCAATCAAGACATCGCCGCCGCCTTGGAGCGCCAAGCCCAGGAGCTTGACGACATCGCCGCGAACAAGGGCGACGCCCTGCAAAGAGTCTCCCCGCGCCTCGAAAGCCTCATCCGGCTCTTGCGCGTCCGGCGTCGGCCCTCGCCGCAGGCCGTGCGGCGGGGCTTCGCGCAGCTAAAAGCCGCGGAGCATTTAAACCCCGCCACCGAGAGCCAGCGCAAGAGCTGGGCGCGCCGCGCCTCGGGCCATTAGCGCCCAGGCGGGGCAGAACAATCCCATTGTCACACGAGCTTTACATGGCCGCCATGGGGTTCGGCCGTTCTCTCGGGATACAATGAAAGGGCAGAAAAAAGAAAACCCAAAAGAGAAAAAAATGAAAACTAAAGAAAAAATAGGAAAAAAGCTTGCGGGGATCGCGCTTTTGCTGGTTGCTGCCGGAGCCTGCGCTCAGAATATTTCTTGGGACGGGGGTTTCTCGGCCGGAAGCGCCGCGGCCGCATTGGAAATCGCATTGCCGAAAATTCAATCTCAAGCGCCCGCGGCGCCTTCCCCGGCGACGAACAAGATCACCATGACCTTCTTTCTTATGGGCGCCTATAATACGCCGTCCGGGGCGAACTTCATCAAAATGAGCGTGGACGGCATCGACTACACGAAACAGTTCGCCGAAGATCTTGATCCGCGGATTGACGCGAATGGAGATGTCTTAAACCAAGGCAAGCTCCTGGGGCATTTGTTGACCAACACGGCTCAATTCACCCGAATACCCTATGAAGGGCCCCCGTACTATGGGGACCCCTCGAAGCCGGTCACGGCCGAAACCGTGGAGATGCGGCTCAACCCCAAGCTCTTCCTGAAGCAGGCCACCGTGACGGCGGCTTGCGTGTCCGCAGGATATTGGCCCCACGAATTGGATAACAGCGCCCTTGAGCGCCGCGTGAAGCTGGCGATCCTTGATCTCCGGAAGCCGGACGTTGTTCTCTCCGGAGATGTCGTCGCATACAAGCAGTTCGACGATGATGCCGCCTGCGCGGCCGCCCTTAAAAAAGTCAACGTTCAGCCATAACGGCGCCGTCTTCTCGGGGAACTAGCGCCCGGTCCTAATAAAGGAAGGGTAGCGAAAATAAATCCGTGCCACGTCGTCGCCGATGATGAAGAGCGACTCGCTTCCCGTCATTTTTGAGACCGGTCCAAAACGATCCTCAAGGTTTTTAAGGACGTTAAATTTCGGCGAGTTGGTCATGATGGTTAATCAACTTTTCTCATTATAGTTTTCGGTATTTTTAAAAGCAATTTGGGGCTGGTTAATTCGGCTTAGGCCTGTGACCTACCCCACCACCCCCACCGGGGTGTATACCACCGGGGGGGTGGTGGGTGGCTAGGTGGTCCCCCGAATTGACAGCCTATAATTCGTTTTTCCAGCTATTCTAGACACCGCCCCCACCTAGGTGTATACCACCGGGGGTGGTGTATAGGTGGTATACGGGGGTGGTGGCTAGGGTGGTGGGGGTGGTAGGTGGCTAGTCGGTCCTCCCGAACTGACCGCCTTTAATTCGTTTTCCTGCGCGCAATCGAAAAACCGGCGGCGATCTATGCGCGAAGTTAATTACAATAGGGACGTGAAAAGAGAATTCCAACCTTGGCCGCTGGTCTTGGCCGCACTCCTCCTCAATCTCACCGCCTGCAGCTATGGGGTCAAGACCCCGCCGCCGGCCGATATCCCGGTGGTGTCGAAAGCTCCTGGAGCAACTCGGATCATTACCTCTTTCCGCTCGGTTTGCCCTTCTGCCTTCCACTGCTCGCCGGCTGCATGTTCGACTTCCTGATCCCCACCGATCAGGACTGCACCTTGGCTTTGAACGTCGCCGTTCAGGACGCCGCGGGCAAAGCCGTCACCAGCTATGCGGGAAAATACACGGCCGAGTACACGTTGGGCGGGCCGCCGCCGTTAGGCAAGGACGATTCCTCGGCGGACGTTCCCGTGGATTGCCGCAATGCCGCCATCGCCGTCGCGGCTCACGACTTGGCTCAGCAGATGATCAAGGACAGGTCCTCTTTTGAGAAGCTCGCGGCTCCCGCCCCGACCGCGGCCGCGCCGTCCGAGACCCCTGCTCCTCAAAAGGCTCAAAAAGAGTGGTGGCAAAACTAGCGGTCTGTCGCGCGCTTTAGAGCATGTCGCGTCTATTCTGAAATCAACCGCCTTTTACCTCTACACCTACCCGCCTATCCATTGATAACGGCCGTCAGGCCCCTTGCGGATGAGGCCTTCCTTAATAAACTGCCCAATCCAGCCGCCGGCCACGTGGATGGAGCAGCCTTGGTCCCGGACCAGGTCCTCGGCGCGAAACGTGCCTAAACGTTGGCAGGCCGCGGCGAACCGCGCGTGGTCGTCCTGGCCCGGAGTCGGCGTCGGCGTGGGACCCGGCAGCGGACCGGGCGCGGGATTGGGCCCCGGCAAAGGCTGCGGCCCCGGCTGCGGCGGGTCCGCGTCGGGGTCGTTGGGGTCGTCCGGATCGAAGGGCACGATGGGCCAGACGGCGCCCGCGATTCTCACCCCCGCGAAGACGCTCAACACGACCGCGAGGGTGGGTTCGAGCGTGCGCGGGTAGAACACGCTATTGTGGGCCCAGTCGTAGAGCCAGATGAAAATCAGGACCGCGCCCCAGCCGTAAAAGAAGACCTCGCCCATGCGCTTCTCATAGACCTGCGCGCGGCGCACCCGCTTTTCCCTGTCGCGCGCCGCCGCGTAGGCCGTCAAGACGGGGTAGTAGAAATAGTAGAGCGGCGCGAAGGGCGGCCACAGGCCAAAGCTCGTGCTCTGGCGCAGGGTGTCTATCATGCACGCCAGGCCCAGGGCCGCCGCGGCCCAATAGAGCATGCCGCTGGTCGTCGACCAAAAGCGCGCTTGGGGGTGCGAGGAATCTTTGGCGGCGTAGCGCTTCTTATCCGGCGGCTTGGGCGGCTTGGGCGCGGAGGCGGGCTCGGCCGCGGCCCCGGCCGCCGGCATCTTGTCGTAGGGATACTGGCGGCCGGGCGTAAAGCCGGGGCGCTCGTCCTCCGGCACCCAGAGCCACACGGTCCACTCGCCGCGCAGCTTGTTCGCGGGGACAAGCGCGTGGGCGCGGAAAAGCTCGTTCATGGCGGGCTCGGCCTCGGCTCGGGAGATTTCAAGCTCGTCCATCACGTCCTTCAAGGTCACTTCGCCGCGCCCCCGGCAGAAGCGCCGCACCCGCCCGGCAAGCGAGTTGTCGCGCCGGGGCGTGGCGGTCGAGGCTGGAGGCCGAGCCGTCCCGGACGCGCTATCGGAAAATGCGTTAGCGTCCGGGGCCGGTCTCATGCGCCACTCGGGCTGGCCGTCGCGCACCGGGCCAAACTTCTCGATGAAGCCCCCGCGGCGAAGCGCGTCCATGACCATGATGAGCTCGTCGCGGCCGAAGTTGAACTCGTTCTGCACCTCGCGGAAGATAAACGACCCGCGCTTGCGGCAAAACTCCAGGGCGCGCGCGACCGCTTCGGGCTTGGGCGGCGGCAGGTCGGGGGACTGGGGCATAGGGTCCCCCATTATGCCCGGCGATTGGCCCGATTTTAAGTCCTGCGGCGCCGCGGTCGGGACCGCGCGGGAACTTTTCCGCGCCGCGGATCGTATATCAGACATGGGGAATTAACGGTGGGCGCCGTCCTGGAGCGGCGCATCTATTTTATCCGCGGGCATAAAGTCATGCTGGACCGCGATCTGGCGAGGCTTTACGGCGTCAAAACAAAAGAACTCAACAAGGCGGTCAAGCGCAATCCCGGACGGTTTCCCGAGGACTTCATGTTCAAACTCTCTCCGGTCGAAGCCGCGCCTTGCGCCTGGACTGGGCCGCCTAAGCCCGGCTTCGCTCTGAAGCTGAAGGCGCGCGCTATTTAAGGCAGGTCTTCAACTGCTGCGGGGCGGGCTTGAGCTCCACCTTGGGCGGGTTCGCGCGGGGGTCCAGGCTGACCAGAAAGCCGTTGCCCTTGTGGTTCTCCCAGGCTTCCTCGAACTCCTGCGCGGGCACAAAGCGCATGCCCTCGCCGGTGCCCGTGTCGTTGACGTAGTAGCCCCAAACCTTCCCGTCGGAGCCCAGCTCCGCGCCGGAAACGTAGACCGCGTGGTCCACGGGGCCGGGCTTGTTGTCCCAGAAGCGGTTGGAGGACAAGGCGACGATGGCCCCGCCGCCCTTGGCCAGAGAGTCCTGCAAATCCCGGGTCGTGGCGTTGTAGATGATGAGGCTGGGCAGCCCGTGGGCCTTCAAGAGCTTATCCGAATCGGGCATCAGCGTCCCCTCGAAGGGCGCGCTCACGCCGGCGTACAAGTCGTTCTCGCCGTACCAGCCGTTCGCGTAGGCCTGCTTGGCGAGCGCGGCCGGGTCGGCCTTCATGCCGTGGGCGCGCAGGGCCTCGTACTGGGACTCGACGCCGCAGGTGCCCGACTTCTGGTGGATGGCGTATTGCAGGGCCGCGCCGGGGTCGCCGATGGTGCGGCTCATGCCGAAATAGTGCCAGAAATAAATCTTGTACTCGTTCGCGAGCCGGGTCGCCGCCGCCTTGATTCCCCGCGCGCCGAAATTCTCCTGCTTGACGGCCTTGTCGTCGCTCAGCGAAGGCAGGGGCGGCGAGGCGTTTTTGGAAAACTTCGGGGACAGGAAGACCTCGGGCTTGGAGAGCATCGGCCCCAGGTCCGGGCGCGGGCCGTTTTTGGGGAGAATCAGGGGCGACGCCGGGACGGCGGGCGCCGCCGGATCGGCCGCGCCGGGCTTGGAATGGTCGAAGAAATGGTCCAACCACGCGTTGACCCGCGCCAGCGCGTAGCCTCCCGGCACCTTGTTCAAGCCGCTGTCATTGAGCGCCTTCATCTTGCCCGCGACGGCGTTGACCATTTTCTGCTCGCTCGCCTCGTTGGCTATCTTTAAAATCAGGAGCGGGTGCAGGTAGGGATACCAGCTCACCGGCCTGGGAAGCTCCATGCCCGTCAGGTAGGAGCCCCCGAGCGGGACCCGCTCCCAGAAAAACGTCTTGATGGCGAGCATGAAGGCGTCGTTGATTTTCTCCGGCTCCTTGGCCCACTTGAGGAACTGCTGGTGCGCGAAGCCGGCGTCGCAGTAGGTCTCCGCGAGGTAGCTTTTCTGCTGGGCCGGGGAATACGGAAAGTTGACGCCTTTGCCGCCGTTGAAGTTGCCGCGGAAATCCACGCCCTGGTCGGCCGCGAGGGCGTGCAGGTAGTCGCATTGGAATTGGGGCACCGGGCCGTCGTAGCTCTTGAGTGCGCCCGCTAAATCCGGGCACTGTTGGCTGGTGTCGACGTGTTCCTGGTAGGCCCCGCCGCCGGGCGCGGTGAATACGCAGCGGGCGACATAGACGCCCGGCGAGTCGGCCGTGCAGGGGTGGAGATCCGCGGGGCCGACGGCCAGGTTGCCCTTGAGCTTCGCGTAGCTGCCCTTGTTGAGGCAAAAGTACTTGTAGGTCATGTGGATGCGGTCCGCGCCGGAGGCGGCGCCCTGGGACGCTCCGGGCGCGGAGAGTTTGGGTTTGGGGACGGAGAGCTTCGGCGCGGAGAAAGATTGCCCGGCGGCGGCGGCGCACAGCGCCAGGGCCAGCGCGCAGGACCCGAACGCGGACGTGGAGGAGCGGCGCGAAATCTTCATGCTTATGGTGTAGCCCCGTCCCGCGCGGCGCGCATTGGTCCTTCGACTCGGTCGCGCTTAGGACTAAAGGCCCACTATTATGGGGCGCGCTTCGCGATTTGTCAACGGCGGGCGGGAACTTTTTCGTGCCTGTGGTCGTATAAAGAATGAGCCTGGCGGCACGGCGGGCAATCTGTTAAACTGCGAGGAGGCGACATGCTTGAGAAAGACGCGATGAGCATTCTCATGAAGTTCCTGGACAAAAAGGTCCGCGAGGCCGAGGACGAGGTGACCCAGCGGGGCACGCTCTCGGATGACAAGGCCATTCCGCTTATCTTGAAGACCCAGTTCAACCACATCGCGCACATGGAGGCCGACATCGGCGGCCTGCGCGAGACCATGGACCGGCGGTTCGGGGAAATCAAAACCGAGATGGACCGGCGTTTCGCTCTGGTGGACGCGCGCTTCGAAAAAGTAGACGCGCGCTTTAGCCGCCTGGAGCGCAATCTTTTCAGCGGCTTCGCGTTTCTGGGTTTTTTAATTACCTTCTACCGCTTCGTCCATTAAGCCGCGGCCTAGCGCTCGTCCAAAACATCCGAAATGCGTTGGTTTTGGACGTCCCGAACCTACGGCTTCTGGATGTTCGGGGCGAAGATCCGCTCGAACCAGCCCTTGAGGCCGCGCGCGCGCACCGGGTCGTAGCGCGTGGGGGCGGTGCCGGGCAGGAACACCTCGGCCTCGCGATTGGGGGAATCCCAGCGCGCCAAAAGCCCGGTCTTGGGGTCGACGACTGCGGTCACCACGCCCGGCGGCTTGACGAAGTCCTGCTCGGCGTAATCCTTGGAGGCCTGCTCCATGAAGTCCGCCCACACCGGTAGCGCGGCCGACGAGCCGTAGACCCACAAGGGCCGGTGGTCGTCCGCGCCCACCCAGACGCCGGCCAAAAGCTGGGGCGTGTAGCCGACAAACCAGGCGTCCGCGCCGTCGTTGGTGGTGCCGGTCTTGCCGGCCGAGGGCCGGGTCCAGCCCAGCGCCTTGGCCCCGCTCGCGGTCCCTTCCTTTATAACGCCCTCCAGGAGCGACGTCATGACGTAGGCCAAGGCGGGGGTGATGACCTCGGCGCGCTGGGGGGCGTCTGTTTCCAGCACGCGCTGTCGGGCGTCCCGGACCTGGGTGATCAAAAAGGGCGTCACGCGCCAGCCGCCGTTGTCGAAGGGCGCGTAGGCCGCGGTCAAATCCTCGAGCGTGGTGTCCGAGGCGCCGATCATCACGGCCAGGTTGTCCGGCAGGGGCGTGTTGAGACCCATCTTGCGCGCGAAGGCAATCGCGTTCTCGGCCCCGACTTTTTCGGCCAGGTCCAGGCTCGCGGCGTTCAGGGACAGGGCCAGGGCTTGGCGCAGGCTCACGGGGCCGTAGTAGCGGTTCTCGGAATTCTTGGGCCGCCACACGCCGCGCCCGCGCCCGCGGGAAAACGCGCGCGGCGAATCATCCAGCGTGGTCAAGGGCGTCAAGCCCGCCTCCAGCGCCGCGCCGTAGAGAAAGGGCTTGAACGCGCTGCCCGGCTGGCGTACGGCCTGGGTGGCGCGGTTGAACTGGCTTTGCCCGAAGTCGCGCCCGCCGGAAAGCGCCAAGACCGCGCCCGTCTCGGGGTCCAGCGCGATCAAGGCCCCCTGCGGCCGGGCTTTTTGCGCGACCGCGTCCTGCGCCGCTTTTTGCAGCAGCGGATCCATGGTGGTGTACACGGCGAGCCCTTGGCGGAAGACCGCGGTATCGCCGTAGCGCGCGGAGAGCTCGCGCAGCACCTCGGCCGCGAAGTAGTCGTCGGTCCGGCCGCGCGTCTTGAACGAGCCTTCCTGGCGCAGGCCCAGGGGCTCCTTCAAGGCGGCCTGGAGCTCGAAGAGCGTGATGCGCCCCTGCGCGCGCATCTGGTTTAAGACCGTGTCCCGGCGGCGCAGGGCCGCGGCCGGATCGCGGTAGGGGTTGTAGAGATAAGGCGAGCGCGCCAAGCCCGCCAGGAGCGCGCATTGGCCGAGAGAAAGCGCGGCTTGGTCCTTGCCGAAGTAGAAGCGCGCCGCGACCTGCGCGCCCATCATGGAGGCGGAGCCGTCCTGGCCCATGTAGACGTGGTTCAGGTAGAGCGCCAGGATGTCTTCCTTGGTGAAGCGCTCGGATATATATAAGGAAAGCGCGGCCTCCAGGACTTTGCGCTTCCAGGTGCGGCGGGGGCTAAGGAAAATATTCTTGGCCAGCTGCTGGGTCAGCGTGCTGCCGCCCTGCAATCGGCCGGGGTGGCGCAGGTCTTCCCACGCGGCGCGCGCGATGCCGCGGAAATCGAAGGCGCCGTGGGAATAAAAGCGGCGGTCTTCGGCCGAGACCAGCGCCGCCTCGAGCGTCGGGGAAATCTCCTTGGGCGGGAGCGTGGTGCGCTCGATGCGCCGCCCGCCGGAGAGCTTGGCGACGACCGCGGGCTCCAGGCCCACGTCGGCCAGGCTCAGGCCCGCCGCGTCCGCGATGGTCCAATGCCCGGTTTGCGCGTGGAAAAAACCCGAATGCCAGGAGAGCGCGAAGACGCCGGCTTGCTGCCGGAAGCCGGGCGCCAAAAAGCCGCGCAGGCCCACGGTCAGGACCGGCGGGGCCCAGACGTAGCCGCCGATGGGCGGCGGCAGGCTCTTGGCCGGATGATAGTCCAGGCCCCAGAGCCGCCGCAAAATGCTTTCGGGCGGCTCGACGGTGCCGGCGTCGATGACGAAGGGCGCCGAATAAATGGTCGTGGCGCGTCCCGCGTCCAGGGCCCCGGCCTGGAAGGCCGCGATGCGGCGCTCGGCCCAGAAAGACAGCGCGGCCGCGGCGGCCAGGACCAGAGCGGCCAGTAGGGCGAGCGCGCGCGCGAGCCGGGGGAACCTGCGGTCTTGGAGCATGGCCTATCTTATAAAAAGATGCGGTGGGACTTTTAGCCCGTCTTTTTGGACCCCAAGGGCCCTGCCCGCGCGGCGATTGAACGACTACAATGAAACGGAACATGCATGGCGCTAAAGCAATTTCCAATAAACGCGCCAAGCACTGCGCCCTACCGGGCGCGGTGCGGAAATTCCCCAGCCTGAGAAGCGCCGCGGCCTTGGCGGCCGCGGCGGCTCTTTTTATCGGCCCCTCGGCGCGCGCGCAGGACGGCGGCGGGCTCGCCCGGTCGTTTTCGTCCCTGCAAGCGCGGATTCGGACTCGGCCATTGCGCCTGGCCGCGCCGGAAGACGTTTTTTCGCGTCTCTCGCCCGCGCAGAAAAGCGCCTTGGCCGCGTCTTTGCCCGGCCGCGCACGGTCCCAGGACAAGCGGCCCTCGGTGCCGCTCAACTTGGTTTTCCTGGGAAGCGCCGCGCAAATCCGCGCGGGGCTCGCGGCGGCCGGCTGGAGCGAAGCCCCGCTTTCCATCTACGCCTCGCTGAGCGAAAGCCTGGACCAGCTCATGAACCGGAAATGGCCGCGCATCGATTTTCCGCCCTTCAAGACCTTCTACGTGGAGGGCCGGCCCGAGGACCTCAACTGGGTGATGGTGGTCCGGATGCTCTTCAAGCGCCACCACTTCCGGCTTTGGGACCTGCGCCGCCGCGATCCGTTGGGCCGGGACATTTGGTCCGGCGGCGGGAACTTGGACGTTTCCGTCGATTGGGAAAAAGTCACCCACCGGGTCGATCCCGACATCGACGCGGAGCGCGCGTTTCTGGCCAAGACCTTGGCCGCGTCCGGGGTCCAGGTCGTCTTAAGCGTCGTGCCGTCGCCCAACGTGCCGCGCCGGGGCAAGGACAGCGACGGCTTTCCCTTCTACAGCGACGGCTCCGTGCTGATGGTGGAGTTTCCGCCCTACCCTTTTATTTCCGCCGCGCGCTGAGACGGGCCTTGCCCGGCCCGCGCAATTTTGTAGGATGAAACGGTTCACGATGAGCGGATGGACGCGGCTTAAATCGCACCTGCAGTCGGAAGGGTTTCTCTCCGACAAGACCCTCCTGGGGCTGGACTTCGACGGGACCTTGGCGCCCATCGCGGACCACCCGGACAACGCGGTCATGCCCCCGGACACCCTGCGCCTGCTCTCGGGCCTGGCCCGGCGCCGGCGCCCGCGCCTGGCCGTGGTCAGCGGGCGCAGCGCCAAGGACATCCAGGCCCGCATCGGCGTGCCCGGCATTTTCTACTGCGGCAACCACGGCCTGGAGATTTTCGGGCCTGGGATTTCCTGGACCCACGCGGCGCTCAAGCGCTCCCGCAAGACGCTCTCGGCCCTGGCCCGCGCGCTGAGGGAGGACTTGAAGGGAGGCGCCGGTGAATTCTTGGTGGAGGACAAGGGCGGGAGCTTAAGCGTCCACTACCGCGGGGTCTCGCCGATCTTGGTTCCCCTGGCGCAAAAAATCGTGCGCAAGCATTACCGCAAGGCGCGCAAGGATTTCCGCCTGATGTCCGGGAAAAAGGTCTGGGAAATCGTCCCGCGCCTGGCCTGGAGCAAGGGCAACGCGCTTTTGCGCGTGGGGCGCCAAGTCGCCTGCCCCAAGATGATTTTCATCGGCGACGACCGCACCGACGAGGAGGGCTTCAAGACCCTGCGCGGCCGCGCCTTGACCGTGCGCGTGGCCCGCAACGGGCCCTCCGCCGCGACGTTTTTCTTGAAGGACTACCGGCAGGTGCGCGCCCTGCTGGAATTCTTCGCCCGCCGTTAAGCCTTGAATTCCTGGCTGGGGCTGAGGCGAATCTGGGCCAGGCCGTCGATAAGCCGGGCCGCCCAGGCGTAGATGTTGTGCTCTCGCACCATGGCGCGCATGGCCACCATGCGGGCGGTCTGCTCCTCGGGGGGCATTTCCAGCGCCCGGGCGATGGCGTCGGCGGTCTGCTCGAAGTCGTAAGGGTTGACGATGAGCGCGTCGCGGAGCTCGCGCGAGGCGCCGGTAAACCGGCTCAAGATGAGGGCCCCGTTTTCCTCGTCGCGCGCGGCGATGAACTCCTTGGCGACCAAGTTCATGCCGTCGTGCAACGAGGTCACCATGCAGAGGTTGGCGGCCTTGTAGTAGGGCTCGATGTCCGCGTGGTTGTGGTGGCTCGACATCAGCACGATGGCCGCGTAATCCTTGGCCGCGAACTTGGCGTTGATGCGCTTGGCCTCTGACTCCAGTTCCAATTGCAGATCGCGGTAGCGTTTGATGCGCGTGCGGCTGGGCGCGGCGATTTGCACGAAGGTGAAGCGCCCGCGGTACTGCGGGTATTTGTCCAGGAAGCGCTCGATGCCGGTGAAGCGCTCCAAAAGCCCCTTGGTGTAGTCGATGCGGTCGACGCCGATGCCCATGAACTCGGCCTTTAATCCCTCGCGGCGCAGGAGCTCGGCCGCGCCGGGGTTGGGCTTGGCCGCGACCGGGTTGGGAAACGCGACGCTGATGGGGTAGGGCCGCACGCTCGCGGCGTGGCCGCCGCGGCGCACCGCGAAGCGCTCCCAGTCGATGCGGCACTCCATGGTGCGGTCGACGGTCTCCAGGAAATTGTTGCAGTGGAACTGGATGTGAAAGCCGATGATGTCGGCCGCGATCATGCCCTCCAGGATTTCCCGCTGCCAGGGGCAGACGGCGAAGGCCTCGGGGTTGGGCCAGGGGATGTGCCAGAAAAGCGCCACGCGCGCGTCGGGGCGCTTTTTCTTGATGAGCTTGGGCAAAATCGCGAAGTGGTAGTCCTGGATGAGCACGCAGGGGTCGCGCACGCCGGCCATCTCCTCGACCAAGGCGTCGGCGAACTTCTGGTTGGCGGCCTGGTAGTACTCCCAGTCGGACGCCTTGAACTGCGGCCGCGTGTAGGCGATGTGGCACAGGGGCCAGAGGCCCTCGTTGGCGAAACCGTAGTAGTAGCCCTCTTCCTCTTCCTTGGTGAGCCACACGCGGCGCAGGGTGTACTGCGGGTTCTCGGGCGGGACCGCGATGCGGCCCTTGGCGTCGGCCGTCTCCTGGTCCGCGTCGCCCGCGCCGTGGGCCACCCACACGCCGCCGCAGGCCAGCAAAATCGGCTCGACGCCGGTGACCAAGCCGCTGGCGGGCGTGAGCACCTCTATCTTGCCGTTCTTGCGCACGTGCATGTAGGGCTCGCGGTTGGCCACCACGAAGATGGGCCGGCCCTCCAGCGTAATCTTGACGTGCTCCTTCAGGCGCTCCGAGGTCCACAAGGACGCGGCCTTGTGGCGCAGGTGCGCCTCTTCCTCGGCCACCGCGCGCGCCTCGGCCAGGCTTTCCGCCAAAAACGACGCCTCGGCCGCCAGGGGCTGGAAGAGCCCCTTGGGCAGCGGGGGCGCGTCGGCGGTCTCGCCCGCGCGGGTCTTGCGCATCCAGTCGGTGAGCTGATCAAGCGGGCTCATGACGTTCCAGCGCACGATCCAAAGCGTGACCAGGGAAATGATGAAGACCTCGATGAGGAGGCGCAGAAAATTATTCTTCCAGAGCTCGTCGATGCGGACCTGGATGTAGGACGCGTCGTGGACCACGGCCAGCGCGCCCACCGCGCCGCCTTTGGGTTCCAGGAGGGGAGCGACGTAGGCGTGCATCTCGCCCGCGGGGGCGCTGATGAGCGTGTCGGCGGGGCTCTGCTGGGCCAGGGCCTGGTGGACGGTCCCGGCCAGGGACGGGACTTCGTCCGACAAGGCGGGCGTGAAAACGAGGGGCGTGCCCTCCGCGTCGAAGATCGCGATGCCGCTCAAGCTCCCATGGTCGCCGTATTTCGTCACGATTTCGGCCAGGCGGCGCGGGCTCTTCGACTTGACGGCGGATTGGACGATGTCCAGGAAAGTCTCGGACAAGACCTCGCCGCGGCGGTTGAGATCGTTTAAGAGGGAGCGCCGCTCCTGGCGGGCTTGGAAGAAGGTCGAGCCCGCCGCGACGAGCGTGGCAGAAATCGCCAAGGCGACGATGAGTCTGGCCGTGATGCGCATAATCGAGGCGGAGCCTCCGCTGTCCTTAATCTATCCGGCGATCCGGAGTCCGCTAAAAATGGTGCCCAGTATAGGATTTGAACCTATGACCTTTCCCATGTCAAGGGAACGCGCTACCACTGCGCCAACTGGGCTAGGACGGGTATTTTACCTATCTCGACGCCCGCCAAGCAAACTCGCCGCGGGCTTTTCGCGCGGCGGCAAAAAAGTAAAATGGATCGCGGTGGAAATCAAACGCGTCGCGGCGATTCTTTCGTGCCTGGGCCTCTTGTCGGCCTGCGCCCGGCCCAAGGCGCCCAAGGCGCTTTTGCCGGGCAGCCTCATCGTCACCTACTACGGCAATCCGCTCTCCAAGCAGATGGGAATTTTGGGCGCGCTGCCGCCGCGGGAGATGACCAACCGCCTGGCCGACACCGCGCGGGCGTGGCAGGCGGCCGATCCGTCGGCGGTGGTGCGGCCGGGCTTGGAGCTCATCGCCGTGGTCGCTTCGAACAAGCCGGAGGGCGGCTCGTACTGCCTGCGCACGCCGCGGCCGGTCATCGAGCAGGTCATCGGCTGGGCGCGCCGCCGCGGCTGGCTCGTGGTGCTCGACATCCAGCCCGGGCGCAGCACGGTGCTCTCGCAAATCGACTACCTGCGCCCGTATTTGGAGCGGCCCGACGTGGAGCTGGCGCTGGACCCGGAGTTCGAGATGTCCCAAGGCGGACGGCCCGGCGCGCGCATCGGGGCCAGCGACGCCGAGGACGTGAATGTCGCCATCATCGAGCTCGCCAAGATTGTCGCCAAGCGCCGCCTGCCGCCCAAGCTTCTGCTGGTGCACCGCTTCACGGACGGCATGCTGCGCCGCCGCGACCGCATCCGCCTGGACCCCCGCGTGCAGGCCGCGATGATCATGGACGGCTTCGGGAGCCCGGGCCTGAAGGTCGCCATTTACAAACGGGAAATCGCCCGCCAGCCCGTGGAATACGCCGGCATCAAGCTCTTCTATAAGAACGACAAGCCGATGCTGACCCCCGCCCAGGTGCTGGCCTTGCAGCCGCGGCCCAGCGTCATTATTTACCAGTAGGCTTGTCCGGCCGCGCGGCTAAGAGCGCCCGCTTGAAGAAGCCGACCAAGCGCGGGCGGTATTCCACGCCGAACAAAGTGAAGGCCTGGACGTGATCGCCGCCGGCGACGGTCCATAGCTCCTTGGGCTCTTTCGCCGCGCGGTAGAGCGCCAAGCCTTCCTCATAAGGAACGGTCCTGTCCGCGGTGCCGCAGACGACGAGCACCGGAATGGGCGGCAGACGCCGGATCATCTTGAGCGGCTCGTAGCGGTCGGAAACCAGAAAAAGCGCCAGCGGCCATTGAAGCGGCCAGGTCAGCCAGAACTGCGAGAGCTTCTCCCGCGCGATGGCCCGCCAAGACGAGAAGGGGGATTCCAGGGCCAGGGCGCGCACGCCCGCGGGCGAAAGCGCGACCGCGGCCACTGCCACGGCGCCGCCCAGGCTCTGCCCGAAGACCAGGAGCTTGTCCGGGTCGACGTCGCGGCGCGAGCGCACGTAGTTCAAGGCCGCGACGGCGTCCTCGACCGCGCCCGATTCTGAGGGCCGCCCCGCCGAGGCGCCGAAACCCCGGTAGTCCGGGATGAACACGTTAAAGCCGTCCTTGGCCAGCCAGGCGGAAAATCCCCACTGCGAGGTGATGTTGCCGCCGTTGCCGTGGAAGTGGACCACCGTGCCCAGCGCGGGCGTCGCGGCGGAGTGAAGGAAAATGCCGGTCAGCGTAGTTCCGTCTTGGGATTTGAACGTCGGCGTGTCGAAGGCCAGGCCCAGGCGCTGGGGCTCTTCGTAGACGCGGCTGTCGGGATAGAAAAAATAGCGCGTGCAGCCGGCCAGGAGTGCCGCCAGGGCGCAGAGGCAAAGGGCGCGGCGCCGCACGTCAGCGCCCGATGTCCTCGTTCCAGAGCGCGGGGTTCTCGGCGATGAACTCGCGCATGAGCCGGATGCATTCGTCGTTGGCCAAAATCCGGACCTTGACGCCGCGGGAGCGCAAAAAATCCGGCGCGCCGGGAAAATTCTGCGCCTCGCCGGCCACGACTTCGGGGATGCCGAACTGCACGGCGGCGCCCGAGCACAGATAGCACGGGCTCAAGGTCGAATAAAGAACCGCGCCGCGGTACGAGCCCACGCGCCCCGCGCGGCGCAGGCAGTCGATTTCCGCGTGGGCCGTGGGGTCGCCGTCCTGCACGCGGCGGTTGCGTCCCCGGCTGACGATGGCGCCGTCCTTGACCAGCACCGAGCCGATGGGAATGCCGCCCTCGGCCAAGCCTTGGCGCGCCTGCTCCAGCGCGGCCTCCAGAAAGACCTCGTCGCTCATGATGGCGATTGTGCGTCATCCGCGCGTCCCTGTCAAGCCGGGGGACTTGAAAAATCGTAAAATCTGCCGATGGAGCGCCCCAAGACCCGCCACTTGACCGTTTTGCTCACCGACATCAAGGGGTTCACCGACAAGACCGCGCGCAAGTCGCGCGCCGAGATATTGGCCATGCTGGAGAAGCACAAGGAACTGGTGCTGCCCGTCTTGACCGGCCGCGGCGGCCTGCTGGTCAAGACCATCGGCGACGCGTTCTTGATGACCTTCGAGAGCCCCACCGACGCGGTCCTGGCCGGCGTGGCGGTGCAGGATGTTCTGCGTGGCCACAACGAGGGCCGCGCGGCAGACGACCGCATCGACGTGCGCATCGCCATCAACAGCGGCGAGGTGACGCTGGCCGACAACGACATCTTCGGCGATCCGGTCAACATCACCGCGCGCATCGAGGGCGTGGCCGAGGCGGGCGAGGTGTTTTTCACCGAGGCGGTCTACCTCGCCATGAACAAGAACGAGGTGCCCTCCAGCGAGGTGGGCTTGCTGCAGTTAAAGGGCATCCCGGAAAAAATACGCGTCTACAAGGTCAAGCGCGAGCACCCGGTCGAGGCCCGCTCGGCGGCGGACGGCGCCCCGGCCTTATCTCCGGCGGCCGCAATCTTGTCCGCCCGGCCGAGTTTCTGGCGCCGCGCGGGCGCTTTGCTTTTCGATTTGGTCCTTTGCGCGATGATCGCGGGATTTGTTTGGCCGTCCCATCGCGAAACCGTCACCACGTATCATTCGCCGGCTGCCCCGGAACAGGTCAATATCGGCAAGGGCGGCGTCAACGTGCGGGATAAGTCCGGAGAAGCGGTTCATATGGGCGTGGACGGCGTTCGCGTGGAAGGAGGCTCCGGAAAAGAGAGAACGGCGCCGGACGGGGGTCGGACGGTGACCGAGTCCCGCAGCGACGCGCATTGGCATTTCGCGCTGCTCTGGTTTCTCTACATGATCATTTTCTTTAGGCGCTGGAATTCCACGCCCGGCGGCTGCATCTTCAAGCTGGCCGTGATCCGCAGGAACGGCTTGCCCATGACCCGCCGCGAGAACCTGATGCGCGCGGCCGCGTCTCTTCTTTCGCTCTACGGCCTCGGGCTGGGATTTTTGTGGGCTTTGTGGGAAAAAGACGGCCGCGGCTGGCACGATCTGATGGCCGGCACCCAAGTCGCCGACGCCGAGGCCTGCCCGACACCGGTTCGCCCGGCTTAGAAATCCTTCAGGCCGGGATATCACGGACCCGGCGCAGACGCAGTTCAAGGAAAAATCCGATAGCGTCTAGGCCGTCGCGGCCAGCATCCGCAGAATCGCGCGGGAGAGTTCGCGCTTGAAGACCTCGTCGGTAAACGCCAGCTCCGCGCGGAAAAACCCGTCCTCGCCTTTTTCCGCGAGCGAGACCCGCGCCGCGCCCGGGCCCAGGCGCCGGTTCCCGATGGAAAAGTCCAGGAAGAGCCGCTCGTCTGGGCGCAGGGCGCACTGGGTCGAAAGCCTGGCCCGCGAGGCGGAGAGCTCCTCGAGCCAGCCCCAGGCGTCCTGGCGCGCGAGCTCGGGCGCGAAAGAAAAGGCCGCCGGGATTTTGCGCGGCAGGCGGGGCCTCACGGGCGCGAGCCCCCCGCGGGGTGCCGGAAAATCCGCGCCGGGCCCGAGCCGTGCGGTATTTTTTCGCCGATGGTCCAAAAATTCCGGCCGTCCCAGGCCAGGCCCACGGGGCGGTAGCGGCCGTCGGCGTACTCGGCCAGAGGCAAAAAGCCCACGGCCTCGTCGGGGCGCTGTAAATTCAGGCGCACCAACTCGCGGTCGGAGGAATCGAGCAGCCAAAGCGTCTTTCCGTCGTAAACCACGGCCGTCGGATCGGGATCCGGGCAGCGGTAGGACGCGATTTCGGTCAGGTCCACGTCCAGGATGTGCTGGTGCAGGACGCGCCGGTTATCGAGCGTCCACAAGTAGAGGCCGTCGAAGGCCATGCTGACGGTGCCCGGGTCCGTGCGGTATTTCTGCAGCGGAGTCAGATTGTCATCGTTGACGCCGCGCGTGATGAGGCCGGAGGCGGAGAGCCGCCAGGCCTCGCCCTGGGCGAAGAGGATGCCCAGGGGCGTCTGGTTCGTGTAGTGGACGGTGCGCGCGATTTTGAGATCGGGCAGGGAATGGACGTAGAAGGACTGGGCGAACCAGTCCGCGGCCCAGAGGTCCTTGCCGTCGAAGGCCAGGCCCGCGGGGTGGCGGTAGGGAACGTCCCAGAAATCCACCCGGGCGGCTTTTTGCGCTTTTTCCTGCGCCGCGTGGCGCGTGGAAAGGACGCCGAAGCACAGGGCCAGGAAGCCCGCGAGCGCGAGAAAATAGAGGGGCAGCCGGCGCGGCTGGGGCCGGGGCCTGAGCGAGACCACCGTGCCGGCCGAGGCCAGCGCCTTGTCCAGGCAGGCCTGCGCGTTTTCCCGCGTCCAAGGCGGGGGAATGACCTCGCAGACGCCCAGGCGCATAAGCTCCACCGCGCGCGAGGCGTCCCGGCGCCGGGCGGCGGCCACCACGGGCAGCGTGGGCGCCGCGCGCAGGACTTCGCGCGCGTTTAAGGCCGCGTCGTCACCCTCCGCGTCGGCGACGAGCACGGCGTCCGGGCGCCGCTCGCGCAAGATGTCAAGCATGTCCTCCAAGCGGCCCGCGGGCAAGACGCCGTAGCCGGCTTCCCCAGCCAAAAGCGCGAGCTCTTGCCGCGCCTCGGGGTCCGCGCACAAAAGGCCCAGGGCGGGAGCCATGCGCTAGTCTCCCTGGCCCAGCGCGGGGATGACCAGCACGGCGCCCGGCACGGGCAAGCCTTGGCTGAACTTGCTTTCGTTGGCCCGGTAGATTTTTTCCCATTGGTCGGGATCGCCGTAGTAGCGCTGGGCCAGGGAGCGCAGGGTGTCGCCGTCCTGGACCACGTGCGTCTTGGGCCAGTGCGGCGCGGGCACGCGTTTTTTAGGCTTGGGTTTGGGCGCGGGCTTGGGCATGAGTGATTGGATCTGGAGCTGGGACTGCCGGATTTCGTAGCCCATCACGTCTTTTTCCCGGTTCATGAGCCGATACTCGTCCTTCAACTCGGCAATGCGTTTTTGCAGCACCGCCAAGTCGCCGCTAAGGATTTGCTTATCGGTGCCCTCCGACTGCACCTGATTTTCCAGGTTCTTTTCCTGCTGGGTCAAGAGCGCTATTTCCCCCGTCAAGCTCGCCGCGTCCGCCGCGGCCTGGCCCACGAAATTACCCGCGAACGACGGCGCCCCGAACTTATAGTTTACGCTGACCTCGTAGCCGCCGCCGGGGCGGTTGGTCCCATCCCAGGGGAGGGTCATGGCCGCGTCGATGACCAGCGGGGAGAAATCGGCCCCGAAGCCGAAGGCCAAAGTGTTGACGCCGTCCATCTCGAAGCCGCGGCCCAGGCGCAGCTTCAAGAGGCCTTGGTCCAGGGACGCCTCGACGCCGGGGTCTAGCTCCATCAGGCCGCTGCGCATGCGGAGATCGCTCGCGAAGGTCAGGTTGCGCCAAGTGTAGGCCGCGCCCAGATTGACGACGGGATAGGGCAGGCCCACGCCGGTGGCGAAATTCATGACGGAGAGCCCGCCCTTCAAGCCGTAATTGGATTCGGCCATCACGCCGCCGTCGAATCCCAGGCCGATGTGGCTCTTCGCGCCGGGATGGGGCGAGACGCTCAATATCCTGAAGTTTCCGCCCACCTTCAGGGGCCGCGAGAGATCGATTTGGGGGACCTTCAGGAGCTGGCCGTAGTTGAAGACGACGTTGTCCGCGGCGTCGCCGTTGCTTTGGCGCTCGCCGAAATAGCCCAGGCCCACAGTGGCGGTGTTGATGGGGTCGAAAGGCCGCACGTAGGCCGCGGAGACCAAGGTCAGCGCGCCGTCGGGAGAATCAAGGCGCCCCAGGTTCCCGGCGGCCTGGGTGTAGGGCGTGTTGGCCTCGCCGGCCGGATTGAAGAACATGCCGAAGGGATCGGCCGCGATGGCGGTGTAGGCCATGCCCATGCCCATGGCCGCCGCGCCCGGCTCGGCGTCGTAGAAGTCCGCCGCGCGGGCGGGCGGGGCAAGGAGGCCAAGGCACAGGGAAAGCACGAACCAGCGGGCTGCCACGCCTAAAATATAGCTAAGCCTCGTGAATAAAATATTGCGGGGAAAAGACTTTTTAGCCCAGCTTGTACTTGACGCCCATGCCGCCCTCGGGCCAGTCGCAGACGATGTTGTCGAAGGGGCAGAGCATGCGGCAGGCCCCGCACTCGATGCAGTTCTCGTAGTTGACGATGACCTTGCGGCCGTCCTCGTGCCACTCGTAGACCTTGGCCGGGCAGACCGTGGTGCAGGGCTTGGTTTTGCAGGACGTGGCGCATGGGGAATTCGCGGAGGCGTCCTTCAGGGTGATGTGCGCGTTGGGCGATTTTTTCCACTCCAGAGTCCCCAGCTTCGCCTCAACGGTGAATTCGATTTTCGGTTCGGCCATAAATTTTTAAACGGCGGCCTTGCGCAGGGGCCAGAGATCGCGGGCCATGCGCAGAAACCCGCGCTTCTTGACCAGGCCCAGGGCTTTCTTCAAGTGGTCATTCTTGGGCTGCCCGTCCGCGGAGAAGCGCATGTGCGCCAAGTCGCAGGCGAGCTTGGGATAGAACTCCAGAAAACCGGGGCTTTTCTCGACCGCTTCCTCCAGGTACATGGTCTCCTCCATGTCCTTCAAGACGTAGCTGTCCTGGAGCTTTTTGACGTAGGCGGACAGCGCGGCCCTGGAGAAATCATTCTTGGCCTTGGCTTCGATGACGGTCTCGCCCGCGAGCTTGCCCGAGGTCATGGCGAGATTCGAGCCCTCGCGGAAGGCGGGGTTGGTCATCTGCGCGGCGTCACCCGCGATCAAAAATCCGTCCGCGGCCAAGGGGGGCATGGAGCGGATGCCGCCCTCGGGAATCAAGTGCGCGGAATATTCCAACGTCTTGCCGCCCGAGATGAGCTTCTTGATGAGCGGGTGCGCCTTTAAAATTTCCAGGTGGTCTGAGGGGCGGATGCCTTTTTTCTGGTACTCGGAAAGCTTGCAGCCCACGCCCAAGGACACGCTCTCCTTGTTGGTGTAGATGAAACCGTAGCCCAGCATGCCCAGCGTCACCGAGCCGAAGAGCTCCATGGTGGCGCCCTCGCCGGGGTTCAAGCAGAAGCGATCCTCGATGGTCTTGGAATCGAGCGCGATGACTTCCTTGGCGCCCAAGGCGACCTCGGTGGATTTAAGCTCGGCGCGAAAGCCCGCCTTCTGCGCCAGAAGGGAGTTGACGCCGTCGCAGGCCAGGACCACCGACGCCAGCAACTCGTCGCCTTCCGAGGTCTTGATGCCGATGATTTTGCCGTCCTTCTTGATGACGTCGCGCACGGTGACGCCGGTGAAGACCTCCGCGCCCGCGGCCTCGGCCTTCTGCGCGTACCAGCGGTCGAATTTGACCCGGATGATGGTAAAGCAGTTGGGCACGCCCTCCAGGAATTTGAGGGACTTGTATCCCACCGTGATCCAGGAATCCTCAGTGGTGATGCAGGTTTTCTGCTCGACCACCGGCCGCTCGACCGGAGCGTCGGGCTCCTTCCAAAAATCGGGAACGATGTCGTGGAGCATGCGGGAATAGAGCACCGCGCCCTGGACGTTCTTGGCGCCGGGGTACTCGCCGCGCTCCAAGAGCGCCACTTTGAGGCCCGCCTTGGCCATGGTGATGGCGGCGGAAGTGCCGGCCGGGCCGGCCCCAACGACTATGGCGTCGTAGGCGTCGTCGGACACGGAGTTACGAGCCCTGGGCCGGGCGGCTCGTGGCGCTGTTGGCCGCCTCCAAGAGATCCTCGGGCTTGAAGGGCTTGGTCATGAAGCAGGCGACTTGGGGAAATTTTTGGAACAGGGCGCGCGAGGGCTCAAGAGCCGTCAACACGACCACGGGAATGCCCTTGGTCTTCTCGTCCTGGGCCACGGCGTTTTGCAGGGAATAGCCGTCGATGCCCGGGAGCATGACGTCTAGGACCAGTAAATCGGGCGAGACCCGCCCGATTTCGTCCATGGCCGCGCGCCCGTTGTCGCAGGAGAACACCTCGAAGCCGCCCTGCTCGAGAGTGTATTTGATGAGGTTGACCATTTCCGGCTCGTCGTCCACGACGAGGACTTTTTTGGCCATGCGCGAAGACCATATCAATTCCCGAGCGCGAGTGTCAAACAACGGCTTTTGGTATAATGGCTCACCCCATGACCCTCGATTTGGAAAATCTCAACCCCCGGCAAAAAGAAGCGGTTGTCCACGGAGAAGGCCCGCTCCTCATCCTGGCCGGCGCCGGCACCGGGAAGACCCGGGTCATCACGCACCGCATCGCCAAGCTCATCGGCGAGGGCGTGCCCGCGTCGCGCATCCTGGCCGTCACCTTCACCAATAAGGCCGCAGAGGAAATGCGCCGCCGCATCGAGGCTCTCTCGCCGGGCTCGGGCGCGCAGGTCTGGGCGCACACCTTCCACGCCTTCGCCGCCAGGCTCCTGCGCCAGCACCACCAGCTTTTGGGACTGGGCCGCTACTTCACCATCTACGACTCGTCGGATCAAAAGCGCCTGGTGGCCGAGGCCATGAAGCAAATCGGCCTGGAGGGCCAGACGGCCAAGGCCTCGATGTACTTGAGCTTGATTTCCCGAGCCAAGGACGATTTGTTGGACGCCAAGTCCTACGCCATCTATGCCGCGGCCTCCTCGGATTTGGCCCGGCAGACGGCCGCGCGCATCTATGAAATCTACCAGCGCGGCTTGGACGCCTCGGGCGCGCTTGACTTCGGCGACTTGCTGCTCAAGGCCTGCCACCTTTTGAAGGAGCACCAGGCCGTGCGCGAGTACTACCAGGAATACTTCCTGCACCTCCTGGTCGACGAGTACCAGGACACCAATCACGCGCAGTACATCCTGACCAAGACCCTGGCGGCCAAACGCCGCAACCTCTGCGTGGTGGGCGACGACGATCAGAGCGTGTACTCCTTCCGCGGGGCGGACATCCGCAATATTCTCGAGTTCGAGCGCGACTTCAAGGACGCCAAGGTGGTGGCCCTGGAGCAGAACTACCGTTCGAGCGCCAAGATTCTGGAGGCCGCGGGCCAAGTCATCCGCAACAACGCCCGGCGAAAGAGCAAGAGCCTTTGGACGCAGGCCGCGGCGGGCGAGAACGTGGGCGTCTTGGAACTGCCCAACGAAATGGAGGAGGCGCGCTGGACGGTCCACGCCATCCGGGATCAGTTAGCGCGCGGCCGCAAACCCTCCGACATCGCGATTTTTTACCGCACCAACGCGCAGAGCCGCTCCTTCGAGGAAGCCCTTTTGCGCTCGGGCGTCGCCTACCGCATCGTGGGCGCCATGCGCTTCTACGAGCGCAAGGAGGTTAAAGACGCTCTGGCCTACGCGCGCTTGATGTTGAACGAGAACGATTCTGCGAGTCTGGAGCGCGTCATCAACGTGCCGCCGCGGGGATTCGGGCAAACCAGCCTCGATCGGGTCAAGAGCTACGCGCAGGGGCAGGGTTTGACGCTGTGGGAGGCCCTGCGCCGCGCGGATCAAATTCCCGCCTTGACCGGGCACGCCCGCAAAGCGGCTTTTTCAATCGTCGCGACTTTGGAGAAACTGCGCGCCGCGGTGGCGGCGCTTCCCGTGGGCCAGGCCATGACCCGCCTTTTGGCGGACACGGGCTATTGGCAGTGGCTTGAGACCGAGGCCGAAAAAGATCCGGAAGCCAAAACCCGCATGAACAACCTGCAGGAGCTCTTGAACGCGGTGCAGGAATACCAGGAAAAGGCCCTGGCCGCGGGCGCCGGCCGCGATATGACGCGGCCAGCACCGGCGGAAAGGAATCGTTCTTCGGAAACGTTTTCCGCTTCCGCCGGCGAGGACGCGTCCTTGTCGCGCTATTTGGAGGCGGTGTCTTTGCAGAGCGACCTGGACCGCGCCGACTTCAACCAGGCCGCGGTGACGTTGATGACGGTTCATCTGGCCAAGGGGCTGGAATTCCCCGTGGTTTTTTTGACCGGCCTTGAGGAAGGGCTTTTTCCCATCGGGCAAAGCCTCACGCAGGACGATTTAGAGGAGGAGAGGCGGCTGTGCTACGTGGGCATGACCCGGGCCAAGGAGCGCCTGTTCATGATTTACGCGGCCACGCGGAGGCTTTTCGGCCACGTCTACGCCAATTTGCCCTCGCGCTTTTTGCTCGAGGCCGGGCTTTTGGGCGGAACTCCCGCGCCCAAAATCGCGAATTCCGGCGCATTTTCCGATGGGGTGCCGCGCGTCGCGCGGCCCCCTGCCGATGGCGCGCCGCGGCGGCGCATCTCCTCGGCCCGAGTGGGCATGCGCGTGCGCCACCCTGACTTCGGCTTGGGGCTGGTTCTGGAAAAATCCGGCTCCGGCGAGGGCCTGAAGTTGACGGTGCGCTTCGACAACGGCCGCACCGCCAAGCTGCTGGTCCGCTACGCGCCGCTTGAGCCGGCATGAGCCTTTAACGCATCATGAAAACCGCGCTTGTTCTTTGTCCGAAATGGGATTCCGACTACCCGTTATCATCCTTCGCTCTTTTGTCCGCGCAGCTCAAAAAAAACGGGCATGAAGTTGAAATCTTGGACATGAACCACGCGGTGGACGCGCTTGACTTCGTGAGCGGAGTCCGGCTTGAAACTCATACTGGCTTGGGGGACGCTGGAACGTCGACTGAATTCGTTCAAAGCACGCTGTCTTGGTACGGCGGCTGGTTTAAGGATCTAGCTCGCAAAATTCTTGCAAACGGATGCCGCCTGGTCGGCTTTTCGCTCTATTATTCCAATAACCGCATGTCCCTGGAATTCGCCAAAATTCTCAAGGAGATGGAGCCCGGCGTTAAAATCGTGCTCGGCGGCCCCGATTGCCTCACTTTTTCCAACTGTTTGGAGTATATTCGCAAGGACGGGGTGGACGCGGTTGTTTTCGGCGAAGGGGACATCTCGCTTCCGCGCCTCGTCAACGGCTACGAGAAAACCGGCGAGCTCTTGGCGGGGCCGGGCATTCTCCTGAAGAACGACGAATCCACTTGGAAGGAGGTCGTGGAGGTCCCGCGGAATCTTGATGAGTTTCCGCGCTTGGACTATTCGGGTTTTCCTATGCTGGAGACGTATTCGGGAAAAACGATCCATACCGCGCGTGGCTGCATCCGCAAATGCGTCTTCTGCCGGGACTGGCGCGAGATGAGCTTCCGGCGCATGAGCGGCCGACGCATCTTCGACGAATTCGCCCATCAACTGGACGTCCATCCGCGGATGAACAGCTTCATGTTCGGGGATTCGATTTTGAACAGTTCAATGCCGGAACTCCTGGAATTTTGCGGTTTGGTCTGCGCGCGGGACATGCCTATATCTTGGCGGGGTTACGCCATCGTCCGCCCGGACCTCACGCCGCAGGCTTTGGAAAAAATGCGCCGCGCCGGCTGCCGCGAGCTTTTCTACGGGATTGAGTCCGGGTCCGACCAGATTTTGCGCGACATGGGAAAGGGCGTGCCTCCGGCCTTAAACGCCGACATTCTTCGCCGGACCAGCGAGGCCGGCATTCTGACGATGGCCACGTGGATGATCGGGTTTCCAAGCGAGACCGAAGAGCGCTTCGAGGAATCGTTAGATTTTTTGCGAACCAACGCAAAAAGCATCGGTCGCTTGGGATGCTCCCTTTTCTCGGTTCGGGAAATGCGGGCCCAAGCCGAGCGTTTTAACTTCGCTCCGGAAGACGATCAAATCTTCTGGAAGACTAGAGACGGCAAGAACACCTTTCCGCTTAGGCTGGCGCGGGCGCGCCGGACGCTTGAGGTCGCGGAGGAAGCCGGCATACCCGCCAGGTGCTGGAACATTTCGTCCGTAGCGGCATGGCGCCGCTACGAAGAAGAAGCGATGGACCGCTACGAGTGGTCGTTATCCGCCGCAGGGAGATCGTAGTTGTGGGTGGCCGCGTTGTTCCGTCGTAGAACTGGAATTTTGTTGGATACGACATCCTTCGTTACGTCTTGGGGAGTCGATGGCGCGGGTTCGGCCGCGCATTCCTTATGAAGGTCGCCCTGGTCCTTTGCCCGCGTTGGGACCCGGAATTCCCCTTGGCGTCGCTGGCGCTGTTGTCCGCGCAGCTCAAAAGCAGGGGTCACGAGGTTGAAATCCTGGACATCAACCACATGATTACCATGCTCGACAGCTTGGATCAGAAATGGCCCGAGAGCCACACCGGCATGAGCAATGTCGGCGCGTCCGAGGATTTCGTCAGGGAGGTCTTTCCCAGGTATCGCGGGTGGCTGGAAACGCTGTCGAAGAGAATTTTAGCCAACGGATGCCGTCTGGTTGGATTTTCAATTTACTATTCAAATCTCCCCATGTCGCTTGAGTTCGCGAAAATCCTCAAGAAGCTCGATCCGGACGTCAAAATCGTGTTTGGGGGCCCAAGCTGCCTGGTTTTTTCCGACTGTTTGGAGTATATACACGAGGAAGGGGTGGACGCGGTGATTTTCGGGGAGGGCGACATTTCGCTTCCCCGGCTGGTGGACGATTTTGAATCTTCGGGACGGCTTCATGCGGGGCCCGGGATTTTGCTCAAAGGTGAAGAGCGGACGTGGAAAGAATACCAGGAAACGCCGGAGAACTTAAACGAGCTTCCCCATGCGGATTATTCGGGGTTCGCGATGCTCGATTCCTACGCAGGGAAGATGATCCACACGACGCGGGGCTGCGTCCGGAAATGTGTTTTCTGCCTGGACTGGCGGGAAATGCGGTTTCGGCGGATGAGCGGGCGGCGCATTTTCGAGGAGTTCTCCCACCAGCTTGCCTGCCACCCGAAAATGACCAGCTTCGTTTTCGGAGACTCCATCTTAAACAGTTCCCTGCCGGATCTCGCGGAGCTCTGCAGGCTTCTTGTGTCGCATGGAGCGAAGGCGAGTTGGGGAAGTTTTGCCATCGTCCGCCCCGACATGACGGAGAATCTGCTGGCGAAGATGCGGGACGCGGGGTGTCGCTGGCTTTCCTACGGGGTGGAGTCCGGCGCGGCGCAACTGCTTGGGGAGATGAATAAGGGCGTTCCGCCGGCCCGCAACGCCGAAATTCTACGCCGAACGGCGCAGGCCGGGATAAAAACCATCGCGACGTGGATGGTGGGTTTTCCCAGCGAGACGGAGCAACTTTTCGAGGAGTCCATCGCTTTTTTGCGGGCCAACGCGAAGAATATTGGCAGCCTGAGATGTTCACTTTTTTCCATTCGGACAATGCAAGAGATGGCGGAGCGATTTGATTTGAAGCCGGAACAAGATGAGATGTTTTGGGCGACCAAGGACGGCGCGAACACGTTCCCAGTCCGCCTTAATCGCATGCGCAGGACGTTGGAAGCGGCGCGCGATGAGGGAATCGACGCGAACTGCTGGGGCATTTCTTCCGTGGCTGACTGGGAAAACTACGAGCGCACCCTCATGCGTCAGTATGAGGCGCATATGGCCGCAGCCTGCTAAATGAATAATCCGGCATTATTGACCCGCCGAGGCGCCGGCGTTTTGCTGCACCCGACGTCCCTGCCCGGGCCTTGGGGCGCCGGCGACTTGGGTCCCGCCGCTCATTCGTTTTTGGATTTACTGGCGTGCTGCGGGCAGTCCTGGTGGCAGATGTTGCCCGTGGTCCCGGCCGGCGCCGGAGCCTCGCCGTACAGCGCCCGATCGGTCTTCGCGGGCGAGCCGCTGCTCGTCAGCCCCGAGTTCCTCGCCGAGGCTGGGTATTTAAGCCTGACCGATTTAAAGCCGCCACATCTCCCGGAAGGCCGCGCCGATTTCGAGGCTGCTTGGCGCGCGAAACGGCCGCTGTTCGAGCAGGCTTTCGATGCTTTCGAGCGCGGCGCCTCCGATGCCGCGCGGCAAGACTTCGATTCTTTTTGCTCCGTCAATAAGGCGTGGCTCGATGATTGGGCTCTTTTCTCCGTTCTGCGCGAGGCCAACGGCGGCGCCGCATGGACCGGCTGGGAAGACGGCCTGCGCCGGCGGGAACCAGGCGCGCTGGAGACGGCGCGTCGAACGTTCGCGCGCCCGATTCTTGTCGAGATGTTCGTGCAGCATCAATTTTTCCGGCAATGGGGCAAACTGCGCGCCCGCGCCCGGGAACGGGGCATCGGGCTCATCGGCGACATCCCGATTTTCGCCGCGCACGACAGCGCGGAGGTCTGGGCTCATCAGGATATTTTTCAGTTGGACGGCAAGGGAATGCCGACGGCCGTGGCCGGAGTGCCGCCCGACTACTTCAGCCGCACCGGCCAGCTTTGGGGCAACCCGCTCTACCGCTGGGACGAGATGCGCCGCCGGGGCTACGCGTGGTGGATAGAGCGCTTCCGCCGGGCCTTCGAGCGCTTCGACGCCGTGCGCCTGGATCATTTCATCGGCTTCCATAATTACTGGGAGATTCCGGCGGGCGCCAAGACGGCGGAGGCCGGCCGCTGGGTGCCCGGGCCCAATGACGATTTGTTCCTGCGCGCGAAAGAGGCCTTGGGCCCGCTGCAGTTCATCGCGGAGGATTTGGGCGTGGTGACCGACGGGGTCAAGGCCCTGCGCGACAGGCTGGGGCTGCCCGGCATCCGCGTCATGCAGATGGCCTTTGGCACCGACTTGGAGGCGGACAGTTATCTGCCTCACAACTACCCGGAGAACTGCGTGGCCTACACGGGCACGCACGACAACGACACGACCTTGGGCTGGTTCAATGACTCGGGCGGCGAGAGCAGCACGCGCACTCAAGCCCAAATCGAGAAAGAACGCGCCGCGGTCCTGCGCTACGCGGGCACGGACGGCCGGGAGCTTAACTGGGATTTCATCCGCTTGGCCTTTTCCTCCAAGGCGAACACGGCCGTGGCGCCCATGCAGGATATTCTGAGCCTCGGCTCCAAGGACCGGATGAATCTCCCCGGCGCGGCCGAGGGCAACTGGCGCTGGCGCATGAAGGAAGGCGCTTTCACGCCGGAACTCGCCGGACGCCTGGCCGAGATGACCGCCCGATTCGGCCGTCGGCCCAAAAACTAAGCCGCGGCGTTAGCGGGCGCCGGGTCGTCTACGGGTTCGAAGCGCCGCAAGCTGGGCGTCAATGCCGCCGCGACCAAGATGAGCGCGCCGCCCAGGGCGACCACCGCCGCGTCGTTGTTGTGCAAAAACGCCTCCATCACCCCGCCCAAGCCCAGGGATACCAGAATTTCAGGAAGCACGATGAACATATTGAAGATGCCCATGTAGATGCCGTATTGCGCGGCCGGCAGCTGCTCGACCAGGATGACGTAGGGCATGGAGACAATCGAGGCCCAGCCGATGCCGGCCGCGATCATGGGAAGATAGAGAAGCTCGGGGTTGCGGATCCAGGGAATGCAGAAAAGCCCCGCGCCGCAGGCCAAAAGCGCCGCGCCGTGGGTGTAGGCCCGGCCGAGGTGGCGCACCAGAAACGGCAGGCACAGCGCGAACAAGGGCGCGGCCAAGCCTTTGACCATCATGGTCCGCGCCGCCCAGCGGATGCCCTGCTCGTAAAGGGCGCCGTGCGGGTTGGTCGCGCCGAAGACGACCTGGGCCACGGCGATGGAGTAGTAGATCCACATGCAGAAAAGCCCCATCCAGGTGAAGAACTGGATGACGGCC
>Ga0307374_10002088_pt1 | contig 36050 bp, 35 predicted proteins | sample OX3MG_FD_202532 | JGI IMG/M metagenome (GOLD analysis project Ga0307374, IMG submission 202532) | Soil microbial communities from Risofladan, Vaasa, Finland - OX-3 | ecosystem: Environmental > Terrestrial > Soil > Coastal area > Acid sulfate soil | place: Finland: Risofladan, Vaasa | collected... | reverse complement strand
TGGCCGGGCGCGTCGCCGTCTACCACGGCGACACAAAATTGCAGATCGAGGCCCTCTAAAAAAATAACGAGGGGGTGACATTTTCACTCGGCTGTTAGGGGTGACATTTTTACCTTGCTACAACACGAGCCTTCCGGTGTGGTTCGGGGTGGCCTCGGGCTGCTCATGCCGGGACCCGGCTGCGGTGCGGTGTGCGCCGACCAGGCTTCCTGCGCCTGGGACCTTGCTTCACTTCCGTGCGCCAACCGGACCTTGATCCATATGCGCCTCAACCGTCCTTTGCTCGGCCGGCCAGAGCGGGAGCCAGGAGACGAAATTGTTCCGGCAGGAATCGCAGCGTAGAGGCCGCGCCCCCAGCCGTGCAGCCAGGTCCGCGCCAAAGCCGGAATCTAGTCGCTCGCGCCGGAGGGGCATCAATTCCAGGTTTCCGCAGAGCCGGCAGTGGGCGTAAAGCAAGTGTCGCAGAGGAATGCGCCGGGCGTAGAAGCGCGCGCGGCAGTCCAGGCACCGCCAGGGCAAAACGCCAATCATGGACAGGGCGAATTCAGCCTTGCGCCGATGAGAACGCAAACAGTTACCGCTTCCGCATTGTGTGCAGAACAAAAGCCTCTCCCGGACACCCTTTATCGCTTCTCGCGGCCGGCCAACCCACCCACCGAAACCGGCCCACGAGGCATTTTTATGGCGGGTAGCTTACTGCTATTGCCGGGTGTCGCGGAAGGGTACTTTTGTGGGGGGGCGCGCTTGCCGCTACAATGCGCAACGATGCGCAGCAGCGGCGCTCCGGCTGCCGTCAGGAGGATTTCATGCCCGGCTACACCGAGTCTCATGCACGCGCCGGTATCCATGCCTCGTTGCCGCATATCGAGACCTGGCCCAATCAATTCCCCGGTTACGTCATTACGATCCGTGTTCCCGAGTACACATCGGTTTGTCCGAAGACGGGGCTGCCCGATTTTGGCGCGATCACCATTCAATACGAACCGGCGCGCCGGTGTCTCGAGCTGAAATCCCTGAAACTCTATCTGCTCGCCTACCGGGATTTGGGAATCTTTTATGAAAATGCGGTCAACTGCATACTTCGCGACGTGGTTCGCGCTACGCGGCCAAAATCCTGCCTGGTTCGCGGAGAATTCACGCCGCGGGGGGGGATCACGGCGAACGTCGAGGCCCGCTGGCCTCGCCGGCGCAAATCCTGACGGTTCTTCGGCATCCGCCTGGTTGCCCACGTCCCCGGGGAATCGCCGGCGTTCGGATGGATCGCCAGCAACCGCGGTCCAATCCAGCCTGGACAACCTCTTCCGTAGCCGCCACACTCTAATAACCACGCTACGCGGACACTACCGCAAGGAGGCATTCCGATGAGTACGACCCCGACTCGGCCGGAGATGCCGCAAGCAGAAGCGCCGGCGCCGTCCTACGGCACGCCGCGCTGGATTCCGATTTTGTTCGTGATCCTGTTTCTGCTGGGCGGTTATCTGATCTACGCCGGCATTCATTCGCGCCACGGTCTGCAAGCGCAGCTGTCGCAATCCAATTCCCGGATTTCCCAATTGGGCTCTTCTCTCGACAAATCCAATTCCCAGATTGACGATCTCAAGGCCGAACTCGACCTCACCTCGCAGAAACTGGGGCTCACCCAGCAGCAACTCAGCCAGGCGCGCAGGACCGCCGCAGTCCTTCGCCGGGAACAGATCCAGGCAAGCAACAAACTTCAACAGCAGATCGGCCAGGTGCAGCAGCAGACTCAGGCGAGCGTCAGTCAACTATCGAGCGATCTGGGCGGCACGAAGACCGACCTCGCCGCCACCAAGCAAGCGCTCACCAATACCAACAAGGAGTTGGAAGGATCGATTGGGGACATGGGCGTGATGAGCGGCAAGGTGGCGCACAACGAGACCCAACTCCAGCAGCTGATTCGCCTCGGCCAGCGCAACTATTACAAGTTCGACCTGCACAAGGCCAAGTTCCCCACCCGCATCGGCCCGGTGATGGTCCAACTCACGCACGTCGACACCAAGCACTGGCGCTATAACATGTACGTTACCGTCGAGGATAAGCGCATCGAGAAGAAAGACAAGACCCTGTACGAGCCGGTCCAGTTCTATACAAGCACGGCGATGGCTCCGCTCGAGATCGTCGTATTCCAAATGAGCAAGAACCAGGCGATCGGCTACCTGTCCTCTCCCAAGCAGTCCAGCGAAGCTTCGGCATCGCCGAGGCCGACGGGCAATTGACCGTTTCCGGCAATTGCCAGCCAACCCACGCCCCGCTCCGGTTCGCGCCGCCGCGGGGCGTGTTTCTTTTGGGTCCCGCGACTTGCCGCCCATACCGGCGGGCCGCGCAAAGGGTATAGAATCGGCTTCCTAATATGCCAAAACTCAAAACCGCCTGCCTGTTGGCCGTCGTGCTGTCGCTCATCGCCGTTCCAGCCGTTCGAGCCCAATCGAGCAATCTGGCCGCGCGGCTGCCAGCCGATACGCTGCTCTACCTGTACTGGCGCGGCGCCGGCTCGCTCACGCCCGGCAGCCGGAACGCGCTGGTTTCCCTCTGGAACGATCCCGGGTTTCAACCGGCGCGGCAGTTGATTTTGGAGGGGTTGGTCGATGCGGCCGCCCGCAACCCCCGGCTGTCGCAAATTCCCCAGAAAGATATCGAAGCGTTGCTCGCCGACCCTGCCGTTTTCGGCATTCGCCTGGCGGCCCGAGCCGGCTCCGCCCATGCGAAGCCGGGCCTCGTCGCCCATGGCTTTCTGGTGATGCGGGCAACGGGGACGGCGGGCAGGGATCTCCGCGCCGATCTCAAAAGCGGACCCCATGGCTCGACCAACCTTCGCTTCACCCGGTCGGGCTTGCTGCTGGCATCGGACGACCCGGCGACACTCGACGAGCTCGCCGGCCGGTTCGGCGCTTCCGGGACTTCCACCTCGAAGGCGCTTTCCACGCTGGCCGCCTACCGGGAAGCGCGCGCGGAAATCGCCGGCCAGCCGGCGGTGGAATTCTTTTTGCGCGTTCCGGAAGTCTCGTCGCTCGGCCCGCGGACGACGCCCAATTTCAATACGGGGGCTTTTCTTCAATCCCTGCACCTCGAACGCGTCCATCTGCTCTGCGGTTCGATCGATCTCAGCCATCCGGCCGCGCTCGTGCACCTTGCGATTCTCGGCGACACTTCGCCCGGGAGTCTTTTCGACCTGTTCGGAGCGAACGCAGCCTCTTTCCCGACCCTTGCCGCAGCGCCTGTGGACGCTTCGATCAGCGTGTATCGTTTCGATATCGGCGCGGTGCTCTCGCTTCTCACGAACGCCTTTTCGGCGGCGCTGGGGCCGCAACAGTCCGCGCGTTTGAGAATCATTTCCGCGCTACTGGCAGGCACGGTCGTGCCGGCGCTGGGCGGCGAATACGCGACCATCTGGCCTCATCTGTCGTCGGGCAAAGAGGATTCGCTGCTGGCGTTGACGGTGAACCCGGAGGCCGCCGGAAAGCTTTTCTCGACCACCCTTGCCCCGTTCGTCAAACCCGCCGGCGAGGAGGGGGGAATCCGCTATTTTCGCCCGTCTGCGGCGGGGAAAAACGGGGCGGCAAACGGGAAAGAGCAACCGGCGCTGCTGGCGCTCACTCCCAACCTATTGCTCGTCAGCAGCGACGAATCACTCGTGCGCAGCCGCGCGCGCGCCGTCACGGCCGCCACGCCACCGCCAGGCCTTGCCGGCACGGCGGGTTTCCGCGCGGCCCGGGCCGAGCTCCCCGCCGAACTTTCCGGGCTGAGCTACTTCGATCTCCAGGCATTCGACTGGACGGAATGGATCCGGAAGATGGCGGCCGACATGGCCAAAAACAAAAAGAATCCGCATGCCGGCGAGCGCGCCCGCGCGCTCCAAAAATGGGCCGATGGGGAGGGCGGCGCCGTGCTTTCCCGGCATCTGCACCTGGTCGTTGCCGGCGCGTGGAAAAACGATCAAGGAATGCACTGGCGCGGCCAGATTCAGTAAGCGCGATTGCTCTCTCTCCAACTCGTCCGCGAACCGGCGCGGGCGTTTTCCGGTAAACTGTTCTCCCGTGCTTGCCGATCCCAAAGCGGCAATCCGCAAGGCGAATGGCGCCAGCTATGCGCCCGGCTCGCCGGCCCGTTTCTCGCCCTTGGCGGCGTTCGGGTTCGGCGCTTTCCTGCTGGCCTTGGCCGCCTTGACGCTGACAGCCAAAGGGCAACGGCCCGTTTCGCTCAAACCGGCCGCGCGCTTTTCCCGCGGCGGCAACGCCGCCGAAGTCCCCATGGAAATCGCCGCGAATGCCGTATTCGTTCCCGTGCAAATCGGCGCAGGCCGGCCAACGAGCTGGCTGCTGGACACCGCTTCCCCGGACACGGCCGCCGGCCCGCAGGCCGCGCAGGAGAATGCGGGAGCCAATTCGGCCAGGCTCATGCTTCCCGGCGTGGAGTTCCCCGGAACGAATCTGACCGTCCATTCCTTCGAGACACTGGGGCCGTGGTACGGTCTTCGCGTCGGCGGAGTGATCGGCAACGATATCCTCACGGGCCTGGTCGCCGAGCTGGACTATGCCCGGTTGTCCATCGAGCTCTACCAGCCCAGCTCCTATCGCCGGCCCGGGCACATGAAGAAGCTGCCGATTCGCTGGGTGAATCGCCTGCCTACCGTTCGCGCCAGGCTTCGCCTGGGCGGGCAAACGATCCAGGGGGATTTCGCGCTGAACACTGGCGGCAGCTCCGGCGTCGTGGTTTTCCGAAAATTCCTTGCGGCGCAGCGGCTAGCTTCGCTTATGGGTAAAACGATTCCCGGCGAGGCGATCGACGCCTCGGGCGAGGAGGCGGCGACGCTCATGCGCGGCGAGTGGATCGAGTTCGGACCGGTTCGCGTTTCCCAGCCGATCGTCGCCATCGCCGGGCAGAACGACTTGTCCGCGCCGGCCGGCGGCGGCCGATCCCCAAAGGATTCCGTCGCGGGCTGGATCGGCGGCGGGATTTTGCGCAAATTCCGGCTGGTGCTCGATTTCCCGCAAAACTGCGTTTTCCTTGCACCGAACCGCAATTTCGTTTTTCCCATCGCAGCCGACGCGAGCGGAGCCACCATCACGGCCGCCGGACCCAGTCTCGACGAGTTCGAGGTGCGCGGCGTGCGCGAAGGCTCGCCGGCCGCCCAGGCGGGCCTCCAACCGGGCGACCGGATCGTTTTGATCGACGGGGAAGAGGCTTCCGATTTTTCGCTCGATCAGCTTCGCAACCTGCTTTGCCAGGCCGGTCACTCGCCGGTACTGGTCGTCGAACGGCTGGGCCGAAGGGTGAGAATCGATCTGCGCTTGCAGCCGCTTCTCTAGCTAAGCGGAGGGGGCCGCGAGGCCATCGCGCGCAATTCCGTTTCGACAATCGCGCACCGCTCGTCGAGCGTGCCGCTTGTTTTCCGGTGCGCCACCGCGTATTTCTCCAAAAATTCCCGGATGGTCCGGTCGATGGACGCCTGGAAATCCGAATCACTTTCCCGGACGCCGTCGTCGGGTGGCGGGAACTCGGCGGGAATATAGAAATGGCATCGATAGCTTCGGCAGTATTGCGCGACCAGGGCTTCGTAGAGCTTGCGCACGCCGGCATCCTGGAACTCGTCCCCAAACAGATATTTCGAGCAGGCCCATAGGTCGAGAACGCTGCGATCGCAAATCAGTACGCCGTCCTCTTGCGGAAGCGAGAAATGCTCGTGCTGAAGCTGCGCGTACATCAGCAACGCCTGCTTCAAGGGATTGTTTTTTCCTCTGCGAAAAAACTCCCGATCCGCCGCGAGCGAGCAGATTTCCCGGGGAACTTCCGGAGCCACGGCGACGACGCCAAACCCTTTGCCGGAAAGGCGCCGAAGCAGCTCGTTTGCCAGCGTCGTTTTGCCGACGCCGTGCGCGCCGGTCAGCGCGATTTTCATGATCCTCACAGGCCGGTTTCCTTATGCGCGCGATTCTACCCGAGAATCCTCTTCTTGTGACCCGGCGGAACGGCCGCGAGGCTGACAACCTCGTCCGGGGGCGCTCTTGCGGCGGCAAGAAGAAAAATTGCGCGGCCACGCGGCTACTGCGGCTGTTAAGATGGCACGGCTCGTGAAATGAAGCCCGTAGCAGCAGCGGCTCTTTCCTGCGATGACGGGCAGTCGCGCAACCGACCACATGGAGCTTGCCCATGGCCGCGTCCACGACAACAGCAAGCCTCAACCGCAGGATTTACTTCAACATCGTTTTCCCGTTGTTCATCGTATCCGTCATCGCCTACATCGATCGCGTGAACATCGGCTACGCCGCTCTCACGCTGAATGGGGACTTGCGCTTCACTCCCGAAGTATTCGGCTTTGGGGCGGGGATCCTGTTCGCGGGATATCTCCTGTTCGCTATCCCCGGGGCGCTGATCGCCGAAAAGACCAGTGCGCGCATTTGGCTGGGATGCATGACCGTCTGCTGGGGCGTGATTTCCGCCATGATGGCGTTCATGCACACACCGCTCGAGTTCTACGTCATCCGGTTTCTGCTCGGCGCGGCGGAAGCGAGCCTGTACCCGGTCGCGTACGCGATTTTCATTCCCCGCTGGTTCCGTCCCCGGGAACGAGCCTTGGCCATTGCCGTGCTCCTGGCGTCTCTGCAGGTTTCCGGGATCGTCGGCGCTCCACTAGCCGGCTGGATGCTGGGAGTTTCCTTGTTGGGATTCAAGGGATGGCAGATTCTGTTCCTGCTCGAAGCGATTCCGGCGGTCCTGATCGGGCTGGCCATCCCATTCTGGATGGCCGACCGGCCACGGCAAGCCTCGTGGCTCACGGCGGATGAGAAAGCCCTCCTCGCCCAGCGATACGAGCAGGAAGTCGCCGCGAAAGCCTCCGTTCATCCCTACAAAGTGCTGGACGCCCTCAAGGACCGTGAAGTGCTGAAACTGTGCTTCATCTACTTTCTCTGGATCACCAGCTTCTGGGGCTTCAACTACTGGATGCCGACCGTTCTCAAGAGCGTTTCCGGGTGGTCGAACGTATTTATCGGAGAAGTCTTTGCGATGGCGATGGCCGTTTCCCTGGTCGTCTCGATCTACGTAGGACATTTTTCCTCGAAGTACAACGAAAAACGCTGGCACGGCGCGGTGCCGCTCTTTCTGGCCGCCATCGGCATGGGCGCAAGCGCTTACGTACACGAGCCGTGGGTCTATTTCGTATTCCTGGTGGTGACGGCCGCCGGCGTATACGCGCCGCTGGCGGTCTGGTGGTCGTACCCGACGGTTTTCCTTTCGGGAGCCGCGGCGGCCGGCGCGGTGGGCATGATCAATTCGATGGGCAACGTCGGCGGATTCGTCGGCCCCTATCTCACGGGCTGGATTCGGCAGACGACCGGTTCGTTCGCGATGGCCATGCTGTACATGGCCTTTTCGCTGGCCGCTGCCGGACTGCTCATATTGACCTTGAGGAAGAAGCTCCCTGCCCATTCGGTGCAGGAGACAGTGCCGGCTACGCCTGAGCCCCTCCCGGAAGCAGAATAGAAGCATTTGCTGGGCCCGCTAGGATTCGTCCCGAAGCTTCGGGGCGAAAGTTCGAGCAGGGGACCGACGGATTGTAAGTTCAAAAATGGCCCAAAGGGCACCAGGCGCGGCGGAGTGCGATTGTGCGCTATGGCGTAGCTTCTCCGGGCCAATACAGGCCGCTCGTGTTCCAGAGCTTCCGCTACGGCCTACTACCGTTCGCGATGCCGGTTCCATGGGCATGGGCAAAGGCACGGAGGCAGGTCGGGAAGTGGGCTCCTATCCGGCCTAGCTGAAGCCCCCCCCGAATCCCTCAGCTACTACGCGCAGCACTTCAACACGCGGGTGAAGCGGCCGGTTGGCCTAAAGTAAGGGAGGAAAAATGCAGAGAAACTGAGTCGCGCTAGTGGAGCAAGACACCAAAGGTTGCTCCCAGCCCGAAGCCTCAACACCTAAGAGTCGGGAATTATGCCGCTGTCCGGTATGCATCTATAGCAGGATCCCAGGATTTCTCCAGTTTAGAATCCAGCGCTCCGCGCGTGATGAGTCCAAGGCAACTCTGTGGTGCGTCATCTCGCGCATGCGATCAGGCTTCTGGCGGAAAGGAAGCAAAGCCTCGCGGCTCGCCGGGAATTTCGTATCGCGTTGAACGGCGGAGGCTTGTCGCTCGGGTCAGGACCCGCGCTGCAATCCATGGCTTGTGGAGACTGGGTTGCAGCTACGCTTTCCAAACGTAGTTGGTGGTGCGTTTCAAGGTCGGTCTCAGCGAGGGACGGAGGCAAAGGGGCTGGCCGAATGCGCTTGCCGTGGGCCTCGGGCACTGCTCCGAAGAGAGGCCTGAACGTCATGAATGCACAGGGAGGCGAGTCATGAAACGGTTCGTCCTGTATGCAGCCAGCCTCGTAGTGTTCCTGGGCATGGCGCTGCCCATATCGGCGGATGATCTGATGCAGAAAGCTCAGCAAACTTTCAAACCGATCCCGACAGCGATCCCAGCCGTGAAAGGGAATACCATCACGCCCGAGAAGATCGAACTTGGCAAAATGCTGTTCTTTGACCCGCGGCTTTCAGCCAGTCAAGTCATCAGTTGCAACACCTGCCACAACTTGAGTACCGGTGGCGTGGATGCCGGACCCACTTCGATCGGCCACGCCTGGCAAAAGGGACCGCGTCGCGCGCCGACGGTTTTCGACGCCGTTTTCAACGTCGCTCAATTCTGGGACGGCAGGGCCGCGGATCTGAAAGCGCAGGCCAAGGGGCCGCTCCAGGCGAGCGTCGAAATGAATTCCACGCCGGCGCTGATCGAGGCGACGTTGAAATCCATGCCGGGCTACGTCGAGCAGTTCAAGAAAGCTTTCCCGCAGGACGCTTCCCCCGTGACCTTCGACAACGTCAGCAAGGCGCTCGAAGCGTTTGAAGCAACGCTGATCACTCCCGGATCGCGCTTCGACCGGTTTCTCGAAGGCGACGCCAACTCCTTGAATGCACAGGAAAAGGAGGGCCTGAAACTTTTCATGGATAAAGGCTGCTCGGCCTGCCACAACGGAATCAACGTCGGCGGCATGAGTTATTACCCCTTTGGCGTGGTTGAAAAGCCCGGCGCCGACGTGCTGCCGCCAAACGACAAGGGACGATTCGCCGTAACCAAGACGGCCAGCGACGAGTATGTTTTCCGTGCGGCCCCGCTGCGCAACGTGGCCTTGAGAGCGCCTTACTTCCATTCCGGTCAAGTCTGGAGTTTAAAGCAGGCGGTGGGCATCATGGGCTCCAGCCAACTCGGACAGACCCTGACCGATCAGCAAGAAGACGCTATCGTCGCGTTTCTCAAGACGCTCACGGGCAAGCAGCCCCGCGTTGAGCTGCCCGTCCTGCCACCCAGGACAGATGCAACCCCGCTGCCTAAGCAGTAAGACGATCAAACCCGTGGCGAAAGGCAGGGCTCCAAGCCTGCAAGAGAGCCGGGGTGTCCTGTCGCCAGCGCGATTTGAGGCCCTCCTTAGCGGCGCGCCTTGCCGAGCGTCCGGAGGTCTGAGAGCAAACCATTCGCACCCTGGAAGATTTATCCGTTCAGGTGAGTTTGCCACCGCATGGGCAGAGAAAGAAACGGGCAAGGGGTCGAGCAGGCAAGCAGCGCGCTACCGCCTAACTCGTTGGAAGCAAATAGTGGGCCCGCTAGGATTCGAACCTAGGACCAACGGATTATGAGTCCGCTGCTCTAACCGCTGAGCTACGGGCCCGCAGTGTTCACAACATATTACAGAACAAGAACTTAGTTGACAATTTCCACCTCCTGTTGAGGAGCCTCATTTTGCTCGGTGGCTGTTCTGGTGGCTGTTGGATCTGCCGCTCGGGGCACAGGCGAAGCGGCTGCCAGGCGCTCGACCGCCGCCAATTGGTGCTGCGGAGCCAAGTGTGAGTAGCGCACCGTCATTGAGATTTGCTTGTGTCCCATGAGGTCCTGCACGGTTCTCAGGTTTTCGCCGTTCATTACCAGCCTGGACGCAAAAGTGTGGCGCAAGCAGTGCCAGGTGAAATTGCGAATTTTCGCCTTCTTCACAACGGGATCAAACCAATAGCGTGGGCCGGTCAAACGCCCGTCACGCCAGTTCAAAAAGATTGGACCGGAGGCACCCGTCTGCTTACGAAGAAGCTGGAATGCCTCCAGTGCTGGCTTGTTTAGGGGGACATGGCGAATTTCGCCGTTCTTTGAACGAGGCACCGTAAGAATTCTGCGAGGCAGATTCACGTTGTCCCATGTCAGGGTGTAGAGCTCGCTCAATCGCAAGCCCGTGTTCAGCGCGATCTCAAACTCAGGTAGGTGCTCGGCACAAGTTGCCTCAATGGCGGCGCGTATTCGGACTTCCTCCTCCGGCGAGAGGAAGCGTATCCTGGCGTTGTTCTCGGTCCTGTGCTTAACGAGCCGCGCGGGATTTTCCTTCGTTTTGCCGTTTCGAATCCCCAAGCTGTACGTGAGCGAGAAGAGAGCGCGGTAACGATTGACAGTCGCGGGTGCCCATGAATTTTCTTCCGCCGACTGCGTGAGTTTTTCGTCAATTTCCTGCGGGCTGATGGAGTCGGCGGCTCGGTTGCGAAACCATCCAAGGATACGTTCCATGCGGATCGCGTCGTCGCCGTAGCTGCGTTTGTGGGCCTTTGAATAGGCGAGCGTATCCTTGGCGAGTTCAGCAAAGGAGACAGACGGGCGGCGCAGCTTCTCGGGCAACTTTTTGCCTTCGAGGGCCTCGTGCTTTCGTTTGCGGTAAAGGAGAATGGCTGCGCTCTTGGTACCTGCTTTTTCGCGGTGTCTGCGGCCAAGAGAGTCGTAGTAGTGAATCCACCATTCGCCTGAGCCGGGCTGCTTTTCGAATACTCCTCGCTGCGTCATTGTTTCTTGTCCTTTGTCTTCGGAGGTCGTCCGGCGCCTGACTCTTTGGCCCATTTCCTGAAAGTGGCAGTGTCGTATTTCTTGGCGCGCGCCTTTCCACCTTTCCTGCCGGCCCTGCGTAGAAAGTCTAGCACTTCATCTGGGGTCTTGGACACGGAGGCGATTGTATAATCTGGGTGCTAGATTATCAAGCTGCTTTTGTGGGGTGGTCTCGCCGCAAGAAGTTGTCCAGAGCACTTCGCGGAATCAGAACGCGCCTGCCGAGACGCCGTACAGGGAGCTCTTTCAGGGCGATCAGACGGTCGATCGTTCGGAGGCTGACGCCCAAGAGCTGTGCCGCTTCTTTCTTGCTCAATACGACGGGTTCGCCTATCTGTTCGAGAACTGCTGACTGGCTTGCCATGTTCTAACCTCTGTGGAGAATTGATGAAAGCTGGCTCGGCAGAACAGAGACACGGGGTCGGCTGCCGAAGACCTCAATGAGTGTGTCCGGGCACATTATCCGTTTCAAAAGGCGTGGATTCTGGTTTCTGCTTGTAGATTTCGGCTCGCACCTTTTCGACGGTATGGCGCGCGTAATACTCGGGATCGTGCTTCTCGTCGGCGCGGTAATCAGCGATTCGCCGGATGATTTCTTCGGGATCATCGCCTCGCGCGAGGGCACGCAACGCGTAGGCCCAATCGCGCTCCGATTGAGTGATCGTTTCCCGCCTGTTTGCGCGGCCCGCGCCTTGCTCGGGGCTGCGGTCAGCCTTTGCCGGGCCGGAAGCGATCTTGAAGTCTCGGAGGTGATACGTCTTGTCGGAGCGTTTTGTCGCTCGGACCACGCATTCGCGGCCATGCTTCTGGTTTGAGAAGCCGGGTAGCCGGAGCACGCGGGAAGCGTCGGTTGCGGCCGTGTCGGCCCCGAACTGGTGGGCCATCTGCTGCTGCAAATTTTCGGCTTCTTCAGGCGTGACGCCTTCGACTTTCCATATGACCTGGTGCTTGCCCGGCGAGGTGTCCAGAACGAAGTTGGGTTTCGGGACTTCATCGGAATTCTGAATCGCCTTGAGAGCCTCCGGGCCTCGGTAATCCAAGTCCAGAAAGACGTGCCTGATTTCCTGGATGTCTCGCTTGGTTCGGCTGTACGCTCCTTCTTTGACTGTGTTCATGCCGATGTAGATATCGAATCCAGCCTGATTCCTGTTCGCCAGCCATTCCTGAAAGTCGGGGCGCGCGATCTTCTCAGCGGGCGCGATGCGCTGGATGACCTCGCTGCTCGCGCGGTTCCGAAGCAGGACAGCAACCCGGTCAGACGGCTTGAAATTGTCGATGATGTACTCGGACGGCAAAAGCGCATCGCGCATGGAACTTACCTTCACTCAAACACGGACAACTGGTTCAACGGGTCCGAATGTCCTGACTGGAAAGTCGTTCACGGCCGGCGGAATCCTCCGGGTGACCTGCCTCACGGGGCCGACCGAATCGCCGCCGCTGCCGATGCGGTAGCAAGTCAGCTACCGGGCCGACTTTCGGGCGACGGGGCTTTAGGGAGCGGTCAGGCGCATGTTGTTAACTGGGCCGGAGTCGACAATGGAGATTCCGGTTACATTCTCGCTGGCGCGCGGACATCTCTCGGACAAGGAATTAGGAATTGAATAATCAAATTCTCATCGGGGGCTGCTATACCCACCGCCAACATAATCTGTCGTCCGTGTGCCAATTTGCAGCTATGTCCGCGCTGGCGGCATCCTGGGCACGTCTCCGGGTAGCCGTATAGCTCGTCCCCGATTTTCCGGCGAACGTCACGCTTGGATAGAATCCCGACTGTGCCATCGGTTGCATACGCTGGCCCCTTTCAAATCTGGTGTCGCTGCAACAGGCTTCCGGGTAACATTGAGGCCATGAAATCCACGATCCACATTTTCGGGCATGATGATACTTTTGATTCGGATTCGATCAGGCAATACATCGAAAGCGACATCTTCGACGAGGATTACGATCGCCGCTACCGCCACAACCTGTTGAGGGACGATGCGACGATTATCGTTCTCTCACACGCCGGGGAAGCATACGGTCATTTTGAAATCACCGGCTGGGAAGAACCCACAGCTGACGATAGGAAAGAGTGGTCGAAAACGAAACGAGTGTACATCGTAAGTAAGTCGCACAGTTACGAAAAGCCGGTCAATTTGCAAGACCTGGGCATCACTCATATTCAATACGGCAAACCAATCGATGCCGATATGCTTCAAGAAATTCAGAAACGTGCCGGGAAGGTCACTACGCATCAACCGGCGGAGGCCTGATGCGAAGCGAGCCCCAGCTAACCGGGAGGCAAACCCGGCTCTGGCTAGGCTCGAAAGGCCCATCGCGCCATCCCGCCTCAGGTGGAGGAAACCCTGGAAGCGCTCCTGCCTCGCCGCTGTCCGCGCTTCGGGGGAGGGTCGAGGAAACCGACGTGGTGGACCAAGGAGCGACCTACTATTGCGCTGTGAAAACCGACGAAAGGTCGTAGCCGTCAGCCTCTGTGTTGTAGCCGCGAATTTCGATCACTTCGGAGACGAACCGATTCCCTGGCCGGCGCTCCATTTGAATGAGGACGTTTAGCGAATCGGCGATATTGCTCTTGATGGCCCGGTAAGGCAATTCAATTCCGCTCTGGAGAACGCAACTTGTGAAGCGCGCTAGGGCTTGTGCGGCGGAGCTTGCATGAACGGTCGAAAGCGTTCCCGAATGGCCGGTGTTCAGCAATTGCAACAAATCGAATGCCTCGCCGCCTCGAATTTCGCCAAGAATGATGCGGTCGGGCCGGTGTCGCAATGATGCCTTCAGCAAATCACGAATTGTGACGGCAGGAAGATCGAGCTGTGCTTGGCGTGCCTCGAAGCGCACGAGATTGGGCTTGTCAAACTGGATTTCCGATGTGTCCTCGATGAGGAGAATGCGATCATCGTCAGGAATGAATCGGGCAAGTGCGTTCAAGAGGGTTGTTTTACCGCTTCCTGTTCCGCCGCTGATCAGGATGTTTTGACGGCTTTGAACGTAGCCTTGAAGCCGGACGGCAAGCTCGCAGTCCAGGGTGCCCATACGCACAAGGTCTTCTACGGTGAAATGGCGGCTGTTGAATTTGCGGATCGTCAGCGTAACCCCGTGAATGCTGCATGGCGGAATCACGGCGGCAACGCGGCTGCCATCCGGGAGCCTCGAATCCAAGATCGGTTTGGCCTCGGAAATGTCGTCTCCCAGGCGGCGCGCGATATTCTTGACCGCGACCATGAGAGACCTCTCACTCAGCCCCACATTGGGAACATGCTCAAGCACGCCGGCGCGCTCTATAAACACACTGCTCGATCCATTCACCATGATTTCGCTGACGGAATCGTCGCGAATCAGGTGCTCGATGGGCCGCAAAAAGGGGAGGATCGTCTCAAAGCCGAGCGTCACACTTCACCGCCCCGTAGCTGGCGAAAATAGGACTTGTTCACGTCGTTGTAGTAAGGCTTCAGATAGCAAAACATTGGAGGCATCGGATTGACGCCGTCGTAGGCGATGACAACCGACTGGGCATTTTTCAGTTCGGTGAAGGTCTTCATATCGAAGCGAAAATCGGTTTGCGTGTTGTAGCTCTTGGAGGCCGTTACGTTGGCGCGGTGGGCGATGGCCTTGCCGGTCAGCAGGCTGACCCTGGCGTCGTGCCCGCTTTCGGAAATGTTGTAGCTGACCTTGAGCTTGTCCTCTCGGCCGCAGAGTTCGCTTGCTGTGCGAGCCGAGAAATCGTCCGAAAGGGCAAGGAAAATCTTGGTGCGGAAGGTTTGCAATAGGGTGCGCCAAGTCTCGCCTGGCAAGACGGATTTGAGAGAGCTGATGCTCTGCGTGGCAACAATTGGGATGCATTTGGGCTGGCGCGAGAGGCTGAAAAACTTCTCATCGCCGGTCGGCTCGTTTTCGCCGACTGTGGCGAAATTCTGATATTCGTCGCAGACGAAAAAGACCTCCCGAAAATGCTGTTTCGGGTTCTTTGCCATGTCGGGAACGCGGTTCAAGACAGCCCGCTGAAAATCGAGCTTCATCATGACGCCCAGGGCGCGGGCCAATCCGGGATTGAGTCCTATGGGGAAATTTAGGGCGCACACTTTGCCGTTTTCGATAAGCCATCGGAAGGACGGCAGCGGCTTGCCGAATTTGCCATCGGCATTGGCAACCGGATCGTAGCATTTCGCCGGTGGGCAGAATGTGCGTTTGACGCGCGGGTTGTCGTCGAAAAGGGACAGGAAAACAGAAATACCCTCGACGATGGAAGTCCTCAGTTTCGGCTCGATCCTCCGCCAGTCATCGTAGAACCATCGTTTGACGGCCTCCAATTGCTCCCGTTTGAACGAATCCGGGTCGTCGGGAGAGGACTCGGTGAGGGCCTCGAATTCGATGCCCTTGTTGTGGAGGAAAACGCGGAGGTGCTCGGAATCGTCGGCGCGGTACATTCCGGCATCGGCCACGCCTAGAGAGAATTTGAAGGGCGCGAGCTCGGTAGCGTGCGTGAGGTATGACTCGGAGGAAATGAGGACGGAACGGCGACCGCCGATCTTCTGTTCGGCCTCGTGGATTCTCTTTTCCAATCTGTCGGGAGAGATGGCGCACTGGTATACATCGAACAGGGTCACGTAATCGTAGGCGATCTTGTGAAGCAGAATGATGAACTTCACGAGGTTCGTGTACGCCTGCTGCCAGAAGGGTTCCTTGCCCTTTCCGAATAGGTTGTTTAAGAGCGAGGCAATGCTGTAGGCCAGGGCATAAGCGTCCAGGTCGTTGTGCAAGGGGTTGTAGCGGTACTCGGAATCGAGGCTGATTTCGACGTAATCGTCGGCTCTGCCGTGGCGCGTCAGGATTTCCTTAACCTGATGGCAGAAATCGCCTTTCACTTCGAGGACCAGGCCGCCGATCTTTTTCTCGGGGTCAGAGGGCTTGTAGGCAACGAGCTGCTCGAGAAAAGGATACATGCAGCAACTCGTCTTCCCCGTTCCAACTGCGCCGACAATGGCGATTCCGGTGAAAAGCCCTCTCTTCGGAATCACGAGCCAGCGGGGCGTCTCCGAGGGCAGGGGTTTGCGCGGGTTATGAATCTCGCCGAGAACGAGGAATACATCCTGCCGCTCGCGCGGATCGGGGTACGCGGGCAGGCGCCCTGCGGTGATCTTCCGGTGGGCCCTCAAGGCGAAGATGTAGACACCCGAAAGAAAGATGGAATAAACAATGTACGGCGTCGAGAAGAGAAACAGGTCGTAAGACCACTTCAAGCTTTTGAACACGAGAGGGGCGCGGATCGCCATGAGTTCCAGAAAAGGATTTCCCTGCGGGAATGGCATATAGAAATAGAGGGCCATTCCCGTTGTCATCGCGAGAAGGAACGCCAGAAAATTCCTCGAATTGAGGAGCCGTTGAATCACGCCTTTTTCGCTTCGCCGGCCTGCACGGCTCTACGGGCCTTCTTCTCTTCCTTCTGGAGGCGGTCAAATTCCTTGTCTTTCCAGAACACAAATCGGAGGGCTGACGCGACGACGTGATCGGGTGTGCTGCCGATGAAACGCGCATATCTGTCCAGGGTTTGCGCGAGAGGCTCTTCCAACTGGAATTCGCGGGTGACCGTTTCGGGCGGTTTCTTGATGAAGGACACGGCATCTCTCCTTTCTCGGTGTCTGCCGGCTGATTTCGAGGCTTTTCAAATCGCGGACAAAACACGTGGCACCAAGTTCGTGCCATTGGGCGGGAGCGACCCCAGGGGGCGTTTTGGGCGGCAAAGCCGACCAAAACCTGGGGTCGCTCCCGCCCAAGCTGCGTGTTTTGTCCGCGGCCTTTGCCGTGGAATTCGGCCTGGTAACCCTCCGGCCTTTCACTAACTTGGCTCGGATGGCAGGGTGAAAACTGAAGCCCGAAACTGGGGTGAAAGCACTCGTCAGAGCAGCTTTCACCCCCTTCACGCAGCCGTGCGGTGTAGAAGCGGCTGCTGTCTGACAAAACAGGTCTCAAAGGCAATCTGGCGATGGCCGTTTGAGTTTCCAAAGATGGAGGCAAGCTCGCCCTCGGCGATCTGGCCAACCTTCCAGGAGCGATAGAGCTCCTGACACTGCCCGGATTTGAAGCGACGCGTCGCCTCGCTTAGAAATTCGACGTCCTCGTTCTTGAGTTCCGCAAAACGCCTCTCTTCCCAAGCCTTGCGCACCCGAAAATATCTGGTGAGCTCATGGGCCGTCGGCTGCTCCGATGAGGCCTTGACCAGGGTCGTGAAAACCTCCGTCGCCTTTCTTGCCAGAGTGTCATTGCCCGAGATGAATACGAAGTCGAAGCGTTCGAGCCGCCGAAACAGGGGCAGATACGCCTGCAAGTGGGTCATAAACGCCGACAGGTTTTCGGCCTCCGGTTCGACGTAGGAAAAGGTGACCACAGCGGGAGTACGGGGAAAGGGCAAAAACATGGGGAATTTGTCCACGAAATAGCGAGGCGTAATGGATGTGGTCTTCGTGCCCAGATACAGCTTCGTCGGCAATGCGCTTTTTTCGACGCCCAGGGCTTCGGTGAAGTATTGGACCTTGTCGCGCTCGGTTTCGAAATAGTTGTGAGCCTGGTGGGCCAGGATGAAATCGAGGGCCATCAGGCGAGTACGGATGAACTCGAATTCGTGGTCGCGCCGGTTGCGAATGTTCTCCTTGCCAATGGCTGCGTAAATTCTTCGGGAAAAGACGTGGAAGACGCGGGTGTTGTGCGCGTAGGCGCGGGGTTTGGCATGGCGGTTCGCACACAGCTTGTTTGTGAACTTGTACGAACGTTTCCCAGAGGTGAGTTCAGCAAACGCCAAATACTGGCTGACAGTGAAATACCCGGAATGCGTGGCCACGATATAGAGGAAGCGAGCCTCGGATTCCGTGTATCCGAGTGCCTGTAGGGCGTCGAGATGGGCGTCTTGGATGTTCATAGTGAGAGGATCTCCGCAGTGATTTCCCGGTCATTCAAAACCCGTCGCAAACGGTCGGAATCCTGGCCGGCGGCGTAGAGCGTGAATCCGGCCTGGGCTTTGGCCTGAAGGTGGCCGGGCCGGTAATGCTTCGTCGCGAGTTCGAGATTGACTCGGGCGAGATGGCCGTCCGCGTTTTCGTATTCGATCTGGAGGTCGGGAACGACAACCCTGCCGTTTACGACTCGGATTCCGTGCGCTTGTGCGATTTCGCTTTTCTTATCCTGGGTGTGCCGGTCAGCCCCAAGCCGCACGAGTTCTCTGTTGATCTGCTTCTTGAGCTCATAGTCAAGGGCGACTTTTCGCACGATGCCGCCGTCGCGTTCGATTTGGCGGGCGGCCTTGTGATAGAGGCGGTAAAGACTGGCGCCGTGAAGTACCTCTTTCGGCTTTACCAGACCGTGGTAAATGGGCCGGTCTTTGGGCATGAGTTTGTGCTTGGCGAGGAATCGCTTGCCAGCCTTCGTCAAAACGAGAATCTGAACACGCTCGCTCTGGGCTCCTTGAATGCCCCGACGGGAGATGAGGGATTGCCGAGCCAAGTTCTTCAAATCCTGGTCCATGCGGTCGTGGTTTCCGCTGTAGCCGATTTCAGCTAGCGCCTCGGAGTCGACAGCGCGGAAAGTGCCAATCTCCTTGAGCGTCTGGATTTCGGAAGATCGGAGTGAATACGTGCGGTCTCGGTCGCGATAGGGCGTCCTTGGCTCGTTTGAGCGGTGCCGATTTGGGCTCGCAATGGGGTTATCCCTGTGCGGCTCCGGGGACTCACCACCGGAGCCGCGGGCATGGTCATCCTCGCTGAAGGGGTTTGACCGCCTCTCAGTTGTCGGATTGCGCGGGTGCTCCGGCCCTGGCAAGTGATCAAGACCATTGGGCTCGTATCTGCGTGACACAGACCTTTACTCCTCGTCGGATGGCTCTGCCGGTAGTTCGCTTTGGCCGACGTTGAATTGCTTGTCGAGGTGGGCCAGCTTCCGGCCCGTGTCTTTAAGGAAGAATTTGCGGTTCAGAGCGAAGGCCGCTGCGAAGATGTTCGCAAACAGGATTCCGACAAAAGTTAGGATGTACGCGGAATAGGCCCTCCAGATGACGAGCTTGAAGGGTATGAGAAACTTGAGCTCGCCCATCAGGGTGAAGGCAATGGCGAGCATCGCCGCAACTGTGATAAGAATGGCGTTCGCTACCATGGAGTCTCAAAAGAAACGGATTTCTGAATGACCGTGTGGAGAATGTCTTTTCGTGTTGGTAATCAAGGGGACAAGATGTGGCCTTCGTGCCGTCGACTCGGCGTTGCAGCCATCACCTACCGTCCTCTCAGTAAGACTGATCTTTCCAAATATCCGGAGGGACAACCGGAAGAACTCTGGGACCAATTGGAACCCACGCAGAAAGCCAGCCTACGTCGCGTTGCGTACGAGATGAAGGGCGGAGACATAATCTATGTGAAGCAAGGCCCCAAAATTGTCAATAAAGGAACTGTTAGGGGCAGGCTCAACGAAAGAGCGTATAGGTTCGATTCGGAGTTCGGTCTTCGGCCCCCCAACGGTACGCCGTGGGCTCATCAGGTGCCGGTTGACTGGTCCACGAATTTTCCCGAGGTCAGCGTGCTTCTGGGCGCTGAACAGTTAACGGTCAAAGAGCTCTCAACCGAGGACGTGAATCGGATCGAACGGGCCGTTACCCGCGAAGAAGAAACGATTGCTGCCGCCGGACCTACTGTTAAAAAGAAAAAGGATTTGTTAATCGAAGATGCCTACTATCGAGAGGCTGCAGCACGCCTTAACGTCATAATCCCGCGTCACAAGAGGCTTTCAAATGATTTTGTGAAATGGCTTAACAAACGATTTAGAATCGACGCAATTCAGGAGCACCAACAAATCGACATTCGTTTCGTGTTCCAGGGCAAGACTCATATAGCGGAATTGAAGGTGTGTTTCGGTGTCGGCCCGCAAAACTCTATCCGGGAAGCTCTTGGCCAACTGCTCGAATACAACCATTATCCCAAGCGCCGTCCGCAGAGCATGTGGCTGATTATTCTGGATGACGAACCATCCTCCTCTGATCGCGGCTTTGTCGAAAATCTGCGCGAAAAACTATTGCTGCCCCTGGTTCTCGGTTGGCGAAGCAACAGCGAATTCTTATTCAATCCGGATTGGCCCAAATGCCTCACTGAAATGCCTCGTCCTCGCGGAAATACGTGATCGTCAGGCCGAGCGGGTTGACCGGTATGAGCTCGTTCGGCACGTGGGTCCTGAAATAGAAGACGAAATTGGCCGTGTAGAGGGTGCGCTTGAGCTCGCTGTGATCGGCCGGCGAATAATAGACCATGTAGAAGTCCACGCGCGCCTGATAGGGCGGCTTTTCGAGTTGCTCGATGGCGACATTCTCCACCTGGATGTCGATCTCGGGCTGCGTCGGATCGGCGAGGAAGTTCTTGATGAGGTCGTTTTTCTTGTAGGCGTCCACGATGTCGCCGGCGAGGTTGGCATCGAGAAAATAGAGCGATTTCGAGAAGTCGTCATTGATGGTGTAGCGATTGCGCCCGTAATAGAGCTGGCAGAACTGCGAAAGGAAATAGCGCACTTCGGCGGCTTGCGGCTTATATTCGAAATTGCTGTAGGCCAGGGCTTGCGCCCGCCCCAACTTGTCAATGCGGATCACAAGGGGGCGGAAGTTCTGAAAGGTGCGAATGGTTCGGAGGTCGATCAGACCGAGGGTGACCGCTACCAGCACCAGCAAAACCAGAGCGATTTTGAGATAGGTGTTCGTCACCATAGGATCCCCGTATTGCTCCAGGTAGAGCCGCTTGGCGTCATCAAAACTCGAGTCATTGCTCATGGCTGATTGCCCCCGAAATTCGCAGAATGTGGACGGTCGCCGCTAGCTGCCGAACCGCCCCGCCAGAAAACCAAGAATCGCGCCAGAAGAGCCCCCAGAGGCTCCGCTGAAGATGTGATTGGTGAGGACCGGGACTTTCAGAAGCGCGTAAATCGCGGCGAGGAAGGTGATCAGCAACACGGGGAACCAGGCCATGAGCTGCACAGTGGAGAGCGTGCCGGCCGGCGGGAGGCGAAGCGTCCCGACAAGCAGATTGGCAATGATGAACACAACGGCCGCGGCGATGACCTGGTAAAACGCGTATTGGAGAAACGCTTTGAACCAGCCCCAGAAAAGCCACTCCATTTCTGGGACGATGAAGAATGGAATGAAAATCGGCCCAACGAGAACGCAGACCGCCGTGGCGATGAATCCGAAAGCGACCACAACGATGGTGACGGCCTGCGCCGCTGCAAGCAGGAGAATGATGAGAACGTAGATCGCAGCCCCGAGGAGATCGCCGAAGGTGGGGGAATCGAGCCGGGTCTCGAAATTGCTGACCCCGTCAATCACCAACTGCAATTGATTTTGATCTATCTTGTTGGAGAGAAATTGAGCCTCGTTGGTGATGAGGTTGTGGAAGCTCGACCCCATGCCGGGGATGGGCCGGTTGTAATAGTTGATCATCCCGAAGCCGAAGCTGATCGTGAGGATGAGGCTGGCGAGTTTTTCGAAGTGAAGCAGGTGATGGCCGCTGGCGGCAGCCAGAGCCATCTTCACTCCGTACCAAACGACGAGGATGGTTGCGAACATCCGAAAGAGGTTTTGGCCCATCGCGTCGAAGAAGGCCAGATTTTGGGTGAGCATCGTGTTGATGGCCTGATAGATGTACTGCAAGAAGTCCGTTTGCATTTGATGGCTCCTTCGACGCGACAGGGTCTTGTGGTGGCGAGGATTACGGCATGCGGTAGTTCTGGAGCGAACTGCCGAGCGTGCTGGTCACCTGAGCCAGATTGCCGGCCAAGTTTGCCCGGCGCTCGATTTCGGCGTCGATGGAATTGGCCGTGTCTTCGCGTTGCTGCTTTGCCGAAATCACGTTTTGCTCCACAAGAGAGACAAGCAGCTTGTTTGAGTCCTGAAGGGTGCGGAGCATCAGGACATTGGCGGCGTTGATTTTGTTGAGTACTGCGATTTGGGTGTTCAGACTGGGATCATTCGAGAGCGAGTCGTCTTCGAGGTTGTTGATCTGGTTTTCGATGTTCTGGGCGTCGTTGCGGATCGCGCCGATGGTGGCCATTGCGGTGACGTTGGCGCCATCGGAAATTTCGACGGATGCGTATTGGGACTTCACCCGGTCGAGTTCGGCTGGCGTCATGCCATCGAGCTCCTGGCTGCTGTATTGGAGAAGCGGGACAGTGGCCTGCTGGTAGCCGGCATCCACCGCACCGGTGTTCCCTGTGTTCATGCCGTTGACCCATTCGCCCGTATTGCCGTAGGTGTCTGCGGCAACAACGTCACGCCAATTGGAGAATTGAGCGCGGTAACGGGCGGGCATGTCTTGAAGATTCTGGGCCATGTGGACCGCGAGCTCGTAGCGGGAGACGATCTCCGCATAGGTTTGTCGAAGTTGGGCCAGTTGTTGGACGAGTTGGCCGTACCGGAGAACGGCATTGGCATAGTTCGTGGGGTCGTAGACAATGCCCCCGAAGAACTGCGCGGAGGCCGTGCCGACGCACAACCCCATGATGAGCAAGACTGTAAGGATCCGCTTTTTCACGGTGTATCCTCCCTTCGTGAAGTCGAAAAGCTCCTGAAATGCTCCTGAGGACTACAGATCAGAAGGCATGGTGTGATTGGCGTAGGCGGGCAGTGCCAAGTCACTCGAGAGATAAATTTCTACTCGATGGCCCTCGCGAATGGTGACGGTGGGCAAAATATTGAGGAATTTGTCCAGGATGCGTTGCGAGGTTTGGCCGATGCTTTCGCCAACGCCTGCCTCCATGCTTTGTATGCCCGTTTGAGTCAGAAGTCCGCTTGATTGCGCTTCGGAAATCCCCCCGATTGCGCCAACAGCGAGCGACGCGCCGAAGATTTTGATGTAGTGGTTGTTCACTTTATCGCGTAACCCTGTGTCGCCGATTTGATTTAGTCCTTGGAACTGGTCGAGGCTGACGGAATAGCCGTCCGGCATGATCAGCCGATGAAACGCGACCGCAAGACGCGTTTGGCCGAATGCGTTCACGGGCTTGGCCTCGCCGAGCGCTCACATGCGGCTAAAAGCAGGGGCAAGCACAGTTCGTTCTTCAGCACCTGGGATACGAGTGTGAGGCGATTCCTGTCCCACAGCGGGACGGTGGAGTTTTCATAAGGCCATTCGCCCTCCGCGAGACAGTTGAATAGAACGTAAGCCGACCGAATGTCGTTGAGCGTCTTTATAACCGAGGTCGGGTTATGCGATGGGAAAATGCTCGCGACGAAATCATCGAAGAGGGTTCGATGACCAGGCCGCTTTCCCATTCGCGATGCGTAATAGGCACGAAGGAAGCGGTCGATGTGGCTGGGTTTAGATGCTAGAATTTCATCCCAAATTGTTTCTGCCTGATCCTGTGAGGCACTTGTTCCTTCCAACCATTCCAAGGTTGTAGAGCGCAGCAGATCACCTTCACTAAGGCTGCGGCCGCGGTCGTTTAGAACTTGAAATAGCCGGTATGCCTCGGCCTTCGTTTGGCTCACCAGATGGACGACGTGACAATCCTCGGTGGCCGCTTTGAGGAGCGAATCAAGAGCGCCGAGCTTGCCTTTGTTGTCTGCTTGGCTATCTAAGACACGCTTTACGAAAGCATCGATTGTATCGTTGGCCTTTAGGAGTAATCTGTGGGATTCGCGAATGGGCTCATAAGGACTACCCGAAATAAGTGCTGCATAGAAGTCTTTATCTGCTTTTGAAAGCACGATGCGTTGCTGTTGAACCGGCTTCCCGTCCACCTCGTCCTGGAACTCAAGAAGATTATTGCGTATGCGCTCGGCGCGGGCTTCTGCTAGCACCCCATTGTCCGTCTCGCCTGCTGCACGACAATCACCTGCAAGAACCTTATTCCAGTGTCGCAAGCGAGCAAAGAATAGGCCAAACGTGGCAAGGCGCTGCTGGCCGTCTATAACCTCGTATCTCCGCCCGAGGGCGTTCTGGGCAGCGTAATGCAAGCAGACTATGCCGCCGAAGAAATGCTCTTTGGGTGTTTGGCTCTGTCTGGCAGCAACGGTTTGCTCAAGGTCGCGGACGAAATCCCTCGTCTCTTCCTCGTCCCAAGCGTATGACCTTTGATATTTGGGAACTTGGAATGGCGACCGCTGGGCGAATAGGTCACCGAATTGCAGGTCGTTAGCGAGCATGGTCGAAGGAACGCCGCAGAGAATCGGAGGATTTCAAGGTCGATGCCGTCCAAATATTTGTCAGATCACGGCGGAGCACATTCCCCTCCGGTGGCAATGAAAGGGCCTCTTCGTGAGCCTGCTCGGCAAAAGGCTGGCAGAGATCAGCCGTCATCGCAGAGGTGCCTCGCTAAGCAGACCGGAGATGTCCCTCATGTGCGCCGACCGCCGGTTGCTTGCGGATGGAGGATTGTACGCTAGACGAGGTGGAAATTTCACTTTGGATTTCTGACGTAGTTACGGGCTCTATGCTTATCAACCCGGTCCTGAGGCCCACTGGCCTGTTGAGCGCCTTTGGGAGTGTGATTGTGCGGAGGTTGGAGGAACCCTCGGACATTCGGCAAGATCGCCTACCCAGGCAAACTGCGGTAGCAAGTACAGCAAGAATTAGGGAGTTCCGTTTCGGCTTCAACCTTCAGTCGGAAAAGTCAAGCCCTCGCGACGACCCGAAGTTGGCCGCGGGGCGTGATGGCGGTGCGGGTTTTACGGTGATCTCAACGTTTTGGCCAAGCAGGGTCAAAAAGTGCGTGAGCCGCTCGGTGGGGAAGCCGGAAAGCTGGCCACGCAAAAGGCGGGAGATTTTAGGCTGGTCGATTTTCAGGATGCCAGCGGCCTGAGTCTGAGTGAGCCGCCGCGCACGAATGGCCTCGCTTATCCGAATGGCAAGATCGGCCTTGGCAAGACGCTCTTCGGGCTTGGGTTGAGCGATGTCGGCGAAGACGTTGCCGCTGCCTTGTTCGACCTCGACTTGCTTGCTCATTGTTGCTTACGGCGAATCTGGTCTGGCATTAGGGGTGCGCCCTTTTTCTGCCCTCTTCAATGGCTTCAATCCACAGTTTCAGAGTGAGGTCTTCGCGTTCGGGATTGCCAAGTTGCCAGCGCAATTCTTTCCTGTATCGCTTTTGGAGGATCTCCAAATCGAAAGGAATCGTGCGAGCCAGATATAGAACGTCAGCACGGTCGCGCTCAATGTTCCGCTCCAGTTTCGATAATGCCAAGTCATACGGGTCGAGCGCGAACAGCCGAAGTCGCTCCAAAGCCCCAGGGAACATCTCACTCACGCGCTCTTCGTAATTCTCAGGCAGATGTGCGACGGCTACGAGATCAAGATAAACCTGATGCTTCGCGTGCAGCGGCCCACCTCGGGAACCCAGTTGACGGATGACCGCCTCTTCGGCTCGCGGGACAATTGAGAGCGTGTCGATATCGGCCGTGGGTCTCGAAAAGCCATAAACCTGGGTGATAACAAAGCCACCCATGCAAACCAAATGGACTTCCTCGCGGACGGCTTCGTCCAAATAACGGAGGAACGAGCGCCACGGCTCAGGGACGGAATCAGGATGCGGCATGGGTCAGGTGTTCCATGCTGAGATCGGAAAGCAAGTTCCATTTGCGCGCTTCCGGCGTGCGATGCTGTCGCAGCCAATCACGCTCGGCTTTCGTCATGGAATCGTGGCAATAGGTGTCTTCCTTCGCCAAGAGAGATTGCTGGAGCAATTCTTCTTGCGCTGAAAGATCGTTCACTCGGACCTGATCGCCGACCTTCTGTGCCAGTTCCTTTGCGAGCGTCACGGTGAATCCAAGTCGATTCTGGCGATCATGCAGTTTGGCGTTGGCGACCAACCAGTCCCAATCGAGGGCGGGGAAGGCGAAGGCCAACCACGACAGACCCTCGACGACCCGCATGTCCAAATCCGGTTCGTTCAGGGCGGTAAACAGAACCTCCGCCGGGTTGTGCCGGCCTCGTCGGCTGCTATGGAGGTAAGCGAAACCGGGATAGCCGAGGGCGGCGAGCGCATCCCGGAGGAAGTTGTTCGGCAATGTGGGTCGATTCAGCTTTTCTGGCAGAGGAAGCGCAGTAGGCGGCACATCCAGCTCGCGAAGGGCGCGCTTGGTGACCGAACGCGAGAGCACACGACGGCCGCGCTCAAGCATGGAAAGATAAGCCTGAGTCATGCCCAACTTCCTAGCAGCCTGCTCTTGGGTCCAGCCTCGCCGTCTGCGTACGTTCTTGAGGTCTTCGCCTGTCATCGCCCGGCTCCGCTGATCGCTGCGCGATATTATAACACATTTTGTTATGAGATAGACCGGGTAGAATCGAATCCCGCCGTTCTATCCAAAACCGCGATTTTCGCCTTTTCTTTGGTGGCTGTTCTGGTGGCTGTTGGATCGGCAATTTTGGGCATCCAGAGGCACGGAAAGTCGAAGGCTTATTTTTGTATCTGATTGACATTGCATGCCTTGGCGTTTGCGGGCAGATCGGGGCATGAGGATCAGAAGGGATTATTAGTCCGCTGCTCTAACCACCCTCATCCCGCAACGGCGGCGTGCGGGGCCGGGACGCCAAGCTCGGGACTGCCGCTTTTCTTCAGGAACAGGGCGAGAAGGAAGACCAATGCCGTTCCGCCCGCGGACATCCAAAGAGTAAATCCGAGCCCGTATCTCACCGCCAAGGCGCCGCCCAGCGTGGGCATAAGGGTCGCTCCAAAAAGTTCACCCACCAGCGTGGAGAGTCCAACTGCCGTACCGGCCAGTCCGCGGGGAACGCTTTCGGTCGGGACGAGGACCAAAACGAGCGCCAAGATCGCTTGGTGACCATTGGCCAGGAAAAGGATCGCCGCGAGCAGCCACAGGTGGTTGTAGAGCGCGGGAATATACATAGCGATTGGAACAACGGTGGACAGAGCCGCCAGGATCAGCAGAGTCTCCTTGCGGCCAATGCGGTCGGAGATCGCGGGGAAGATAAATCCCAACACGAAGCTGCCAAGCCCGCTCGCTCCCAGCAGCAACCCCGCCGTGGTCCCCGGCTGATGAAGCACTTTGGTAATGTAGATGGGGGCGAACACGTTTTGCAGGAAGAGCCAGCCGATCGTTCCCGCAGCCGCAAAAGCCGCGAGCCACATATTGCGGTAACGAAGGACCTGGAAGTAGTCGGCCAGCTTCGTCTTGGCCTGCGCGTGGCCGCTTCCCTCGGCGTGCCGTTCAGGCTCCTTCACGAATTTCCACATCAGAAAACCGATGATGACGCCCGGCACGCCGGCGGCGAAGAATGCCCATCGCCAGCTGTAGTGGGCGGCAATCTGCGTCGCCAGGATCGGAGAAACGGCCCAGCCGACCAGCGAGGCCGCGCTGACAACGATGCCGACGTTTCGTCCGCGCCGCGTGGGAGGGGAGGACTCCTCGAGGATTGTGCTCATGACCGCGAAGAACGCCCCGCCGGCGATTCCCATCACCGCCCGGATCAACAGGAGCTGGTCGAAATTTTGCGCCAGCCCCGATATCCAGGAGAAAACCGAAAACGCAAACGTCGATTGGATCAGGATGGCCCGGCGCCCAATGCGATCCGAGAGCGCGCCGAACAGAAGGCACGATATCGCCCACGTAATCGAAGTCGCCGAGGCCAGCATGCCGATCTGCGTGCTGTTGATGTGGAACTGCGGGGCGAAGTACGGCGCCAGGTAGAGTTCGGCCGTGCGATCCAGGAAGACCGAGCCCCAGGCAACGAAAAACATCGAAACCAGGGTGGTCTCATAGCGCTTGGTGACTTCCAATGGGAGCCTCCTGCCGCCGCAGCCTAACAGACAATCCTGGCCTGGCAAGGGCTATCTTTCGGAAAGCAGGCGTGGCGAAGCGGCGCGCCGGATTGGCTAGAGGTGTTTTGCAGACGGCGCGCGCGTCACGTCTTGCTCGCGCCTCGCGGCGGTTTTGGGGGCGTCTCGACCGGGCCCCACTGCGCCGGTTCGCACGCCTTGGCGGCGGCTGCGCTCGGATCGAGATGGGAGTCCCAAAACGAGGCGTTGAGGCGCTTGCCGCTGAACCCGTCGGCGAAGTCCGAGACGAGCCAGAGCAGCGGCGCCACCATAATCTCCGGCGAGATCAATTTTTTCCGAAATTCCGCGGGAGCGTCGTCCGGAATCATGCCCGTCAGAGTTGCGCCGCCCGGAAGCAGAGCGTTGACCGTCACGCCGGTTCCGGCCAGATCCTGGGCCCAGATGATCGTTTCCGATTCCAGCGCGGCCTTCGATGGACCATAGGGAGAGAAACCGCGCCGCCGCATCGTCGTGTGATTCATCGAAATGTTGACGATCCTGCCCCACCGGCGGGCGATCATGCCGGGCGCGACGGCCCGGGACATAAAGAACGGCCCGTTCACGTTCGTTTCAATGACCATTCGCCATGTGTCCGGGTCGGTCTGCCAAAACGGGTGAGGCTCGCTGAAAAACCGCTCGGAAACGAATCGCATTCCGCGCCCGGCGTTGTTCACCAGAACATCGACCGGCCCGAGTTGCACTTCGACCTGTTCGATCAAGCTAGCGCAAGCGGACTGGCGGCTGGCGTCGGCCATGAAGGGATGGATCTGTCCCGGGGGCGCTTCTTTGGCAACGGCTTCGATCTCATCGCGTCTCCGCGCGGCCGTAATGGCCACGCGGAAGCCGGCCTGGATAAGGCCAAGCGCCATGGCCCGGCCCAGCCCTCGGCCTCCGCCGGTTACGATGGCGACTTTTCCGTGATCGGTCATAGTCGTGCTACTGGTGGCCGGCAATGGGATGCGGCTTATATGGCTCCTCGAGAGAAGCGATCTCTTCGGGAGTGAGACGCAGCGAGAGCGCCGCGACAGCATCGGGAAGGTGGCGCGGTTTCGTCGCGCCGACAATGGGCGAGGTAATCGCCGGTTTGCCGAGCATCCAAGCCAGCGCTACCTGCGCGCGGGGAACGCCGCGCTGCTCGGCAACCTTCCCGACGCGATCGACGATTTCGCGGTCCATTTCTTCCGTTCCCGAGTAGAGAACCTTCATGAACCGGTCGGTTTCCAGGCGTTTGGTGCTTTCGCTTTGCCAGGGACGGGCCAGGCGGCCTCGCGCGAAAGGACTCCAGGGGATCAGAGCGACGCCCTCGGACTGGCAGAGCGGAATCATCTCGCGCTCCTCTTCCCGGTAGATCAGGTTGTAGTGGTTCTGCATGGAAACAAATCGGTTCCAGCCGTGCATCCGGGAAAGAAAGAGCGCCTTGGCGAATTGCCAGGCGTACATCGAAGAGGCGCCGATATAGCGCACCTTGCCCGATTTCACCACGTCGTTGAGCGCCTCGAGCGTTTCCTCGATCGGCGTTTCGTGATCCCAGCGGTGAATCTGGTACAGGTCCACGTAGTCGGTTTGCAGGCGGCGGAGGCTCTGGTCGATTTCGAAAAAGATGGCTTTGCGGGAAAGGCCGCGGCCGTTGGGCTCGTCGCGCATGGCGCCGTTGAGTTTGGTGGCGATGACGACGGATTCGCGGCGCACGTTTGCTTTCAGGAACCGGCCGAGAATATTTTCGCTCTCGCCGCGCGAATACACGTTGGCCGTGTCGAAAAAATTGATTCCGAAGTCGAGCGCCTGGCGGAGAAACGGCAGGCTGTCCTCTTCGTCCAGAGCCCACATCAGATTGCCGGGGCCGGGCTTGGGTTCGCCCTCGTAAGGCGTTCCGTAGGACATGCACCCGAGGCAGATGCGGGAAACTATGAGGCCGGTGTTGCCGAGATTCACGTAATCCATTTCTTCCTTTCCTCTGCTCAGCTAGAAGATCGATTGTGCCCCAGCCGCGAGCCCGGAGACAACCGATTCCGCAAGCGGGCGAAAGCGGCGAAACGGGGCGGAGGAGCAAAGTCCGCGTCCGCGGCAGGCGAGCGGATTCTCTTGCGGAAACCACCGCGCCGATGCATAAAGGCTCTCGGTACAGCGCGAGCGTTCGGCCGGCAGGGCGGGACAGCCGGAACTTGTCGGCGCGGGGTTGCTGATGGGCGTGATGAAATCGATCCTGTTGAGAGGGGCCGAAAGCCGGCGCCTGCGCGAGCGGGCGATGCGTTACCGGTTCGTGCGCCGCGCCGTGCGCCGTTTCATCCCTGGCGAGCGGCTCGAAGATGCGCTCGAAGCGGCGCGGCGGCTGCGCGAGCGGGGGATCGAAAGCATCCTCACCCATCTCGGCGAAAACATCAGCAACCGTTCCCAGGCCTACGGCGTGGTCGAACAGTATTTCGACGCGCTGCGCCGCATCACCGCCTTGAATTTGCCGGCCGTCGTCTCGGTCAAGCTGACCGCACTCGGCCTCGATCTCGACCGGGAGTTCTGCTTCGAGAACCTGTGCCGGATCATCGAAAGCGCGCCGCCCGAAGACATCGTCTGGATCGACATGGAATCGAGTTCCTACGTGGACGCCACGCTCGAAATCTACCGCCGCGCGCTCTCTCTCCACCCGAACGTCGGTGTTTGCCTGCAATCCTATCTGTATCGCACGGCCAAGGATATGGAATCTCTCCTGCCGCTCGGACCGGCGATTCGCCTCGTGAAGGGCGCCTACCAGGAGCCCGCGGAAATCGCCTTCTCGAAGAAAAGCGACGTGGATCAGAACTTTTTCCAGCTGGCCTCGACCCTGCTCGGCGAGGAGGCGCAACGGGCCGGGATGCGCGCCGTCATCGCCACCCACGACCTCGAACTGATCCGCCGCATTCAGGTTCTGGCGGGCCAGCGCGGTTTGCCGAAAGCGAGCTTCGCATTTCACATGCTCTACGGCATTCAGCGCGGCGAACAGATTCGCCTCGCGGGCGACGGCTGGCGAATCGGCGTGCTCGTCTCCTACGGGGAGGATTGGTTCCCGTGGTACATGCGCCGCGTGGCGGAACGGCCCGCCAATCTCCTCTTCCTGTTGAGCCACCTGGTCGGCTAGCATTCGAGCGCCTGCCCCGGCGCTGCCCGCGGCCAAAGCGAGGATCGTGTAAATGGCGGATCGAATGACAAGGGTGGAAACGGCGGCCCCAACCGGGGCCGGCGAGGGATTCGTTCGCGGCCTCGGCATGTTCGATTCGGTCATGATGGTGGTGGGTATCGTGATCGGCTCGGGCATTTTCATCGTCTCGGCCGATATGGCGCGGAAAATCGGCAGTTCGGGTGGATTGCTGGTGGCCTGGGCGATCACCGGCGTCCTGACCATCGCCGCCTCGCTCAGCTACGGGGAGCTGGCGTCGATGTTCCCCCGCGCGGGCGGCATGTACGTCTATCTCACCGAATCGTTCTCGCCAATGTGGGGCTTTCTCTACGGCTGGACGCTTTTTGGCGTGATTCAGACGGGCACGATCGCCGCCGTCGCCGTCGCCTTTGCCCGCTTCAGCGGGGTGATATGGCCGTCTGTGAGCGAGCAAACGTACCTGATCGCCCCCATCCACATCACGTCGGGCTATGCGCTGTCGCTATCGACGGCCCAATTGCTGGCGATCGCCGTCATCATTTTGCTGACCTGGACGAACTGCCGCGGGCTCGAATACGGGAAAATCGTGCAGAATTCGTTTACGGCGACCAAGATCCTGGCCTTGGGCGGGTTGATTGTCGTTGGCCTGTTTTTCGGCTGGAACGCCCAGGCGGTACGGGAGAACTTCGGTCATCTCTGGCGGGTGAGCGGGCAGGTGCCGCTGTCGGCGGGGCTGGACGCGGCAACGGTATTCGGTTTGCTGGTGGCGCTATCGATCGCCCAATCGGGCTCGCTCTTCGCCGCCGATGCCTGGCACGACGTCACCTTTGCCGCCGACGAGGTGCGCGATCCCCGGCGCACGCTGGCGCGGGCGCTGGCGATTGGTAGCGTGGTGGTGATCGTGCTCTACATGCTGGCCAACGTCGCCTACCTGGCCGTTCTACCGCTCCACGCTCTCCAAAACGCTCCCGACGACCGCGTCGCCACAGCCATGCTCCAGGCCGTCTTCCCCGGACTGGGAACGGCGCTGATGGCGATCCTGATCATGATTTCGACGTTCGGGTGCATCAACGGGCTGGTGCTGGCCGGTGCGCGGGCCTATTACGCCATGGCGCGCGACCGCCTGTTCTTCCCCCGAGCCGGGCGGCTGAACCGGGCCCGCGTTCCGGGCTGGGCGCTCGCGGCGCAGGGGGTTTGGGCGGCCTTTCTGGTTCTGCCGCGCACCTTCGACCCGGCTACCCATACCTACGGCAATCTCTACAGCAACCTGCTCGACTACATCATCTCTTCGGCGCTGATTTTCTACGTTCTGACGATCGCGGGCCTCTTCCGCCTCCGCCGGAAACGGCCCGACGCCGAGCGCCCCTTCCGCGTGCCCGGCTATCCGGTGGTACCGGGGCTTTACATCGCCGGAGGCTCGATCGTGCTCGTCCTGCTCTTCATCTACCGCCCGGCGACAACGTGGCCGGGACTGGTCATCACGATGCTCGGCCTGCCCGTGTACCTGGTCCTGCGGAAAGAGCATGTCGCTCAGTGAACCAGCGAGCTTGCCGGGCTGCCGCTACCCCTCCCGCTCGGCCGGCCAAGTTCGGCGATCACTTCCAAAATAATCCCGGTAACCAGTTCCGGATCGTCGAGTTGAATCCAGTGGCCGCTCGAGTGGGCGACCAGATGGCGGCCGCGTGAGGAAAGTCTCACGATCGATAACTGCTCGGCGAGCCGCCCGGGAGCCGTATTGCGCGCGGAAATCACGACGACGGGCTTCGCCTCCAGCCTGTCGCCCGCGCGAGCCATCTGGGCCGCGCTCTCCGGCAGCGCCGCGATCTGCCCGGCCATCGCCTCGTAGAATTTCGCCTGCACCCAAAACGTGCGCACGATCGAACGCTCGCCGGCGGGGAGCTTCGTAAGAGGCGAGACCGCCGAGCCGGCATCGGCCATCTGGCCGGCGCTGATCCATCGAACCGCCATCTTCGCCATGCGCACCGCGCCGATCCGCGCCAGCAGACCGACCAGGCGCGTGACGCCGAATCGCGCCAGCAGCGCCGTGCGCCGGCACAGTTTCGCGCCGGCCTCGAGCCGGCGTTTCTCCCGCTCGCTGAGCGGAAACCATTCGCTCGCTCCCACCGGATCGAGCAGCACGAGCGCGGCGACTTCGTCCGGGTAGCGAGAGGCATACAGGCGGCACGTGAGACCGCCGAAGGAATGACCCACCAGAATGTAGGGCGGAGCGACGCCGGCGCGGGCGAGCAGGAGCCGCAGTTCGCTGGTGACGCTTTCCGCGCTGCGCGGTTCCGGCCCCGGATCGCTCCAGCCCAGGCCGGCGCGGTCGTAGGCGACCGTGCGCACCAGCCGCGAAAGCTCCTCCTGCACGAGGGACCAGCTCAGCACGCTGCCCGGAAGCCCGGACTCGAAAACGACGGTCGGATGGTTTTTCCCTTTTTCGAGCAGGTGCAGACGGCAGCCGCCAATATCGATCATGCGGCCCGGCGGGGGATGGCGCCGGAGGTCCCGCGCTGTGCCCAGCCGCTGATAAGCCATTCCCGCCAGCAGGAGCAAGGCGACGACGAGCGCGGCAATGGCCAGCGTGGAAATCAATTAACCTGCGAGCCTCCGCCCTTCATGTTAGCCGGAAATTAACGGGGCGCGCCGGGCAAACCCGTACCGCGGAAACGGGGCGGCGAGCCTCAGCGAGCGAGCTGTTCGCGGATTTCCACTTCGTAATCGGGGTAGTAACGGCTGATCTCGCGAAGATTGAACCCACGCAAAATGGATTCCTTCGGCTCGCGTTCCAAAAGAAATTCGAAGGAGCGACGAACCAGATCTTCGGTCGAAACTCCGCTTCCTGCCAGTTTGCTGGCATAGGCCGGCTCGACGGTGACGATGTGGCGCGTCTGGCTTCCCTCTTCCTCGACGGTGACTTCGAAACGGGTTTCATTCAACGATTGCACGGAAATTTGAGCAGTCATGGGATCGCTCCTGTTTCCAGCGGCGGTATCCGCCAAGTGCCGGGCCAATGGGGCGGGCTTTATTTTACGAACCGGTTTTTACGAACCGGGTTTTACCAAATGCGTTTTGCCGGATGCGCCCCTGGCCAATTCACCCATATACGATACGGCAGTCCGGCCGGCTCCCGGAACACCCATTGTGCGCGATAGGAGACCGGCCGATCGGCCGCCGTGCCTCTCCGGGGGGAAACGGCCTAGAATAAGGCCGATGCATTCCCTCCCAGGAGAGTCGCACGGGAAACACGCCCATGGCGCTCATGGGCTGAGCTCGGCCGCGCCGGGGCGCTTGACCGGACGGCTGAAATGGGCGATTGCGGCGACGCTCGGGCTGGTGATCGCCGAGCTGGCCGGCGGCTTGACGGGCCATTCGATCGCTCTCATCACCGACGCCGTCCACAACCTCACCGACGCTCCCACACTGGTGATTTCCTGGCTGGCGGCGCGGCTCGCCGAGCGGCCGCCGACCAGCGAGAAAACCTACGGGTACCATCGAGCGGGAATTCTGGCCGCATTCACCAACGCGCTGGTGCTGGTCTTCGTGGCGGGTTTCCTGATCTGGGAGTCCTACGAGCGGTTCCGGCGGCCGGTTGGAGTTCACTCCGGAATCATGCTGGTGCTCGGAGCCGTGGGCCTGGTCGTCAATGGCGGAATCACGCTCGGTCTCGTGCATGGCCGCTCCGACCTGAATCTGCGCAGCGTCCTGGTTCATAACCTGGGCGACGCTCTCTCGAACGTCGGTATTCTGATCGGTGCGCTGGTGATTTTCCGGACCGGAGCGGCGTGGGTGGACCCGCTGATCGGCCTGGGGATCGGCATCATGGTTCTGTGGACGACGTTCGGGATTTTGCGCGACAGCATTCACATTCTCCTCGAAGGGTTTCCCAGGGAAATGCAACTCGAGCAGATCGCCCGCGTCATTCTGGCGGTTGCGCCCGTGCAGGAAGTGCACGACATTCACGTCTGGACGCTCGGCAGCGGCCACGACGTGCTCTCCTGTCACATCCGCATTCCCGATATGCACATTGAGGAAAGTGAAAGACTGCTTCAGCAGATCAACGGCCGCCTGGGGAGCGAATTCCACATCTTCCACACGACGATCCAGTTCGAAAGGGCTCCGGCGGCCCCTTCCGGCTTTTATATGCCCGCCCCCTTCGATTCGACTTCCCGCTGAGGAGATGCCGCGCGCGCCCATACCTATTCGCTCAGGTGGAGGATGGTGCCGCGTTCGGCGTTGCGTTCTTCGGTGGCGTCGATATCCAATTCGTCCAGGGCCATGCTGCGGCGCATACCGCCCTTGGTGATGTAGACAATCTGGCCGTCTTGCTCGCTGAAGGCGATCGCGCGAATCACGCCTCCGTCGCGCCGCACCAGATACAACTCCCCGACGGGCAGCGGCGGAGCCGGCGGCGCCGCGGCCGCCGCGGGGGGCGGGGCAGCCGGCGTTGCGGCCCGAGCCGGTTGCAGCACGGGCTCCTGGACCACGATGACCTGCGGCTGGGACGTGGCGACCGTCGCCGGGATGGCTCCGTCAAAGCCGAAAGTGGGGAAAAAGCCCACCCCTGCCGGAGCCTGTTCGGGAAGCGACTCGGCAACCGCCAACTCATGCTCGGTGACCGGATCGATGAAGGCTCGAATCGCCAGGCCGCTGTTCACCGCCGCCAAATGGGTGAAATCAAATCCCAGACCGGGAATAGGATTGAGAATCTGATCGAGTGGAATAGGAGTTCCGCCGGCGCCGGCAAACGCGAGGCTGGACGCGGCGGTCAAGGAGGGGCTTGAGGAAGGGGAGGGGTTCGTATCGACAACCGGCCTTTGAGGGCTTGAAGCCGCCGCCGCCGGATGAAGATAAACAACCCGAATGCCAGGCCGAATGGCAGGTTGCCCCTGCCGGAAGCGGGAAACGGTGGTTATGCGATTGGGCATGAGCACCGGCTGTGTCCGGTGAGCCGCCACTAGCGCCCGCCGCATCTGGGCGCTCGCCGGGACGGTACCGATAAATACCGCCGCTATTGCCACGCCAAGCGCGTTGCGCATCGCCTTGCCCCCTGGGGGCGGAGTTGCCGACCGCCTGGGCCGGACAGTTCCATTTTACCCCTCTTGCAGCCCGGCAAATACGATTCCGGCGGAAATGGTCTGTTGTAGCAAGGTAAAAATGTCACCCCTAACAGCCGAGTGAAAATGTCACCCCCTCGTTATTTTTTTAGAGGGCCTCGATCTGCAATTTTGTGTC
>Ga0307374_10002086_pt1 | contig 36092 bp, 34 predicted proteins | sample OX3MG_FD_202532 | JGI IMG/M metagenome (GOLD analysis project Ga0307374, IMG submission 202532) | Soil microbial communities from Risofladan, Vaasa, Finland - OX-3 | ecosystem: Environmental > Terrestrial > Soil > Coastal area > Acid sulfate soil | place: Finland: Risofladan, Vaasa | collected... | reverse complement strand
CTGAACAGGGCCTGAACAGGGCCTGAACAGGGCCTGAACAGGGCCGGACGGGACTCGGCGGGGCCGAAACGGATTGGCGTCGGCCAGTCGCTACTCTCGGAAGCGGCGAGCACCGCGCCGCGGATCATGACGGAACCCGGGCCCCTTCCCTCGAGCAGCAGGAGCCATGGCCGAATACAAGATACTGGTAGCCCCGCCGAAGCCGGCCCGCAGGGCCTGGATGGTGGCAATCGGCATCGTCCTCGTTCTCGTCATCGCCGCCGGGGCCTTCGTGATCGTTCGCCATGGCCACCCGTCGGCCAGGGCCAAGAGCCACCGAGGAGGCCCGACGGCGACGAAGGCGGCCACGGTGTTGCTGGTCGGATCCAGCGTGCCGGCCGCCGGCGCCACCGACGTTCCGTCCGATCAGGTTGTCACCGTGCACCTCTCGATCCCGGTGTCCGGCACGGCCGGTATGCCGAACTTCGACCCACCGGTGGCGGGGACGTGGAGAAAGACGGGGGCGACGTCTCTGTCCTTCGAGGCCACGGCACCGTTCATCCCGACGACCAAGGAGAGCTTGACCATCCCCGCCGGACCCGCCGGTCCCCGGGGCACCGGCGGGCAGACGCTCGAGGCTCCGGTGACGATCGCCTTCACGGTGGCCCAGGGAAGTACCGAACGGCTGCAGCAACTGCTGGCCCAACTGGACTATCTGCCTCTGTCGTTCACCCCGAGCAGCCCGTTGAGCTCGCCGCTCAAGGCCACGACGAGGCAGCCGGGGACATTCGCATGGCGCTGGTCCAACTTGCCGACCTCGCTCACCTCGCTCTGGACGGAGGGCTACGAGAATGTGATCACCAAGGGAGCGGTGATGAACTTCGAGAATCAGAACGGGCTGGTGGTGGACGGATTGGCCGGCGCCCAGGTGTGGACGAGACTGCTGGCCGACATCACCGCGGCCAAGGTCAACGCCAATCCCTACAGCTATGTCGTCGTCTCCAAGCAGCTGCCCGAGAACCTCACCCTGATCGCCAACGGGATCCCGGCGCTGATCAACATTCCGGTGAACACCGGAGCCCCGGGCGCCGACACCGCCGACGGGACCTATCCCGTCTTCGAACACATCGTCAGCTCGCGGATGAAGGGCACCAACCCGGACGGCTCCACCTACGACGACCCCGCTGTTCCCTGGGCCGCCTACTTCAACGGAGGCGACGCGCTGCACGGTTTCGTGCGGGCCACCTACGGTTCGCCCCAGAGCAACGGCTGTGTCGAGATGAAGATCGCCGACGCCGCCCGGGTCTGGCCTCTGGCCCCCATCGGCACGTTGGTGACCGTGGTCGGCCCCGCCTCCTAGGCGACGATCTCGCTGCCGACGACGCCGACGTCGCTGCCGATCAGGGTGCCGGAGACGACCGCCTCGGCCAACTCGGGCGCGTCGCTCCAGGCGACACAGCGGCGGCCGGGCTCGATGTCGGCCAGCACGAAGGTCCGGGCCGTGTCCATGCCGGAGTAGCCGACCGTGCAGGTGGCCACCCGGGCCGGACCGTGGTGCGCGTCGACCACCTCCACCTGCCCGGTGGCCGTCGCCGCCTCGGCGGAGAGATCCGACAGCAGCGGGGGCCGGCCGTCGGGCGTGGCCGACCAGACGGCCAGTCCGGGCTTGGTCAGCAGTCCGCAGACGGTGCTCACCAGACCGAGCGCCGCCGGGTCCGTGCGCAGCAGCGGCACCATGGCCGCCGTGGCCTGATAGACGAAGTTGTTGAACGGTCCCCCGGCGAAGGCCATGCCCCCGGTCACCGTGGGAGTCCCGTCGAGAGGCATCGCCAGCTCGCGCTGTTGGATCCGGACGGCCGAGGGGAAGCAGGAGTAGAGCTCGATGTGCTCGACCTCCTCGAGGGGACGCCCGATCTGCGCGGCGGCTGCCCGCCCGAGCACCCCCATCGACGGCCACCGGTGGAGATGCCGTCGGCGGCTCAGGGAGACGGCGAAATTGGCGTCGACGGCGACCAGCGGGAAGAGCCAGCGATCGACGGGAACGTGGTGGGCCCGGGCCGCCTCGACCGAGCACAGGATCAGGGCGGCCGCCTGGTCGACGGTCCATTGACTGGCGTGCCACTTGTTGTAGGGAAAAGCCAGAGGGCGGTTCTTCGCCGACGACGACGCCAATTCGGCGGCGGAGCGTGGCTCCGGGAAGGCGGCATCGGGATTCGAACGGGCGACGGTGTTGAACCGCTCCCAGAGCTCGGCCACCGACGTCCGCTGTTCGGCGAGGCTCTGGCCGAGCGCTGCCCCTAAGGCGTTCTCGATCATGGCGTACTGGAGCACCGGTTGGGTCAGTCGGGCCGCCACTTCGGGCCGGGCCATGAAGTCGTCCTCACGGTTCATGACGACGTCGGGTGCGGCGTCTTGCTGCGCCGTCTCGGTCACCACCGTCCCGGCCATCTCCGCTCGCCTGGCTCTCGCCCGGGCCTCGCCCCCCGTCACCACGGCGACGTCGCAGTGGCCGGTGCTGATGGCCCGCAGGACTTCGTTGACCAGTGTCTGCTGGGAGATTCCCAGTTGGGCCAGGTAGGTGGTGGCGCCGGGTACCCCGATCCGCGCCGCCAGGATGCGGCCCGGGTCCGGGTAGGACCAGGTCCCCTGCGGGACGGCGATGCGTTCGACGGCGCCGAGCAGAGAGGACGATCCGGCGTCGAGAGCGGCCGATTGGAGAGCCTCGGACATGAGGGCCACGGCTTCCTCGTCACCGCCGGCGCGGCCCACGCCGACGAGGACGGGCGTCCGGGGGTCGATGCGACTCATCCGACACTCCCTACCATGGCGAGGAGCAAAGCTCACACTTGGCCCGGTCGACCCGAGCGGGTGTCGACCACAGAAACCGATCGGAGAACGGTGTCGTCAGAACCAGGGGCCATCCGCTACCGCCGGGCGGCGGCATCCGACGCCGATGCCGTGGCCGGCCTTCACGCCGACAGTTGGCGGAGGAATTATCGCGGCGCCTACCGGGACAGCTACCTCGACGGGGACGTCTTCAACGACCGGCTGTCGGTCTGGGGTGACCGACTGGAACACCGCCATCCGCAAGCGCACACCATCGTGGCCGACGACGACGGTACCGTCGTCGGCTTTTCGCACACCATCCTCCGTCACCACCCGACATGGGGCGCGCTGCTCGAGAACCTCCATGTCCGACACGACATGGCGGGCCGGGGAATCGGCAGCCGACTCATGGCCGAGGCGGCCGCGGTGGTCCTGGACGCGCCTCCGGTCACCGCCATCCACCTGACCGTCCTGGCCCAGAACGTCGCCGCCCAGAAGTTCTACCGGGCCCGGGGCGGAACATGGGTCGAGGAGCGCACAGCCGGTCCGTTCCCCGGCGGTGGAACAGCCCCGGCCTACTGCTTCGCCTGGCCCGATCCCACCGCATTGACAATGCCCTGATCGGGGCGCTGATACGAGCACTGGCGGGGGGTTCACCGGCCTCCGGTCTCCAAGGTTAAATCTTGGCAACGCACAGGATGCTCACAGAATCAGATGGTGGAATCTCCCTCATCGGCTTGCCGATCGGACGTCGGTCCGGTGGAGGCCAGCGCAGGATCTGAGCACGTCATGCCAGGCAAGGCAGAGAAGAGCTCTGCGGCAGGGGGCATCATGGACACCGATTGGATGAACCAAGGGAAGTGCAAGGAGATGGATCCCACCTTGTTCTTCCCGAGTGACGGCGTCGGCGTCCAGGCCGCCCAACGGATCTGTGCCGAGTGCCCGGTGAAGGCCGCCTGTCTCGAATACGCCCTTGTCAACCGCGTCGATCACGGCGTCTGGGGCGGCGCGTCCGAGCGCGAGCGCCGGCGCCTTCTCAGCCGCCGCCGGCTGGCCAAGAGGAGCCGTCCCGGCGTCAGCCACTACGAACCGGCGAGCTGAGACAGTCGTCGGTGCCGCCGCCTCGTCCCTCTCGACCTGGGCAGGCGCGGTGCAAGCCTGCCGCTCGGTCGAGCGGCAGGGGTACCGGAGCAAGACGTCGAGGAACCCGTCCCCCCGGGGGCCGAAGCCGCTCCCGTCCGCCGTTGTCCATCACCATCTGTTGTTCGATGTCGCTGTTGTTCGATGTCGCTGTTGTTCGATGTCGCTGTTGTTCGATGTCGCCGGGCACCTTGTGACGATCCCGTTACGACTGCGGTGGTCGACACCCACGGCGGCCGACTGTGGCAGGATCGCCCGACGCCGACGCCTCCGGGCCGGCGCAACAGGGCCGGCCCAGCCGCCGGGCCAGGGCGTGATCGGCGAATCAGTCACAGGGGGAAAGACCATGGAGCTCGCAGTCGTCGGTGCCGGTGTCGGTCGGACGGGAACGCATTCACTCAAGATCGCGCTGGAGCAGCTGCTCGGCGGACCCTGCCACCACATGCTCGAGATTCTCGGCGACCCCGCCCAGGCGCCAGCCTGGATCGATGCCATCGACGGACGACCGGTGGACTGGTCGGCCATGCTCGAGAACTACCGGGCCGTCGTGGACTGGCCCGGCGGGTCATTCTGGCGGGAGCTGTCGCAGGCCAACCCGAAGGCCCTCGTGCTTCTGTCGATCCGTGATCCCGAGTCCTGGTACCGCAGCGCCTCCAACACGATCTTCTTGTCCTTCGACCGGGTGCCACCGGAACTGGCCCCCTGGATGCAGGCCGTCGTGCGGCTCCTGGGCGCCCGGTTCAGCAACCGGTTCGACGACCCGACGGCGATGATGGACGCCTTTGTCCGCCACAACGACGCCGTCCGGGCCGAGATACCGTCGAGCCGTCTGCTCGAGTGGACCCCGGGCGACGGCTGGGAACCGATCTGCGAACGGCTCGGCCTGCCCGTCCCCGCCGAGCCCTTCCCCGTCACCAACACCACGGACGAGTTCCGCGAGATGGTGGGTATCCCCCCTCTCAGCTGAATGGGCTTCCGGCCGGCCTCAGGTGGCCGGGCTGACCGAGCTCATGTTGAAGTCGGCCACCCGCAACGCCGGCATGGCCGTCCGGCTCTTCCATTCGCCCCACTCCCGCGACAGCGCCCTGACCGTCTCACCGGCTTCGGTCGTCCGGGCCAGGACGTCGATCGGGCTCTCGTTGAACCGGAAATTGTTCACGGCACCGACCACCTCGCCGCCTTCGACGAGGTAGACCCCGTCGCGGGTCAGCCCCGTGACGAGAAGGGTCACCGGATCGACCTCCCGGATGTACCAGAGGCAGGTCAGCAGCAGCCCCCGCTCGGTCCGGCCGATCATGTCGTCGAGCGAGTCGGTGGCGCCCGGTAGCTCGAGCAGCAGGTTGTCCCCCGGCGCCGTGGCCACCGTGCCCGAGCGGGCGGCGGCGGCCCGCTGGTACTCGAGGGCGTGGAGCCGTCCGTCCTCCAGCCAGGACGTGGACCCCATGGCCAGTCCGTTGTCGAAGACCGAGATGTCTGTCCCCGACGCCGTGGCCACCACGAAGGGCGCCGACTCGAGCCCGGGCTCGGCCGGGTTGCTACGCAGGCGGAAGGGCAGGCGGGACAGGGTCTCCCCCAGCCTGGTGGTTCCGTCGGGCCCCGAGAAGACCGAGCGGCCGTCCTCGGCGTCGCGGCCCGAGAGTGCCTGGGAGAGCACCACCATCAGGTCAGCGGTGGCGTCGGGAGGAAGCAGAGTCTCGTAGCGGCCGGCGGGAAGCTCCACCCGGCGCTCGGCCCAGGCCAGCCGGCGGACCAGCCGGTCGTGCAGGACGTCGACCTCGACGTCGTCGAACCAGGAGGTCCCCGCCCCGGCCCAGCTCGAGCGGCTGCCGTCACCGCTGCGGGCCACCAGCTGGAGCGATCCCGTGGGCTGCTCGTGGCGGAGCCGGAGGCCGGTCGACGTTCCCAGATAGGTGGTCTCCACCCGGTGCGAGGCGAAGCCGGCCAGCACGTGCCGGGCCTTGCGGGCCCGGCCGAAGGCATCGGCCAGGCACCGGACCACGCCGTCGAGGGCGGACAGGTCGGTCAGCGCCGCTGGCGCCCCGAAGGTCGGCTCCTCACCCCGACCGCGGTCGGGAACGAGGGCCATGGCATCGTCGGCCGGCGAGGCGCCCTCGGCGTCGGCCTCGCTCGCCCGGACCAGCTCGGCCACGTCGACCGCCCCTCCCCGACTGGCCACCCCCACGGCCACGGCCTGATCGGGGCCGGAGGCGACGAAGCTGATGACGGTCACCCGTCGTTGGCGTCGGAGCCCGTTGGTGGTCGTGGTGTTGTTGGCGAAGCGCACGTCGGCCTCGCTGCCATCACCGACGATCACCACGCAGTCATCGCCCCGCGCCAGAGAGAGCGCCTGCTCGATCACCTCCGACGCTGCCGGCAGCCGGTCGCCGTCGCTCATCGCCCCGTTTCCGATCGGGCGTTCAGGACGTTGATGGACCGGAAGAGCGCGCTGGGGCAGCCGTGGCTGACCGGGGCGACCTGCGGCGGCTGGCCCTTGCCGCAGTTGAAGGCGCCGCCGAGCACGTAGGTGGAGGTTCCCCCCACCGCCTCCAGGGATCCCCAGAAGTCGGTGGTGGTGGCCTGGTAGGCCACGTCGCGCAGCTGGCCGGCCAGACGGCCGTGGTCGATCCGGTAGAAGCGTTGGCCGGTGAACTGGAAGTTGTACCGCTGCATGTCGATCGACCAGCTCTTGTCACCGACCACGTAGACGCCGCGCTCGACTCCGGCGATCAACTCGTCGGTGCTCGGGCCCACCCCCGGGGCCGGGGCCAGGCTGACGTTGGCCATCCGCTGGATGGGGGCGTGCAGAGGCGAGTCGGCGAAGGCGCAGCCGTTCGACCGGCCCAGCCCGTTCTCGGCCGCCATCCGCCGGTCGAGCTGGTAGCCCACGAGGACGCCGTCGGTCACGATGTCGAAGGACTGGCCGGCCACCCCCTCGTCGTCGTAGCCGACGGTGGAGAGCCCATGGGCAGTGGTCCGGTCCCCCGTCACCTGCATCACGGCCGAGCCGTAGCGCAGGCTCCCCAGTTGGTCGAAGGTGGCGAACGAGGTTCCGGCGTAGGCCGCTTCGTAGCCGAGGGCCCGGTCGAGCTCGGTGGCATGGCCCACCGACTCGTGGATGGTCAGCCACAGATTGGAGGGGTCGATCACCAGGTCGTAGAGGCCGGACTCGACCGACGGGGCGGCCAGCTTCTCGGCCAAAAGATCCCCCAGCCGGTCGAACTCCGCCTCCCAGTCCCAGGTCGTCCCGGTCAGGTACTCCCAGCCGCGGCCGGCCGGGGGGGCCAGGCTGCGCATCGACTCGAAACGGCCCGAGCCACCGTCGACGCCGTAGACCTCGACCACCGGGTGGATCCGGACCCGCCGTTGGCTGGTGATCCGGCCGTTCAGGTCGGCGAAGTCCTTGTCCTCCACCACGGCCAGCACGTAGGCGGTGACATGGTCCACGGCCCGGTGCTCGAGCAGCCGCCTGCTCCAGTCCTCGAGCAGCGCCGTCTTCTCGGCCATCGGCACCGTGCTCGGGTCGATCTCGTAGTCCGATGACCAGACCACCTCGCCGCCGCCCGGTTCGTCGGCCAGCTCCACCGGCCCCGCCAGCGCCGGGGCCGTCGCCCGGGCCAGCTCGACGGCGGCGTCGGCCACCTCGACCGCCGCCTCGGGGTGCAGTTCCACGGTGGCGGCGAATCCCATCGAGCCCTGCCGGACCACCCGCAGGCCCATCCCGATCTCGGTGTCGTCGACCGTCGTCTGCGGCCGGCCGTCGCGCAGCACCACCACCTGCGACCGGATCCGCTCCACCCGGAGCTCCGCGTGCCGGCAGCCGAGACCGATGGCCCGTTCGAGCGCCGCCGCCCGGACCTCGGTCAACGGCAGCGCGGCGAAGGAGGGGTCGACGGGCACGGACCGACAGTATCTCCGAAGTCCCGGATCTCCGAAGTCCCGGATCTCCGAAGTCCCGGAAAGCCCTCTACTCTCGGCTCGACACCTCCGGCCACTCGCCGGAGCGCCAGAGGGCGATGTAGTGCTCGACCGGGTGAGCCGATCCGGCCAGGGCCACGGCCCCCGACATCCGGTCCACCAGGTAGGGGCCCTTCCCGGCGTAGACGTCGCCCGGTTGGCGACTGCCCTCGGCGTAGCGGCGGTTGGCCCAGGAGATCGCCCAACCCCAGTCGAACGGACGGACCTCGGTGACGACCCACTCGTCATCGGCCGGGGGTTCCCAGTCATCGAGGAAGTGGCGGACCATGGCGATCGCCTCTTCTCCGCTGATCTCCGGTGGCACCGTCAGGTCTCCGGCGAGGTCCGGAGCAGAACGACCGACACGAGGGTCCAGACCACCGTCAGAGCGAGCCAGATCGCCAGCCGGACCCACAGATGGGACTCTCCGGCCAATGCGATCGACGGGGTGCTGCGGTACGTCGCGCTCGACGACAGCGGCGCCGAGCCCGTCCATCCCCGGATGTGCTGGGGCCCGGTGACCCATGTTCCGAGAAGGGCGAAGCCCACGCCGAGGCCGACGACGATCACGATCCGCCGCCGGAGGTTCAGGCGGCGGGAACGGCCCATGGCACCAGCATCGCAGCTGCCGGACCCGGTCAGTACGGAAGGTCCCCGGGTCTGCAGTTGCGGAAGTCCGGGTCGGGCTGGGTCTCGAACCGGACGGCGTCGATCGAGCTCTCACCGCGGAGCACCGCTCTCGCCACCCGGTGCATACCGTCCATGAGCCGGCCGTCGACGCCGAGGATGATCGGGTACGAGGGGTCGACCTCTTCGATCAGGCGGACATGCTCGAGGATCCTGGCCACGGTCGGTGTCTCGGAGGAACCGGCGAACCAGTAGTCGGTGTCCAGATCGGCGATCGAGGTGAGCGGGACCCGGCAGACGGGCAGATCCCGGCTGAGAAGGATCAGGCGGTCGACGTCCCAGGCATCGAGTCCCTGCTCTCCGGGCCAGAAGTGGTACTGCTTGCGCACAGAGCGAAGTCTTGCCGCTGGCAAAAGCGACGGCTCCCCAACTCCCGGCACTCAGTCCTTCGGGGGACAAAGCCTCTTGTACGGGTGGACCGATGAGTCCAAGGTGGGGTTGTGAACCTCTCGACGGAATCGACGGAATCGACGGAATCGACGGATCCGACGGTTCCGACGGCTCCGACGGCATCGAGGTCATCGACGGTGGCCGAGTTCGTGGAGAGGGCCAACGGGGCCGAGGCGACCGACCCCTCGGCCGTCGGGCACCAGCACCGGGTGGCGGACATCGCCGTCGCCATCGCCACCGACCTCGGCCTTGACGCCGAGGCTGTCGAGAGCATCCGGGTTGCCGCGCTCCTGCATGACATCGGGAAGACCCCCATCCCCACCGACGCCCCGAACCACCGAGGAGCGGTCAGTTTGTCGGAGTGGGAGATGATCAAGACGCACTGCCAGGTCGGCTACGAGATCGTGGCTGGCTCCTTGATCGAATCCCACGTGGCCGAGATGGTCCTCCAGCATCACGAACGGTGTGACGGCAGCGGTTTCCCGGCCGGACTCCGGGGTGACGAGATCTCGCTCGGAGCCCGGATCCTCGCCGTGGCCGACACCGTGGAGGACGAGATGTCGCATCCACCGGAGGGCGTGGACGGAGCCCTCGACCACGCTCTGGCCACCATACGTCGGGGACGGGACAGCCTTTTCGATCGGAACGTAGTGACCGCCTGTCTCCGGTTGGACCAGGAAAGACGACTACTCCTCGGAGGCGAGGTCGTCCCCGGGGCCTAGAGGCGCCGGCCGAGGGTCAGCCCCCCGAGATGTCCTGGATGCGCTGCTTGCCGGCCGAGATGAAAGGCATCATGGCCCGGAGCTCGGCCCCGACCTTCTCGATGGGGTGCGCGGCGCCGGCGGCCCGGAGGGCCTCGAAATTCTTGCGGCCCGACTTGTTCTCGGCCATCCACTCATCGGCGAACTTGCCCGAGCGGATGTCGTCGAGGATCTGTTGCATCTCGGCACGGACGTGGGCGTCGATGACCTTGGGACCGCGGGTCAGGTCGCCGTACTCGGCGGTGTCGGAGATGGAGAAGCGCATACCGGCGATGCCCTGCTCGTACATGAGGTCGACGATGAGCTTGAGCTCGTGGAGGCACTCGAAATAGGCCGACTCGGGCTGGTAGCCGGCGTTGACCAGGGTCTCGAAGCCCGCCTGGACGAGCGAGGTGAGACCGCCGCAGAGGACGACCTGCTCGCCGAAGAGATCGGTCTCGGTCTCCTCGTCGAAGGTGGTGTCGAGGACGCCGGCCCGGGTGGCCCCGAGGGCGTGGGCGTAGGAGAGGGCCAGGTCGTGGGCCTTGCCCGAGGCGTCCTGGGCCACGGCCACGAGGGAGGGGACGCCGCCGCCTTCGGTGTAGGTCCGGCGGACCAGGTGACCGGGGCCCTTGGGGGCGACCATGGCCACGTCGACACCGGCCGGCGGGACGATCTGGCCGAAGCGGATGTTGAAGCCGTGGGCGAAGAAGAGAGCGTCGCCTTGGCGGAGATGGGGGGCGATCTCCGCCGCGTAGACCGAGCCCTGCTCGGTGTCGGGGAGCAGGAGCATGATCAGGTCGGCCTCGGCCGAGGCGTCGGCCACGGAGAGGACGCGCAGTCCCGCCTCGGTCGCCTTCTGGGTCGAGGAGGAGCCGGCCCGGAGACCGACCCGGACGTCGACGCCCGACTCGGCCAGGTTCAGCGCGTGGGCGTGGCCCTGGGAGCCGTAGCCGATGATGGCGACTTTGCGACCCTGGATCAGCGACGCGTCGGCATCGGACTCGTAGTAGAGCTTGGCCATCTCAATCTGCCTCGTGGTTTGGGGGACCGGGGTCCCTGGTCAGGAAATCGGGTTGATCTGATCGGGTTCAGGATCGGGTTCAGGATCGGGTGCAGGTGGTCGGGTGCAGGTGGTCGGGGGTCATGCCGGGTCGGAGACGGCCCCGGCGACGGAACGGAGGCCGGGGGCATGGCGCTCCAGTTTAGGCAGCGCCACCCGGCCGGTCCGCTGGAGCTCGACGATGCCGTAGGGGCGGATGAGGTTCTCGAAGTCGTCGACCTTGGAGGGGGCCCCGGCCAGCATGACGGTGACGCGGTCGCGGCCGACGTCGACGATCTTGCCCTCGAAGACACCGACCAGGGAGATGACCTGGCCGCGCTCGGCCGGGTCGGCCGAGACGGTGGCCAGGAGGAGCTCCCGTTCGGTGGCGTCCTCGGGGGCGAGCTCGAAGATGTCGACCACGTTGATGAGCTTGTCGAGCTGGCGGAGGATCTGCTCCAGGGGTGTCGACTCCACGTCGACGACGATGGTGATCCGCGAGAGCCGGTCGTTGTCGGTGGGGGCGACGGCCAGGGAGTAGATGTTGAAACCGCGCCGGGAGAAGAGAGAGGCCACCCGGGCGAGGACGCCGGCCTTGTTCTCCACCAGGATGCTGATGATGTGGTGGCGGGCTCCCGGGGCGCCGGGGCCCGACGGCGGGGGGGCCATCACCGGCCCCCCTCACCCTCGGAGGGGCCGACGATGATGTCGTCGTTGGGCGCCCCGGCGGGGACCATGGGGTAGACCTTCTCGAAGGCGTCGGTGCGGAAGTCGATGACGACGGGACGGTCGTCGATGCCGTTGGCCTTCTCGATGGCCGGGGCCACCTCTTCGGCCGACTCCACCTTAAGCCCGACACAACCCATGGCCTCGGCCCACTTGACGTAGTCGGGGAGGTCGGGCGAGAGGTAGACCTCGGAGTAGCGCTCGGCGTAGAAGAGCTCCTGCCACTGGCGGACCATGCCCAGGTAGGCGTTGTTCAAGATGGCGATCTTGACGGGGATCTTCTCGGCCGAGGCGGTGACGAGCTCCTGGGCCGTCATCTGGAAGCAGCCGTCGCCGTCGATGGCCCAGACGGTCTTGTCGGGCCGGCCCACCTTGGCGCCGATGGCGGCGGGGACGGCGAAGCCCATGGTGCCCGCCCCGCCCGAATTGACCCAGGTGTAGGGGTGGTCGAACTGCCAGTACTGCGACGCCCACATCTGGTGCTGGCCCACGCCGGAGGCGACGATGGTGTCGTCGGGCGAGAGGTCGCGGAGCTGCTCGACGACGTACTGGGGCTTCAGGGCCCCGCCCTCCTCCTGGCGGTAGGCGAGGGGGAACTCCTCCTGCCAGGCGCGGATCCGGGCCAGCCAGGGGGCGAGGTCGGGCCGGGTGGCGGCCCGGCTCCCGGGCTGGGGCGCCGAGCCCACCGGACCGAGGCCGGAGCCGTCCAGGGCGGAGATGATCTGCTCGATGACGATGCGGGCGTCGCCGGCGATGGGGACGTCGGGCCGGCGGACCTTGCCCAGCTCGGCCGGGTCGATGTCCACGTGGATGATCTTGGCCTCGGGGGCGAAGGCCGAGACCTTGCCGGTGACCCGGTCGTCGAAGCGCGAGCCCAGGGCGATGAGGAGATCCGACTTCTGCATGGCGGTGACGGCGGTGTAGTTGCCGTGCATGCCCGGCATGCCCAGGCAGAGGGGGTGGGAGTCGGGGAAGGTGCCGCGGCCCATGAGGGTGGTGACAACGGGGATGCCCGTCCGGGTGGCCAGCTCGAAGAGCGCCTCGGCGCCGCGGGCCTTCAGGATGCCGCCGCCGGCGTAGATGACGGGGCGGGCGGCGGCCAGGATGAGCTCGGCCGCCCGGGCCACCTCGACGGGGTCGCCGGTGGTCTGGGGCTTGTAGCCGGGCAGGTCGAGCTCGTCGAGCGACGACGGCCAGTACCAGTCCATGGTGGCGTTCGAGATGTCCTTGGGCAGGTCGACGAGGACGGGGCCGGGCCGGCCGGTGGTGGCCACGTGGAAGGCCTCGGCCACCACCCGGGGGATGTCGTTGACGTCGGTGATCAGCCAGTTGTGCTTGGTGATGTCCAGGGTGACCCCGGTGATGGGGACCTCCTGGAAGGCGTCGGTACCGATGGCCGTGGTGGCGACCTGGCCGGTGATGACGACGATGGGGATCGAGTCCATCATGGCGTCGGCCAGGGGGGTGACGATGTTGGTGGCGCCGGGGCCGGATGTCACCATGGCCACGCCGGGACGGCCGGTGACGTGGGCGTAACCCTCGGCCATGTGGCCCGCCCCCTGCTCGTGGCGGACCAGGATGTGGCGGATGGAGGAGTCGAGGATGGGGTCGTAGACGGGCAGGATGGCTCCGCCGGGGAGGCCGAAGATGACCTCCACCTTCTGCATCTCGAGGCTCTTGATAAGGGCCTGGGCCCCGGTCAGTTGCATGGCTCTCATGTCCTCGCTCGTCGGGGGCCCTCGGGTGAAGGTGCCCTCATCGGTGGTGCCTGGCTGTGGTCTGTCGGGCTGTCTTGCCGGTCGTCGGAAAAGGGGGGCCGGAAATTGAAACGACCTCCCGTCGGGGAGGTCGTTTAGCGCACGGAGCCGCGGCCGCGGCAGGGTGCGCCTAGGTCAGTACTACGAGAAGGGTGGGCGATGTGGACCGGCTCATGACCCTTGCAGTCTCGCACGGGAGAGGGGCGGTCGGCAAGGGCCTTGGTGGGGCCGAGACGGCGGGAGCGGCCCCGGCGTACCGTAGGGAATGGATTTGTCACGTCGGGTGGGCGGGGAATCGGGACGGAGAGCGGCCGGCCAGAGCCGGGGCCGACGGGGAGCGGCCGTGGCGCTGGCCATCGGGACGGTGCTCGGAAGCGGCGGGCTGATCGGCGTCGGGCTCGGCGGCAGCGCCGCCGGGGCATCGGCCCGACCGGCGGCGAAACCGGCGACGGAGTACTACCTGGCTCTCGGCGACTCCCTGGCCGCCGGGGTGGGGGCGAGCACGACGAGCAAGGGGTACGTGGCCGACCTCTACGCCAAGGAGCACAAGAAGAAGAGGTGGCACGGTCTGGTGCTCGAGAACCTGTCGTGCTCGGGGGCGACGACGGGGTCGATGCTGAACGGCGGCGGCTGCTCCTATACGAGCGGGACGCAGCTCGGTGACGCCGAGGCCTTCTTGAGCGCCCACGCCGGCCAGGTGGCCTTCGTGACCATCGACATCGGGGCGAACGATGTCGACTCGTGTGTGAGCGGCACGGGGATCGACATGACCTGCTTCGACAACGGGATGAGCGCCATCACCACCAACCTGCCCCTGATCCTGTCGGGGCTGGCCTCGGCCGGCGGGAGCACACCGGTGGTGGGGATGTCGTACTACGACCCCTTCCTGGCCGCCTGGGTGCTGCTCGGAACGAGCGGGCAGGCCGTCGCCCAGGAGAGCGAGAGCCTGGCCGGCGGGCTGAACAGCCTCCTGGTCGGTGACTTCGGCGCGGGCCACGCCGCCGACGTGGCCGGGGCCTTCGCCACCACCGACTTCGCCCTGAAGGCCAAGTACCTCGGGACGACGGTGCCGGTCAATGTGGCCCGGGTGTGCGAATGGACCAACATGTGCACGCACGAGGACTTCCACGCCGACGACGCCGGGCACGCCCGGATCGCCAAGGCCTTCGAGAAGGTGCTGGGCCCCCTGACCTCCGCCGGCCGGCGGGCCAGACCCTGACGGTGTGACGCCGGCGGGGCGCACAGCGACGTGACCGACCGGACGAGCCGGCGGCGGCTGCCGGGCCGGGCCGGGCCGGCGGCGACCGGCGCCACCGCCGACGAGGTCTCCGGCGTCGAGGTCGACGTCGTGGTGATCGGGGCCGGGCTGGCCGGCCTGAGCGCCGCCACCGCCGTGCAACGGGCCGGCCATTCGGTGGTGGTGCTCGAGGCGCGCGACCGGGTAGGTGGCAGGACATATGACGTCGAGGTGGCCGACGCGGTGGTGGAGGAGCTCGGGGGCCAATGGACCGGTCCGGGGCAGACGCGGGTGCAGGCGCTGGCCAGCGGTGAGATCCCTCCCGCCTCGATGGAGGCCCTGATCGAGGTGGAGCAGATCATCAGGGCGCTGAACGAGATGGCCACGAGCGTGCCGGTGGAGACACCGTGGACAGCCGTCCGGGCCGGGGTCTGGGACAGCCAGAGCGTGGCCGGCTGGATGGCCGACGGGAAGTTCACCGACGAGGCCACCTTTCTCGGGCACCTGTCCATCGGCCGGTGGTGCTGTCGGCGCCGGTGCTGGCCGTCGAGCGGGGTCGGCCGGTCACGGTGCAGACGGCGCGGCATTCCTACCGGGGTCGGCAGGTGATGCCGAGGATCGAATGGCGAAGGGCGGCCAAGGTGCTCCGTTTTGGCTCCTCCAGCGAGGCCAGGTAGTCGTCAATTTCCAGTTTGGACACGGTCGCTCCTCTCGTTTGACGGCTTCGACGGAGCACGGCGCCCACAATCATCGCCGTTCGGACAGCCCAATGACGGAGGCGTCCGTGGTCTGGCGCCCGGGCACTCGCCGTAGCCCTTGAATACCGTCTGCCTCAACCTGCCGGTCCCGCATCCCACCAGCCCGTCCACCTCGTCGGCCATGAGCACGAGAACGCCCGACACGGATCGGTCCGTTGCCCGGCCGAACCATCCGCTGGTCGGCCTGAACCGCTGACGTCCCCTGGTTGGTCGAGCGTTGGTCCGTTGGAGGGTACCTATTGGCGGGCGAAGCCAATGCTCGTCAAATCAGACGATGTCATCGAAGACGACTACTTCTTACGATGGATTGAACTGCGGTTTACCCAGAAAGAACGCCGTGACCAAATACGCCGACCATGAACAACGACACTCACTCCAGCGGCGTCTGAAGGTCGTAGCAATGACGCCCAGGCATCTCATCACCTGCCTTGTCGTCGGCGTTACCACGGCGATTTCTCCGATACTCCCGGCCCCGATCGCCGGAGCGGCCACCGACACCGTCACCACCTGCTCGGGCTCGGCATCTGTCGCAGGGTCACTGCCCTATGAAGTCGCACATGCTGCTTCCGACGATACCGTCACGATTTCTGCGTTCTGTCCGTCGAGTTCACCCATCGTTCTGACGAACACCATCGACATCAACACGGATCTGACTATCGAAGGTCCAGGAGCGGGAGGGGTGGCGATAAGCGGTCACAACGCCGTCGAAGTTCTTTATGTCGCTCCCGGCGTTACTGCCACTCTCAAAGGACTTACCATCGAGAACGGCGCCAGCACCAGTGGAGTTGGCGCCAACACCGGAGGCATTACAAACGACGGGTCGCTTGGCATCGAGGACAGCATTGTGGAAGACAACACAGCCAGCGGTAGTGGCATCAATACGGTCAACACTGGTGGCATCTCTAACGATACAGGCGCAACCCTGGAGATTTTCGATAGCACGGTGGCGAACAATAGTTCGACCGGCTCCGGGACAGATGTCAATACCGGCGGCATCTATAACGCGGGAACCTTCTATGACGTCGTTTCCACTCTCTACGGGAACAGTGGGATTGGAGGCACCGACACCGGCGCGATCTATTCGTCCGGGACGCTCCAAACGGTCAATGCCACCTTGGACGAAAACAGCGGCATCGGAGGTGTTGGTGTCAACACAGGTGGGATAGACAGCGCCTCGGGCACCGCCGATATCGGGATCACCATTCTGGCCAACAGCACAGGAAATGACTGCTCCACGAGCGGCGGTCAGTTTGGGGACCCTGGTGAAAATCTCGCCGATGACAACAGCTGTGACTTCCTCGGCGTTACCGACTTCTCTGACACACCAGCCGGTCTTGACCCCGCTGGCCTCCAGACCAACGGCGGACCCACTCCGACTGTTGCCTTGGAGCCAGGCAGTGCCGCCATCGGGTCGGTCGTCAACCCACTTTACTGTTCGATCTCTGACCAGCGAGGGAAGACACGGCCCTACCCCTGTGACATCGGCGCATTCGAAACCGATGACTACTTCAGTCAGGCACTTAGCTTCACTTCAACTCCGCCGACAGACGCGAGAGCGAGCGGGCCGACCTATTGGGCTTCGGCTACCTCCTCATCCGGCCTTCCCGTTGTGCTCGGTATCGATCCGACGTCATCGTCAGTCTGTTCCATGGCTGGTTCGAGCGTGAGTTTCATGAGCGAGGGAGTGTGTCTCATCGACGCCAATCAGGCGGGCAACGCTGGATACAGCGCGGCCTCCCAGGTTCAACAGAGCTTCGGCGTCGCTCCCGCTCCACCAGCCATCACGAGCGCCAACCATGCGACGGCCACGGCCGGCCAATCCTTCTCGTTCACTGTGACGACATCTTCGAGTCCCGTGCATTCGATCACAAAGAAGGGGAAACTGCCGAAGGGTCTGATCTTCGTCGACAACGGAGATGGAACGGCAACCATATCGGGCGAGCCCGTCAGAGCAGGCGCGCGCCATCCGGTTCTTCGTGCCACATTCGGAACGCGAAGAACCAAGTCCGTCGTCACCCAGGTGTTCACCCTGACCGTCGAGCCCGCCCAGGGAACGAAGAAACTCCGCTGGGCGTCCGTCCGCATGTCTTGCAGCGGCGAGCCCAAATGCCTCTGAGTTCACGACCACTGGGATTGGTCCCTCCTCCTGCCCTGTCTGTCATCTCTGAAGGAGCGCAGTTTGTCAAGGGGAGTGCCGGAGGCTCCGTCGGCATTTGGTCCCTGCGCAGTTAGCGGGTCGAAGGGCGCTCTGAAGCGGGCCCTCGCGCTTGCCCGTGATCGGGCAGGGCGGTCAAGGCCGGGCGCAGGCCGCCCGGAGGGGAAGCCTTGAGGGCCCGGTCAGTTGCAATTCACATCATCGAAGGCGAAGCCCGCAGGGCTTCGTAGTCGTCCCCTGTGGTGCCGTGTGGGGGAATGCGTTGCGGCCTATCTCCATCGCCAGCGTGCTGGCAGGGCGGCCCGAAGTCCCGGGCGCCGGTCATCTCTTCGTCCGAACTGCGACATGGAGTGGTTCGGCCGCAACCCGCTGGGCTCAATCAGGCTCTCGGTCTCGCCGTCGTGGGGGGACCATGACAGACAACGAGCTCGCAGCAGGTTGCGTCCGTTCCGGGTCTCACCCCGTCTCGGACAGCAACGGATCTCTCCGTCGCGCAGGCCGTCGTAGACGAGGATGAGAAGTCTGCGGGCCGCCGCCACGCGCCCGATCCTGGTGCCTCGGCGCTCCGATCTCGGCCCCAAAGACGGCGGCGAGTACCGGGCCGACACCCGGGATCGCCTGAACGGCGTGGAAGCCCAGATCGCCGGCGAAAATGGGGGCGACCTCTCTTTCGACCATGGCGATCTCGCGATCGAGATGTTCGATCAGGTCACGCAGGCTCTCCACCCGGATGCGGTAGGCGTTGGCGAGCTGGACCTTGTCGAGGAGGTGCTGGCCGGCGACCCCGAACAGATCGCTCATAGGTACGTTCACCCCCTCCTTGGCGAGGACAGCGTGGACCTGTGCTTTGAGGTTGGAACGCAGGTTGAGCAACTTGGCGCGGTAACGGGTGTGTTCACGGAGTTCTCTTTGCGCTGGTGGGGCGAGGCAGCATCGCTGCAGGTCCCGAGCATCTCCTCCCCCTGGATCCTGGGGGCCGCTGAGAGTTCAGCCCAATACCGATTGTTTCGGCCGCGGTCGTGAGGCCGGAGTCCAGGGCCGTGTGTTCGACGTCGAGATCATCGGTGACCGGCTTCTCGTCAGCATGAGCGTGCGACAATCTGACCGTTCACCTCGCCGACGAACCACCTGTTGCGCGCCTCGGCCCCGAGTCGCGCCCCCATGACGAGCACGACGCCCGTACCCGGTGGCGGACGATGAATTCCGTGACGACGGCCAGACGAAGCAGGACGGGAAAGAGCAGAGAATTGCCGAAATTCTGATGGACGCCGTACGAGTCGCGCTGGGCATCGGAGGGTTGGAGAGAGAACCTCCAGGGAGGTGTGACCCGGCTCGGGTCGTTAGACGGGCCGGGAAGATCTGCTTCGTCGACCAGATATGACCGAGGTGCCCACCGGCATGTCCGTCGTTTGGCCACCAGCCAGGTGAGTCCGGATCTCTGTCGGGCCCCGGGTCACGGCCCGACGGTGATGACGGTGCGGCCCACCGTCCGGCGGTCGGCCATGGCCGTGATGGCGGCAGGGAGATCGGTGAAGTCGACGACCTGTCCGACGACGGGCGTGATCTTGCCGGCCAGGACGAGGTCGACGATATCGGCCATGATCCTCTGCCCCAGCGCCTCGGGGGCGAAGTTCCAGCCCATGGCCGTCTTCACGAACTCGAGTGCCTCGGGGGGCTGGTAGGCCAGGAGGACACCGCAGAGTTTGAAGTTGCCCAGGGCGATGCGGCGGGGGACGATGAACTTCTCGTCGGCCACCTCCTTGTTGGAGGCGAAGCCCATCATGAGGTAGCGGCCGTTGTATTTGGTGCACTTCATCGACGCTTCCATGACGGCCTCGCCGACGTTGTCGAAGACGACGTCGACACCCTGGTTGGCCGTCTCGGCCAGGACGACCTCGGAGAAGTCGGTCGTGGTGGAGTTGATGGCGACATGGGCGCCCAGGTCGCGACAGAGCTGGACCTTCTCGTCGGTGCCGGCGGTGGCGAAGACCCGGGCGCCGGCGTTGGCGGCCAGTTGGATGGCGGCCGAGCCGGAACCGCCGGCGGCGGCGTGGACGAGGACCGTCTCGCCCGACCGGAGATCGGCCCGGTCGAAGAGCCCGAGCCAGGCCAGGTGGAAGGGGAAGTAGAGGGCGGCGGCGCCGGGGAGGGCGATGGTGTCGGGCATGTCGAAGGTGGAGACGACGGGGCAGACGGCGTATTCGGCGAAGCCGCCGTGGGCGCCCTTGGGCATGGCCACCACCCGTCGATCCTGCCAGGCCTCGGTGCCCGGACCGCAGGCGTCGACGATGCCCATGACCTCCATACCGGGGCTGTAGGGCATCTCGGGACGGACCATCATGTTGCCGCCGGTGATGCGTTCGAGGTCGTTCAGGTTGAGCGCGATGGCCTGGACCTTGACCCGGAGCTCTCCGGCCTCGGGGTCGGGGACGGCGACGGTGTCGAGGGTAAGGACGTCGAGGGGCCGGCCGTACTGGTGGATGCGCCAGGCGCGCATGGACGCGCTCACGGGCCGGGAAGGATGTCGACGTCGAACTCGTTTCCCTCCGGATCGGCCATGCAGCGCCAGAAGAAGCCGTCGAGCTCGTGTGTGGTGCCGGGTTCGAGCCAGCGGCCGCCGAGGGACTGGACCTCGTCCGTCGAGGCACGGAGATCCTCCACCACCAGGTCGAGGTGGAGCCGGTTCTTCGCCTCTTCGGCCTCGGGGACGCGTTTGAAGCCGACGGTGAGTCCGTCGGTGGTGGGAGCGAGGACCACGAACTGGCCGTCGCCGGCGGTGGTGTCGACACCCACGTCCAACATCACACTCCAGAAGGGGACGGGCAGGATCGGGTCGGTGGTGTCGATGACGAGGTAGCCCACGGAAGCCGGCACCGGTGTCCCCTCTCGCTCGCGTTGTCGGCCGTCCGACGAGGCCGAAGCATATCCACCGTTGATCCGGGCCCTCGGCCGACGCGGCCGTGTCAGCATGGGGCCGGGGACGGCATCGATCATCTCCGACTCCCCGACGGGCGTCGGCTCGACCTGCGGGTGAGCGGACCGGAGCACGGCGTGCCGATGCTCTTGCATCACGGGACCAGGGGTCCGTACGCGGCGCAGTCCCTCACCGCTGTCGAAACGTTGCACCAGCACCTCCGGGGTCGGTCGGAGGCTACTGCCGGAGACGCGAGGCCGGTTGGTAGTTGGGACCCGCCGTGGCGTCCACCCGGGCCAGGAGCTCGACGCAGGGGGGCTCGAAGCGTTGGGCGAAGGCGAGGGAGCCGGCCTCGCCCAGCAGCCGCCAGGGCGCGGTGGTGAGGCGGTCGGTGTCGTCCTCGATGCGTTGGCGAAGGGCGATGCCGTCGGCGGTGACGGCACGGTCGACGGCCAGGCCCTTCGCACCGAGGGCGGTCCAGCCGGCTTCGATGTCCGCCGTCGAGGTGCCGCGCGAGAGAGCCAGCCAGTCGGTCTCGTAGTCCAGCCAGGCGTTGTGGAGGATGGACGCCTCGGCGGGCGACAGCCCGGCGGCCACGAGAAGCGCCCAGTGGGTGTCGCCGCGCCACTCGCGCAGGCAGTTGACGGCGTGCCAGGCCCGGAGGACCGGGTCGGTGGGGCGGGGCATGGCCAGACAGGCGGCGAAGAAGACGCGGCCGATGAGGGGAAGACGGTCGACGACGTCCCACAGGGGCGGACCGAAATCGGCCAACGGCGAGAGGATGTCGGGCGCGTGACGGGCCAGGCCCTGGAGGACGGCCGCGTCGCGAGCCGCCCACAGACGGGCGAACGCCTCGGGTCCGTCGAGGAGATCGAAGACGGCGGCGATGGCGGGCGGGCTGATGGAGCCGAAGGCGGCCACCACGGCGGCCGGACCGGCCCCGGCCAGCGGAGCCGATCGCGCCGCGATGTAGCCGAGGGGTCCCGCCAGTTCGGGAGGGAGTCCGGCCGCCGCGTAGCGCTCGACCGCTCCCGGATCCCAGAAGATCCAGCCGACGGTGGTCTGGACCGAGCGGGCGTTGCGCCGGGTGATCGCCTCCCAGTCGGTCACGGCCTGGTGGTGCCGGAGACGGACAGGCTGGTGTCGGGCACGGTCAGGCCGGTCAGTGGCCGGTGGCGCCGTCGATCTGTTCCCGGAGCAGATCGGCGGGGCCGTTGTGCTGGGCGTACTCGGCGATCATGGTGAGCCCCCGGAGCTGGGCGAAGGACTGGGGGGTCTCGGTCACGGCTCGGTGATGGCCCCGCGCTCGGCGCCGGTGACGAGGCTGGCGTACTTGGCCAGGACACCGGTGCGGTAGCGGGGCTCGGGGATCTTCCACCCGGTGCGCCGGTCGGCCAGGACGGCGTCGTCGACGTTCAGGTCGATGCGCTTGGCCGGGACGTCGATGGAGATCTGGTCACCGTCGGCCACGAAGGCGATGGGGCCGCCGTCGACCGCCTCGGGGGCGACGTGGCCCACGCAGAAACCGTGGGTGCCCCCCGAGAAACGGCCGTCGGTGATGAGGGCGCAGTCCGCCCCGCGGCCCGCCCCCTTCATGGCGCCGGTGACGGCCAGCATCTCGCGCATGCCGGGGCCGCCCTTCGGGCCCTCGTAGCGGATGACCACCACGGTTCCGGGCTCGATGGAGCCGGCCAGGATGGCGTCGAGGGCACCCTGCTCCCCGTCGAAGACGCGGGCCGTGCCCGAGAAGGTCGGGGTGTCGATGCCCGCCACCTTCACCACCGAGCCCTTGGGGGCGAGCGATCCGGTGAGGACGGCGATGCCGCCGGTGGCGTGGATGGGACGCGAGAGCGGGTGGATGACCTCGCCGTCGGGGGCGGGAGGGGCGAGGGCGTCGAGGTTCTCGGCCACCGTGCGGCCGGTGACGGTGAGGCAGTCGCCGTGGAGCAGACCGGCTTCGAGCAGTTCGCGCATGACCACGGGGAGGCCGCCGATGCGGTCGACGTCGGCCATGTGGTAGCGGCCGTGGGGCTTGGTGTCGGCGATGTGGGGGACGCGCGCGCCCACCCGGTTGAAATCGTCGAGGGAGAGGTCGACGCGCGCCTCGTTGGCGATGGCCAGCAGATGGAGCACCGCGTTGGTCGAGCCGCCGAGGGCCATGACGATGGCGATGGCGTTCTCGAAGGCCTCCTTGGTCATGATCTGGCGGGGCCGGATGTTGCGCTCCAGCAGCCCGATGACGGCCCGGCCGGCGTCGAAGGCGGCGTCGTCGCGGCGGCGGTCCACGGCCGGGGGGGAGGCCGAACCGGGCAGGGACATGCCGATGGCCTCGGCCACCGAGGCCATGGTGTTGGCCGTGAACATGCCGGCGCAGGAGCCGGCGGTGGGACAGGCGTTGTGCTCGATGAGCGAGAGCTCGGCGTCCGAGAGCGCGCCGGTGGCGTGGGCGCCGACGGCTTCGAAGACACTGACGATGTCGAGGGCCTGATCGCCGGCGTGGCCGGGGAGGATGGAGCCGCCGTAGACGAAGACGGCGGGAAGGTTCAGCCGGGCGGCGGCCATGAGCATGCCCGGCAGCGACTTGTCACAGCCGGCGAAGGTGACCATGCCGTCGAAGCGCTCGGCATGCATCATGATCTCCACCGAGTCGGCGATGACCTCGCGCGAGACGAGCGAGGCCCGCATGCCCTCGTGGCCCATGGAGATGCCGTCGGAGACGGCGATGGTCATGAATTCGATGGGGTAGCCGCCGGCCGAACGGACGCCCTCCTTCGACCGCTTGGCCAGCCGGTCGAGGGTCATGTTGCAGGGGGTGACCTCGTTCCACGACGAGGCCACGCCGATCTGGGGCTTGTCCCAGTCGTCGTCGGTCATGCCGATGGCCCGGAGCATGGCCCGGGCCGGGGCCCGGGTGGGGCCGTCGGTGACCTCGTAGCTGCGGATCTTGGTGCCGTGGGGTCCCGGGGTGCCGGCGGGTGGTTCGAGGGCGTCGGTCATCGACCCAGGTTAGGCCGGTGGTCAGATGACCCGGCCCGGCCCGCCGTCGTCGGTCTCGACGACGAGGCCGGCGTGGGCCCACTGCTGCATGCCGCCGAGCAGGTTGGCGGCGTCGAAGCCGGCCGTGGTCAACCACTCGGTGGCCAGGGCCGAGCGACCCCCCGAGCGGCAGATGACGACGATGGGTCGGTCGCCGGGCAGATCGGCCAGGTGGTCGGGCAGCTGGCCCAGGGGCAGGTGGAGGGCCCCGGAGGCGTGACCCGCCTCCCACTCCTCGGGTTCGCGGACGTCGAGCAGGATGGCGCCGGCGTCGAGGATGGGGAGGACGGCCGACACCTCGACCTCGGCGATGTCAGTCACGGGCGCCGACTGTCATCAGCCCCGGCGGCTGCGGAGCTCGGCCGCCACCGCCTTGCCGTTGGCCTTGCCCTGGGTGGCCTTCATGGCCAGGCCGGTGAAGAAGCCGGTGAGCTTGTCGTCGCCCTCGAGGTAGCGGGTCCACTCCTCGGGATGGCCGGCCACCAATTCGTCGATCACGCCGGCCAGGGAGTCGGCCCCGAGGGCCTCGTAGCCGTGGTCACGGGCCAGCGCGGCGGGGTCGCCGCCGTGGTCGAGGAGGTCGGCCAGGACGACCTTGGCCTGGGTGGCCGACAGGGTGCCGTCCTGCTCCATGCGCAGAAGCTCCGTGTAGGCGACCGGGTCGAGGGCCCGGGCCTTCTCGGGATCGGCCGATGCCTCGTTGGCCGTCCGGGCCAGGGCCAGCGGCGCCCCGATGCCGGCGTCGACGGCTTTCGCCATGAGAGGGTCGAGGCCGTTCTCGACGACGGTGGCGATCTGGTCGGCCTTGGCCGGGGAGGTGCCGTCGGCGCCGAGCAGGGTGGCCAGCTTCTCCCGGCGGTCGGCCGGCATGGGCCCGACCGCGGCGGCCACCTCCGACTGCCAGGCGGCGTCGGGGACCACCCGGACGAGATCGGGCTCGGGGAAGTAGCGGTAGTCGAAGGCTTCCTCCTTCGAACGCAGCGCCACCGTCTGGCCCGCGTTCTCGTCCCAGTGCCGGGTCTGCTGGACGACGGCGCCGCCGGTCTCGAGGACATCGACCTGGCGGCTGATCTCGTATTCGATGGCGCGGACGAGCGAGCGCAGGGAGTTCAGGTTCTTGATCTCGCAGCGGGTGCCGAACTCGGCGTCGGGCCGGCGGACCGAGACGTTGGCGTCGACGCGCATGGAGCCCTCTTCCATCCTGCCGTCGGAGGCGCCGGTGGCGATGAGGATGCCGCGGAGCTCCGCCGCGTAGAGCCGGGCCTGGGCCGACGAGCGGATGTCGGGTCGGGAGACGATCTCGACCAGGGGGACTCCGGCGCGGTTGTAGTCGACCAGGGAGTGCTCGGCGTCGTGGATCCGACCACCGCCGCCCACGTGGGTGGTCTTGCCCGTGTCCTCCTCCATGTGGGCCCGCTCCACCCCGACCCGGCTGCCATCGGGCAGCTCCAGCCAACCGTTGCTGTTGATGGGCTCGTCGAACTGGCTGATCTGGTAGTCCTTCGGCATGTCGGGATAGAAGTAGTTCTTCCGGTGGAAAAGCGATGGCCGGATCTCGCAGTGAAGCGCCGTGCCGATCCGCATGGCGTATTCCACCGCCATGGCGTTCACCACCGGCAGCGAGCCGGGGAGGCCCAGGCAGACGGGGCAGACGTTGGTGTTGGGTTCGTCGCCGAAAGCGTTGCGGCAGCCGCAGAAGAGCTTCGTCTGGGTGCGCAGTTCGCAGTGGACCTCGAGGCCGATGACCGGTTCCCAGCCGCCGCCGCCCGCCCCACTCGATCCCGGCCCGGCGGAGCCCGGCGCCGTTGATCCCGACGGCGGTGTCACGACGCCGACCAGGTGGCCGCGGCCAGGGCCGGTGCCGCCACCGGCGGGGCCGCCGCCTCGAGGACGGCCGCCACCCGGAAGATGAGCGGTTCGCACAGCGCCGGGGCCAGGACCTGGACGCCGATGGGCAGCCCGGCGTCGTCGGCGCCGAAGGGCACGGAGATGGCCGGGTGGCCGGCCAGATTGGACGGCACCGTGCAGACGTCGGACAGGTACATGGCCATGGGGTCGTCCACCTTGGCCCCGAGAGCGAAGGCCGTCGTCGGGGTGGTGGCACCGAGCAGGACGTCGGCGTTCCGGTAGGCGGCGTCGAAGGCGTTGATGATCAGGGTGCGGACCTTCTGGGCCTGGCCGTAGTAGGCGTCGTAGTAGCCGGCCGACAGCGCGTAGGTGCCGAGCATGATCCGGCGCTTCACCTCGGCGCCGAAGCCGCGCTGGCGGGTGGCGCGCATCATGGCCTCCACGTCGTCGCCGTCGACGCGCAGGCCGTAGCGGACGCCGTCGTAGCGCGACAGGTTGGACGAGGCTTCGGCCGGCGCCAGCAGGTAGTAGGCCGACAGGCCGTAGGCGAGCTCGGGGATGGAGCACTCGGTGACGGTGGCGCCGGCGGCGGCGAGCGCCTCGGCCGCCTGGGCCACCCGGGAGGCCACGGCCGGGTCGACGCCGTCGACCAGCTCCCGGGCCAGGCCCACCCGGAGTCCGTCCACGCCGTCGTCGAGGTTGGACAGCGACCGCGGGGCGGGCCGGTCGAGCGAGGTGGAGTCGCAGGGGTCGTGGCCGGCGATGACCTCGAAGAGGGCGGCGGCGTCGGCCACGGTGGCGCTGAAGGGGCCGATCTGGTCGAGGGAGCTGGCGAAGGCGATGAGGCCGTAGCGCGAGACGGTGCCGTAGGTGGGCTTCATGCCCACCACCCCGCAGAGCGCGGCGGGCTGACGGATGGAGCCACCGGTGTCCGAGCCGAGGGCGAGCGGGACGAGGCCGGCGGAGACGGCGGCCGCCGATCCTCCGGACGAGCCGCCGGGGACGCGGTCCGCCGCGTAGGGGTTGCGGGTGGGGCCGAAGGCCGAATTCTCCGTGGAGGAGCCCATGGCGAACTCGTCGAGGTTGGTCTTGCCCACCGCCACCGCCCCGGCGGCGCGCAGCCGTCCGACCACGGTGGCGTCGTAGGGCGGACACCAGCCCTCGAGGATCCGCGACGAGCAGGTGGTGGGAATGCCCCGGGTGCAGAGGTTGTCCTTGAGCGCCACGGGCACGCCGGCCAGGGGCCCCGGATCGCGTCCCGCCGCCACCAGGCGGTCGACCTCGGCCGCGTCGGCGCGCGCGGCGTCGTGCAGGACGGTGAGAAAGGCGTGAACGGCACCGTCGGAGGCGTCGATGGCGGCCAGATGGCGCTCCACCACCGAGACGGCGGTGACGGCGCCGGTACGGACCTGCTCGGCCAGGGCCAGGGCGCTCGTCACCCGACGTCGCCCATGATCCGGGGCACGAGGAAACGGTCGTCCTCCACCGACGGGGCCTGGGCCAGGACCTCGGCCCGGTCGAGAGAGGGCCGGGGCTCGTCGCGACGCAGCACGTTCTGCAGAGGAAGCGGGTGCGCCGTCGGCTCGACGCCGGTGGTGTCCAGGGCGGCCACCTGGGCGGCGTGGTCGAGGACGACGGCCAGCTGACCGGCGTAGAGGTCGAGCTCGTCGTCGGTCAGGTCGATCCGCGCCAGCCGGGCCACATAGGCGGCGTCGTCGCGGGTGAGAGCGGGATCGGTCACGGAAGGACGCGGTGGACGAACGCCAGCACCCGGGCGTTCAGCTCGGCGGCGTCGAGGTCGAGGGTGGCCACGTGGTAGCTCTTCTCCAGCCAGACCCGTTCGATGATCCCGGCCACCCCCGCTTCGAGGACGTCGCCCGACGACGAGGGCACGACGTGGTCGTTGCGGCTCGAGAGCAGCAGCACCGGACACGAGATCCGGCCCAGGTCGGCGGCCACGGCGTCGATGCCCTCGAACAACGACAGGACGGCGGCGATCGGCGTGCCCGGATAGGCCGACTCGGCCACTCCCTCCTTGGCGATGTCCGATCCCACGCCCGGGGCGACCTCGGTCCCCGACTCGAGCAGGCCGCGGAGCACGTCGCGGAAACTCTCGGCCGGTGGGTCGATGAAGGGGTTCACCACGGCCAGGCCGGTGATCTCGGGGTGATGTTCGGCCAACCAGCAGGCCAGGGTGCCGCCCATGGACAGAGCGACGACCGCCACCTGGTCGCAACGGGCGGCCAGCTTGCCGTAGGCCGACTCGGCCGCCGTCGACCAGTCGGTGAAGCGGGTGGGGATCAGGTCTTCGACAGCGGTGCCGTGACCGGGCAGGAGGGGCAGCTCGACGCTGTAGCCGGCGGCGGCCAGGGCGTCGGCCAGGGGGCGCATGCTCTGGGGATTGCCGGTGAAACCGTGCAGGACGAGCACGCCGCTCGAGCTGCCGGTCTGCGAGAAGGGTTCGGCGCCGGGAAGGATGGGTGCGGTCACCCGGGGCATGCTATCGGCGCCGTTCAGAGGATCCCGACCCCGGGCGTGCCGGCGGACCCGTCTTATCTGTGGTCGCCGGAAGGGCGTGGCCGGGAGGACCGAAGATAGGGTGAGGACGTCCCCTTCCCGGTCGAGACAAGGAGCACGTCCACGATGGCCACATTCCCGTTCCTCAGTGACGAGTGGGTTGCCGAAGCCCGCAGGATCCGCGAGGAGTACGAAGGGAAGGGCGCCGTCGTTCCCCACCAGATGAGGATGAACCTGGTGGTGACCGAGGTGCCCTTCGGCCCCGGGGACATCGACGCCCACCTCGACACCACCGAAGGGGCGGTCAAGCTCGAACGGGGTCACATCGAGATCGTCGACCTGAAGGTCACCATCGACTACGTCACGGCCAAGGCCATCCTGGTGGAGGGGAACCCCCAGGCCGGCATGCAGGCCTTCATGGCCGGCCGGATCAAGGTGGACGGGGACATGTCCAAGCTGATGGCCCTCCAGGGAGCGGCCCCCGACCCCACCGCGGCCGAGATGGCCGTCCGGTTGCGCGAGATCACGGAGTAACCGGGATCACGGGGTAACCGGGATCACGGAGTAACCGGGATCACGGGGTAACCGGGATCACGGGGTAACCGGGATCACGGAGTAACCGGGATCACGGGGTAACCGGGATCACGGGGTAACCGGGATCAGCCGGCGGCGGCCTGCTCGCCGGGGGTCCCGGGGTCGAAGCCGGTGAGGGCGATGTCCCCGGTGTGCACGGCCGGGCGCCCCCCGGGTCGTTCGGCCGACCGGACGAACGACGCGCAGACCACACCACCGATGGCCACGATGCCACCCACGATGAAGGCGACGTGGAACGAGGGCAGCAGCGCGTAGCCGTGGAGACCGCGGGCCTGTGACGACTGGACGGTCTGGATGACCTGGATGCCGGCCACCGTGGAGATCTGGGTCATCAGCTGTTGGGTGGCGGCCGCCGTCCCGAGCGCACTCTGGTCGAAGACGTTGGCCATGCTGGAGGCGATCGAGGGCGACGAGACCCCGAGACCGATGCCGGAGAGGACGAGGGCCACCTCGACCAGGGCCACTCCGGTGTTCTTCCCCGTCAGGGCGAAGACCCCCATCGACAGCACCACGCAGATGGTGCCGGTGACCGCGGCCGACCGCTCCCCGATGCGGACGGCCACGTAGCCGGCCACAGGGGCGACAAGAGAGAAGGTGAGGGGCCGGGGAATCACGAGCAGTCCGGCGGCCGACTCCCCGTGTCCGTAGACCTCCTCGAGGAGCAGCGGCGAGAGGAAGAAGCCGCCGAGATAGGCGAAGTTGGAGAACATCTGGGCGCCGATGGGGAAGGCGAAGTTGCGCTGCCTCAGGTAGTGCAACGGCACCAGCGGATCGGGGACCCGGCGCTCGACGAGGATGAGGACGATCCCGGTGATGCCGCAGAGGACGAAGGCGGCCAGGACGAAGGTACTGCGCCATCCGAGGACCGGACCGCGGTTGAGGCCGAAGAGGAGACTGCCGACGCTCAAGATGACGAGGACGGCGCCGGCGATGTCGAGCGGTGGGCCGTCGGCCCGGGTGCGGACGCGACCGGAGGCGTGCTCGGGCAGGACGAGCAGGGCGAGCACCAGGGCGATGGCCCCGATGAAGACCTCGAGGACGAACATCCAGCGCCAGCCGATGGTTTCGATGATGGGCCCGCCGATGGCGACGCCGAGGACCGGACCGCCGGCGCCGACCAGGGACCACCACCCCATCGCCTTCACCCGGTCGCCGCGGTCGAAGGCCCCGAGGACGAGCGCCATCGACGAGGCACCGAGGCCGGCTCCCACCGCGCCGCCGAGGACCCGGGCGAAGATCAGGACCCCGACGTTCGGCGCCGCCGCCGACAAGGTGGCCACCACGAGCAGGTTGACCATGCCGATCAGGTAGAAGCGACGGTGGCCCCAGCGGTCCGACAACTTGCCCGCCAACGGCGCCATGACGGCCACGGCCAGCAGCGGTCCGGTGACCACCCAGGTGACGGTGGGGACCGATGTGTGGAGGCTGGCCGCCACCTTGGGCAACGAGACCACGAAGACGGTGAAGAGGATGTTGCTCGACAACAGACCGGCCAGGGTGACGGCCAGGACGAGCCATTGGTAGCGGTCGCTCTCCCGGGCCCGGCGGTGCACCCTCTCGCGCAGCAGAAGCGGCCAGGGGACGACGGCGAACTCCTCGCCGCCACCGGCGCCGTAGACGAGCTCGTCGGGGTCGGTCCCCGACGCCGCCGGGCCGCGGCCGTCACCGTCGCCGGGGCGCGGCGCGGCCAGGTCCTCGGGAGGGTCGTGGAGCGGGCTCACAACGGGCCCCACGATAGTTCCGGCCTGCGGCCTCTCAGCCGGGAGCGTCGACGGCGATAACGCCCGGGAGCTGTTCGGCCAGCTCGGCCACCGTCCAGCGGTCGTTCTTCTCCAGGGTGTCGGTCATCGTCCACGGCTGGAAGACACGGACCTGGCCGCCCTGGACGAAGAGCACCTTGCCGTTCAGCGGGCAGGTCTCAGTGGAGAGGTAGGCGACCAGAGGCGAGATGTTGGCGGGGTCCCAGATGTCGAACTTGCCCGGGTCGCTGGGCGCCTTCACGATGTCGCCCAGACCGGGGGTCGCCTCGGTCATGCGGGTCCGCGCCGCCGGGGCGATGGCGTTCACCCGGACGCCGTAGCGGGAGAGCTCCTGGGCGGCGATGACGGTGAGGGCGGCGATGCCCGCCTTGGCCGCTCCGTAGTTGGTCTGGCCCGGATTCCCGAGCAGGCCCGAGGTCGACGAGGTGTTGACCACGGAGGCCCGTACTTCCTTGCCCGCCTTGATCTGCTCGCGCCAGTAGCCCGCCGCATGCCGGGTGGGGACGAAGTGGCCCTTCAGGTGGACGTGGATGACCGAGTCCCACTCCTCGGGGGTCATGTTGACGAGCATCTTGTCGCGCAGGATGCCGGCGTTGTTGACGAGCACGTGCAGATCGCCGAAGGCCTCGACGGTGGCGGCGACCAGGCGTTGACCGCCTTCCCAGTCGGCCACGTTGTCATCGTTGGCCATGGCCTCGCCGCCCATGGCCTTGATCTCGTCCACCACCTGCTCGGCCGGGGAGCGGTCGTCACCCGATCCGTCGATGGCGCCCCCCAGGTCGTTCACCACGACCTTGGCTCCCTCGGAGGCGAAGAGCAGGGCGTGCTCGCGGCCTATGCCGCGCCCGGCCCCCGTGATGATCGCCACCCGTCCGTCGAGAGCTCCCATGTCGCGTCCTCCCCTGCTGGCGGTGCCCACCCGGCCGGAACAGCCCCCGGGCGCCGCCCACGTTGACAGGGCAACCGGGAGGGGTCAACTTGCTTCTTCTCTCGGCACCGCCTGACCGCGCCAGGGGGCCACCATCCGGCGCACCCGGTTCCGTTCCCCCGCCACCAGGACGTACTCGACGTTGCGCAGACGGCCCACCGTCCCCACCGGCTCCCCCGCCGGGTTGTGGATGCCGATACGGGCCCCCACGTAGCGGTTCGAGGAGAAGGCGAGCGCCTCGACGTGCCCGCGGACCCGGCACAGGTCGACCAGGGCGTCGAGCCCGATCCACGACTCGTCGTTGTAGGAGAGCACCACCACCTCGGCCCGGACGTCGCGGACCACCTGGGCCAGGGAGTCGAGGATGGTCCGTCGCGAGTTGAAGGTGCTGCGCGGACCGTCGCGGATCTCCGTCCGCTTGCAGGCCACCCCGTAGTGCGACGGCGCGTCCCAGGCCACCAGCGTCTCCCAGATGTGGTAGTTCGCCTCGTAGCGGTGCTGGTTGTAGGGCGGGTCCAGATAGGCCAGGTCGAACTCCCCGAGACCGGCCACCAGGGCACAGGCGTCGCCGCGCACGGCGTGGCCGGGACCGGGCAGAAGGTCGGGGACCCGCAGTTCGAGGGGCCGGAACGACCGCGGCGCCCACTGCTTCACGTAGGCCATCTGGACGCCGGTGGTGGAGTCCACCCGGTCGGCCGCCTCGAGCAGGCTGGTGACGAGGACGGGCTCGATGGCGCTGCCGCCGTAGTCGGCGGCGATGGCGTCGCGCACGGCGTCGATCCGTTCGCCGTTGTGCGGTTGGAAGAAACGGGACCGGACGCAGAACGTCTCGGTCACATAGCCCGGGTAGCCGGGGACGCCGTTGAGCGACGCCACGGCCCGGTCGAGCGCCTGACGGTCGACGGTGTCGGCATCGGTGGCGATGTAACAGCCGGCCAGGACCGACGCGTAGCGGGTGGTGTCGACGGCGGTGACCTCGGCCGCCTTCGCCTTGAAGGCCTGGGCCACGCGGGTGGTGCCAGTGAAGAGGTCGAGCGCCGTGCGGGCCTCGGCCCGCTCGAGCAGTTCGGCGAGGACGGGGACGAGACGGCGCTTTGAGCCGAGGTACTTGATCACCGGGCGCCGAAGCGCCGGGACCACCAGTTCGGGTCGCGGGCGTGGCAGTGGAAGTGGTCGGGGATCTGCCGCATCACCGCGTCGTAGGACCAGCCGTCGGCGCCGAGAACGTCGTCGGCCACCCGGCCGAGCTCGGTCCGCATGTGCTCGAGTTCAGCCTCGGGAGGTTCCGTGCCGTGGTGGCGCCAGACCACCATGGGGACGTTGCAGATCTCGCAGTCGGCGATCCAGCAGACGTCGTCCTCGTGGTACCAGACGGTCAACCGGGCCGCCTCGCACAGCTCGCATCCCCGCTTCGGTTCGGCCACGCGACTACTTGACGTAGATGGTGACCGTCGTCCCCGGCAGGACCGACGTGCCGGCGGAGGGAGTGGTCTCGAAGACGCGACCCACGAGCGGCCCGTTGGCGGCGGGCACCAGACCGGCGGCCTGCAGGTTGGCGCTCGCCTGGGACACCGTTTCGCTGGTCACGTCGGGAACGGTGACCGGCTGAGGACCTTCCGAGATGCTCACGGCCACCGTCGAGCCCTCGAGGGCGCTGCCCGTCGGCGTCCAGGAGATGACCTGCCCGTTCGGTACCGAGCTGCTGTAGGCGTTGCTGCACTGGGCCACCAGACCCACCGCCTGCAGGGCGGTGGTGGCGCCCGTGCACGTCGAGCCGGTCAGCGACGGGATCGTCTCACTCGGGGGACCGGCCGAGACCACCACGGTGATGGTCGAGAATTCCGTGGCGTGACCCATGGGCGTCCAGGAGATCACCGTCCCCTTGGCCACCGTCGTCGAATTGGTGGTGTCCGTGCAGGCCGCGTGCAGATGGGCGGCCGTCAACGCCGCCACCACGGCGGGACAGTCACCGGTGACGGCGGCCAACGACGGGACGGGAACCGGCGGCGGACCGCTCGAGAGCACCACCGACACCCTGCTCCGCTCTTTGAGGATCGTCCCCGCCCCGGGGATCTGGCGCAGGATGTGACCGCTCGGCACCGTGGTCGACGAACGCCTCTTCACCACCTGCAGATGAAAATGGTCGGGCCGCAGGGCGGCCGACGCTTGTGCCGGTGTCATCGCCGTCAGGGCCACCAGCCGGTGGCTCGGGACGAACAACTTGGCCCGCGAGGCGGCGTAGACCCCGCCGGCGCCGGCCAGGGCCAGCACCAGCACGACCACGGCCACGATCCACGGCCACCGACGACGTCGCCGTCGGTCCAACGTCGCCTCGGCGTGATCGGCCACGCCCACGGCGGTGGCCATGGCCATGGCGTCGGTGGGGTCACCGTGCCCGCCGGAACCGGCCGCCAGTGACGACGACACGCTCATCCCGTGCTCGGTCCGGTCGATCTCACGCGCCCCCGCCTGCGCCACTCCCCGACCCCCGGCGCCGGCCAGGGGCAACGGCTCCGCCTTGGCCAGGGTGGAGCCGAGCTCGGTCAGACGACGCGCCAGTCCGGCGGCGTCGAGACGGTCACCGATCTCCGGGGCGGCCGCCTCGTCGAGAACGGCGGCCAGGGGACCGAGCCCGTCATGGCCGGGGAGCGCGGCATCGATCCGGGCCATCAGGGTGGCCGCCGTGGTGTCGGCCGTGAAGGGAACGACACCGGTCACCGCTTCGTAGAGCACGAGGGCGAGCGAATAGACGTCGGCCCGGCCGTCGACGGGGCGGCCCAGGGCCTGCTCGGGCGCGGCGTAGCGGGCCGTTCCCACCGTGGCCCCGTCGGGTTCGGTCATGGCCGCCTCGGCCAGGGCCCGGGCCAGACCGAAGTCGGCGATCCGCAACCGGCCGTCCTCGTCGAACACGAGGTTGGCCGGCTTCACGTCGCGATGGACGAAGCCCCGCCCGTGGGCGTAGGCCAGCCCTTCGGCCGCCTGCACCCCGAGGGCGGCGGCCTGGGCCACCGAGACCCGCCGTCCGTTGTCGAGCAGGTCCCGCAGCGACCCGCCCCCCAGGTACTCGAGCACCAGGAACGGACCCGTGGCGTCCTCGCCCCAGTCGTAGACGGAGAGGATGTGCGGGTGGGTCAGGGCGGCGGCCGATTGGGCCTCGTACCGGAAGCGCCGCAGGAACCCGCCGTCGCCGGCCAGGCCGGGGTGCAACACCTTGACCGCCACCCGTCGTTGGAGCACGACATCCCAGGCGGCGTACACGGTCGCGGAGGTCCCGCTGCCGAGGGCGGATTCGATCCGGTAGCGGCGCGCGAGGACCCGCCCGATGGATTCGGTGATGGTCGCCATGGGTCCGTGTCCAGGCTACAGACGGTGGAGGCCGGGTCGGTGGACGGCCACCCATCGTGGTGAACAGCGCTCCATATGCCGAGAATGCCCAGGTCAGACGGCTTAGTCCGGGATCTCCCCGGTGGCCAGCATCTCCTCGAACCGTGATCCTTCGACGATCGGAATTCCGAGCTCCTCGGCCTTGCCCAGTTTGGCCGCCCCCGGCTCGGTCCCGAGCACGACGGCCCAGGTCTTGGACGAGACGCTCCCGGGCGCCTTCCCCCCGCGCTCGACGATGGCCGCCTCGGCCTCTTCGCGGCTGTGGCTCTCGAGGGACCCCGTCACCACGACCGACTTGCCGGCCAGCACCAACCCCTTCGCACCGGCGCCGTCTCCGGCGTCGGTCGCCGCCGCCGGCGTGCCCGGAGCCCCGCGCCCGCCGCCGGGCTCCTCGAGGCCGAGACCGGCCCGGCGGAGCTTGTCGAGCACGGCCTGGTTGCCGGCCGAGGCCAGGAAGTCGACCACGCTCTCGGCGATCACCGGCCCGATCCCCTCCACGGCGGCGAGCTCCTCCACCGACAGCGCCGTGATGGCGTCGAGGCTTCCGTAGGCGCGTGCCAACGCTCTGCTGCCGGTGGGCCCGAGGTGACGGATGCCGAGGCCGACGAGGACCCGGCTGAGCGGCCGGCTCTTCGAGGCCTCGATGGCACCGAGCAGGTTCTCCACCGACAGCGGCCCCATCCGTTCGATGCACAGCAGCGGCGGCGCCTCCAGGGCGTAGATGTCGCCCGGGTCGGAGACGAGACCGGCGTCGACGATCTGCATCACCCGCTTCTCACCGAGTCCCTCGATGTCCATCGCACCCCGGGAGGCGAAGTGCGCGATCCGCTGCACCCTCTGTGCCGGGCACTCGATGTTGGTGCAGAAGGTATCGCTCTCCCCGACGAGTCGCCGCAGCGGTTCGCCGCAACTCGGGCACTGCGTCGGGAAATGCCAGGGACGCGAACTGCGCTTGCGGGTCGAGAGCACCGGCCCCACCACCTCGGGGATCACGTCCCCGGCTTTGCGCACCACCACGCTGTCGCCGGGCCGGACGTTCTTCAACCGGACCTGGTCCTCGTTGTGCAGTGTGGCCAGTCCCACCGTCGAACCACCGACCAAGACCGGCTCGAGCACGGCGAAGGGTGTGGCCCGGCCCGTCCGGCCGATCGACACCATGATCCGCAGCAGCGTGGTCGTCCGCTCCTCGGGGGGGAACTTGAAGGCGATGGCCCACCGGGGGGCGTGGGATGTGGCCCCCAACCGTCGCTGGAGAGCGAGGTCGTCGACCTTCACCACCACACCGTCGATCTCGTAGTCGAGATCATGACGGCGCTCGCGCCAACGGGCACAGAAGGCGAAGACCTCGTCGACGCCATGGACCACCCTGATCTCAGGGTTCACCGGCAACCCGCAGTCGCGCAGCAGAGACAGGGCGTCGCTCTGGCTGTGCAGTTCCGGTCCACCCTCGAGAGCACCCACCTGGTACGCCCACATCGACAGCTCGCGGCGGGCCGTCACCGACGCATCCTTCTGCCGCAATGATCCGGCGGCCGAGTTCCGCGGATTGGCGAAGATCTTCAGTCCCGCTTCCAGTTGCCGGCGGTTCAATTCCTCGAAGGCCGACACCGGCATGTACACCTCGCCGCGGACCTCGATCACCTTGGGCACCGGACCGCGCCCTTTCGGCCAGGCCAGCGTGTGCGGAATGGAACGCAGCGTGGCCACGTTGTGGGTCACG
>Ga0307374_10002085_pt1 | contig 36099 bp, 44 predicted proteins | sample OX3MG_FD_202532 | JGI IMG/M metagenome (GOLD analysis project Ga0307374, IMG submission 202532) | Soil microbial communities from Risofladan, Vaasa, Finland - OX-3 | ecosystem: Environmental > Terrestrial > Soil > Coastal area > Acid sulfate soil | place: Finland: Risofladan, Vaasa | collected... | reverse complement strand
AGGCAGGATACTAAGGACTAGTCCAATAACTCCAGTTTTAAATTTGTCTCAACTCCACTCCAGTTTTGATTTTGTGTTCCCGGTGGCCTACACCTAAGGCTACTCCACTTTTAAATTTGGGCTAACACACTCCGAAATAGAATTGACAACAGAGATGGTTATCTGTAGAATAGCAGGAATATATGTTAGCCATTCGTATGCAACGCACCGGCCGCCGAGGCCACGCCATGTTTCGTGTCGTCGTTCAGGACGCGCGACGGACACCGACCAGCGGCAAAGTCGTGACGCGGCTTGGCAGCTATGACCCGCACGGCAAAGCCGTCATTCTAGACAAAGAAAAAGCTGCTTTTTATCTGGAACACGGCGCCCAACCGTCCGACAGCGTGGCCCGCTTACTGAAGAAGGAAGGCGTCAAACTGCCGGCTTGGGTCAAGCTTTCCGCCGACAAAGAACGCGCTGTCCGCAACCCCGACAAGCGCCGCAGCACCCGGCCCGACGAGCCCGAAGCTCCGGCCGAACTCGAACCCGAAGCTATAGCCGAGGAAACCCCGGCTGAGCCCGCCGTTGATACAACTCCCGCCGAAGCTTCCGAAAACACCGAAGTGCCCGCTGAAGAACCAGCTGCCGAAGAAAAGCCCGCCGAAGAAGCCACCGAATAATAGGGCAAAAAATTTCACATCCGCCCGCCCGCGGTTTGCTATAATGGTTGCTTAAGCACCGGGACACGGAGGTACGGGGCATTAACTAACCTACAGGAGTCTGTCACATGAGCGAAATTGACCAACAGTTTATAGAATACGTCGTCAAATCTTTGGTAGGTAAACCGGACGCCGTGCATATCGACCGGCGCATAGACGAAAAAGGCGTTTTGCTGGAGCTGACCGTTGACCCCGAGGATCTCGGACGGGTAATCGGTAAACGCGGCGCCACTGCCCAATCACTGCGCACGTTATTGAGGGCTCTTGGCACCAAAAACGATGCTCGCTACAACCTCAAGATTATCGACAACGGACCGCTTGACCGCGGCCAAGCCAACGACAACGCCACCCAGGCGCAACCGGCCGCCCCGGCCAAGGATGCCGCCGCTGACACGGATACCGAGGCTGACATTGTGACCAAGGAAGAACCCGCTCAAACAGCCGAGGAGCCCGCTGAAGCCGCCGAGGAACCCGCCACAGCCCCGGCAGCCGAGGAGACCACCACGGCTGAGGAGCCCCAAGACCAAGCTTCCGGCTCCCAAGACGAAGAAGAGACCAGCGACCGTCTGGCCCAAACTCGCAAGGAGCTGGCCGACCTCGATGACCTCGACCTTTAACCCGTACAATGAAAATTCAGATTATCACGCTGTTCCCGGAAATGTTTACCGGTGTGCTGGGCAGCAGTATGTTATGGAAAGCCCAGGATAAGGGCGCGGTATCCTACGAGTTCATTAACCTGCGGGACTTTGGCCTGGGGCTACGCAAGCAGGTTGACGACACGCCTTACGGCGGCGGTGACGGTATGCTGCTGATGATCGAGCCATTGGTCAAGGCGGTCGAACAGGCAAAAAAAGCCGATCCGACAGCCAGGGTTTTGCTGCCGACGCCACGCGGCAAGACCTACCAGCAATCGGACGCCAAGCGCCTGGCCGCCGACCACCAAGGTTTGATTATTATTTGTCCCCGCTATGAGGGTTATGACGAACGGATTACTAACTGGGTCGACGAGAGTTTCCGCGTCGGCAATTACGTCCTGACCGGCGGAGAGCTACCGGCTATGATAATCATTGATTCGGTGGTTCGTTTGCTGCCAGGCGTGTTGGGCGGCGAAACGTCGGCCGAGATCGAATCTTTCCAGCAAGATGACCGGACGGTGGAGTTTCCGCAGTACACCAGGCCGGAAGAATTCCAGGGGCTTAAGGTGCCGCAGGTACTGCTAAGCGGCCATCACGCCGAAATCAAAACCTGGCGGCAGCAACAAACCGAGTCCTAGCTCTATCTAGTGAGTCGTATTTTTTATCGTCGAATTGAGCTGCTGTAACAAAGCCTGAGATGGCAGATTATCATTGTTCGGGGCTGATTCTCTCTTTTGGTCGGCATTCTGAATTTGATTGCTGGCGACACTAGGGAGCTGCGGCGTTACCTGGTCTTCCGGGTCATTAGTGTCGCTAGACCGGGCATCCTGATTGCCGGACGTGCTGGTGATCGCCGGCAGAATTGATAGTTCGGGCTGGGCAATAAGAGGCAGCCCGCTGGGCGGCTGGATTGCCGACGTAGCGGGCTTGGATGATGCCGTGGAGCCGAATTGGGCCACCGCGTGATTATGTGCCAGTACGAAGCCGAAACAAAAAATTGAGGTTGCTATTAACGGCGGCCCGACGAGGGCTAGGTGATAAGTGCTGAAAATCTGCGAGGAAACACCCGGGTTACCTTGTTTCAAATTTTCCTCCCTTTAGCACCTCTTTAATTCTTAAATACGAATTAAATTATAGCATTCCCTCACAGCCGGAGTGTAAGAAATTTGACACTTTTTGATAAGTTCTTAGGGCTCGCGGACGGGCAGTTTAAGGGAAAAACAGGTACCGTGCTGACTGGAACTAGTGACTTTGATTGAACCCGCGAAGTCAGCCGTCACGTATTGCTTGACGATGGCCAAGCCGATCCCCAAACCATGGCCGGACTGGCCTTTACTGGTATAAAACGCTTCGAAAACACGCGGCAACGCTTCGTTAGGGATGCCTTTCCCCCAGTCAGTAACCCGGATAGTCAACCAACCGCGCCGATGTTCGAGCGTTAGCTTTACGAGCGGCGGCTGCGCGGCGAGCTCAACGTCGGCATAAGCTTCGATGGCGTTGACCACAAGATTGGTGATTATATGCTGAAATTTCACCGGGTCGCCGCGCAGCCGGCAGTTCGGCACCGGCCGCAGATCGAGCCTGACACCGGCTTTTCTGGCGAGCGGTATGACTATCTGCTTCAACTGATCAATTTGCGGCTGAATTTCAAAGCAAGCGGGCTGGCTCCCTGGCCGTACTTGCTGTCGGGCGGCCTCGACATAACGCCGCAGCAGCCGCATATTGTGCTGGGCGCGGCGAACGCCGGCTGATTGCTGGTCGCTCAGCTCGAGATTCAGCATGGCGGCCGTCAAAGGCGTTCTGATCTCATGTAACAGGCTGGCACTCATCCGGCCCAATTCGGCGAACCGCTGCAATTCTCTCAAATGTTCATAATTAATCAGGCCCTGCATCTATCAGTCTCAGCTTTCTCTTGCTGGGCCATTCTCTGCGGCTTCGAGCTTGTATCCCACGCCATAAACCGTGCGGATTAGCGGTTCGCCGAAAGGCCGGTCGATCTTGTCCCGCAAATGTTTGATATGCACGTCGACAGTGTTAGTCCATAGGTCTTCGGCGCCATGCCAGGCATAACGCGCCAAAGCCCGCCGGGTGACAACCGAACCGGCATGCTCCATCAGGTATTCCAGCATCATGAATTCTTTGCGGCGCAGGCCTATGCTGACACCTCCCCGCTTAACTTGGTAGGCGCGGCGGTCAAGTTCCAGGCTGCCGACCATAAGTTTGCCAGCCGGCTTGGCCGGTCTTTGTCTATCGCGGGTTAGCGCTCGCAGGCGGGCCTTGAGCTCACCCAGGCTGAATGGTTTGGTCAGGTAGTCGTTTGCGCCGGCATCCAACAATTTGATTTTGGTTAGGACGCCGGTGTCGGCGGTCAGGACTAAAATCGGCGCTACCAACCCTCGCTCGCGCAATTCACGGCAGACTACCGAACCGGGCATGTCAGGCAAGCCAAGGTCCAGAATGATCAAGTCATAGTGCCCGGTATCCACCCTGTAAAAGGCTGATTCGGCGGTACTGACCGTTTTGACTTCATAAGTATTTCCCAGGGCGTGAACTAACGCGCCGGCTATGCCGCGGTCGTCCTCGACCAATAAAACCTTTGGTAAACCTTGCACAATGGCCACTATTATGGCGCATAAATATTAAATAAGAATTAAATCTCACAATTTTGTAATAAAAAAGCAAGTTTATGTTATAAGAAGCTTATGGTTGCGCTAGTCTGACTTAGCCTGGAAGCGGGATTCTACTTCGGGCCAGTTGACGACATGCCACCAGGCCTTGATGTAGTCGCCGCGCTTGTAGGTGTAGTCGAGGTAGTAGGCATGTTCCCAAACGTCGAGGCCGAGAAGAGGCACCGAGCCGCCGCTATTCAGCGGCGAATCCTGGTTGGGGGTGGTGACTATGGACAGATCGGGTTGTAACCAAGCCCAGCCGCTGCCGAAGACACCGAGGGCCTTTTCGCCGAAGGCGTCCATAAAGCCCTGAAAGTCGCCATATTTGGCTTTCAGCGCGTCAGCCAGCTGGCCGCCGGGTTCATGGCCGCCATCAGGTGACATCCATTTCCAAAAGTGCGTGTGGTTGTAATGGCCGCCGCCGTGGTTGCGGACCGCCACGCGGATTTCTTCCGGTACGCTGTCGAGGTTGCCGATCAGCTCCTCGATGGTTTTATTCTGGAGGTCGGGCGCCTTCTCGAGCGCGGCGTTGAGCTTGTCCACGTAAGTCTGATGGTGCTTGCTGTGGTGCAGCTCCATAATGTCTTTGCTGATGTACTTGCCAAGCGCGTCGTAGTCGTACGGCAGATCCGGTAATGTGAACATAGGTCCCTCCTTCTTATCAGATTTTAGCTTAAGGTTTATTGTAAGCCCAAAGCCGGCAAATGCAGTAATAAATTTCATCGGCCGGTGGTTTTAACCACGGCTCATAATGGTCGATTTTACCCTGTTGAGGAAGCCGATAATTCCTTTATTGATACGTCTTTTTGATTGTGCTACGATGTAAGGCCATAAAAATTTAAGGAGCAAAAATGAACGCACGAATTCCCAACTTTGAAAACTCTAACGACCGGGCACCTAACTTCGGTCTGCCGCCGCAAGACGATGAGCTAAGCAGAATGGTCTCTGAAGGCTGCCCGAACGACGTTCCAGGGACTTACCCAGCCGATGCTACTCCACCGACATTAAATCGGCCGGAAACCTGGTGGCAAGGGCCCGATCCCACGGATGTTTTCGCCGACGACGGCAATCCCCACGGCCCAGCGCAATAGTCACGTTTAGCCTGCCACAAACACTGTAATTTTGCTATGATGTAAGGTAGTATGCCGCGTCAGAAATTGTCCGAATACCGGGCTAAGCGTATTCTTGCCCAAGCCCTAGAGCTGCCTTATGAAGGCTGGCCAATTAACGCCGATAAACTGCTAGACACCCAGCTCGAAGAGCCTGTCAGGGCGGCTGGCTCTTTCGTCGTAAAAGTCGACGAGGGCGTCAAAGGCCGGTTCAAAAAAGGCCTGGTTTTACTAGATGTAGCGGCCAAAGATTTAACAGAGGCTATTAAAACCCTGAGCGCTAAGGGCTACCACGGGTTTATCGTGGAACCGATGGCCGACCATAGCCAGTCAGATGAACGTTATCTAAGTCTGATGTCTGACCGCGATGGCTTGCTTATTCAATATACTGCTAGTGGCGGTATAGATATTGAAAAACACGCTGAAAGTATCAAAAACGTACGGCTTAATAGCGGCGCCAAACCCGACTGGAAACGTCTGGCTGCCGAAACGGGATTTAGCAGCCAACAATTACAGAACCTGGTAGCGACTTTTACCGATAACTACTTTGTATTTATGGAAATCAATCCTTATCTGGCGGGCAAGGACGGCTTGCGGCTTTTGGACGCGGCGGTGGAGGTTGATGACGCCGCTGAGTTTTTCGTGGACAGCTGGCAGGCTGAGGATTTTCGACGTCACACCGGGCATGACCTGACTCCTGAGGAAAAGGTAGTCCAGGAGCTGGACGCCAACTCCCCAGCTTCGCTTAAACTTAGCGTTCTGGAGCCTGACGGCGGCATATTTTTATTGCTGTCGGGCGGCGGCGCCAGCGTGGTAGTGGCCGACGAAATTTATAACCAAGGCTATGGCAAGCAGCTGGCCAATTACGGCGAGTACAGCGGTAACCCCAACGCCGAAGAAACTTACGAATACACCAGACAGCTGTTAAGCCTGCTGCTTAAGTCATCGGCTAGGCGTAAGGTCATGTTTATCGGCGGCGCGGTGGCCAACTTCACCGATGTGGCCAAGACTTTCGCGGGCGTAATCAAAGCTATCGATGAAGTCGCCGCCAAGCTGAAGGCCGAAAAAGTCAAAGTTTTCGTGCGCCGCGGGGGCCCCAACCAGGAGGCCGGTCTGGCCCAAATGGAGAAGACGCTGGCCAAGCATGGCCTGCTGGGCGCCGTCCACGACCCGCGGACACCCCTAACGGTAGCCGTCACCGAGGCTCTACGGGAGATCCCTCATGAGTAAATTCGATTTGCGGAGCCTCAAACCTGTCATTATCAGTCTAGGCTCACATCCGGGTATCATCCAGTCGATGCTCGACTATGATTATTGCCTGGGCCATGATTCGCCCAACGTGATAGCCATTGTTAGCGGCGGCCGTAAACAGGAACGGTACTTTTGGGGTCATAATGAAATCATAATTCCCGTCTATGCCAGTTTGGCCGCGATTCCCAAACAACAGAGAGAGCAGGCCACCGGCCTGCTCAACGTCCAGTCCGCCAGGCGGGCACTGACAAGCATGACCGAAGCTCTCGAACTGCTGCCAAACCTCGTGATAGCTAATATATTCGCCGAACAAGTTCCCGAAGAGCATGCTTTGCGAATTGCCTCGCTGGCCGCGGCTAGGAATGTCCTGGTGGCCGGCCCGGCGTCCGTCGGCTTACTGGTGCCTGGCGTTGTTAAGCTCGGTGCAATTGGTGGTACGCAGTATCCGCAACTTGTAGCGGCCGGCATTTTCTCGCCCGGCGATACGGCGGTTGTCTCGACGTCAGGCGGGATGGTCAACGAACTCATCCACACCGTCACCGGCACCGGACTGGGTGTTTCTTTCGCTATAGCGTTGGGCGGTGACCGCAACCCAGTCACTACCCCGGCCGAAGCTTTCCTGTTGGCCCAAGCCGACGATCAGACTAAGCAAATAGTATACTTCGGTGAACTGGGGGGCGAGGACGAATATGCCATCGCCGATCTCATGTCAAAAGACAAAATTACCAAGCCGGTGATCGCCTATGTCGCCGGTACGGTCGCGGAATTATTTGCACAGCCGCCGCAATTCGGGCATGCTAAAGCTATGGCTAATAATCACAACGAGACCGCCAAAGCCAAAAAAGAGGCGCTACGGCGCGCCGGAGCTCAAGTAGTAGACGTGTTTGCCGACCTGGCCTCCGAGCTATCAAAACGAGTTAAAACCAAGCGCGAGCCCGAATCACACCGGCCGATTAAAGACCGCCACAAAAGCCTGATCGTCAGTCGTGTCTCTGGTGACGTCAAAGGCGACGTGCATTTGCTGGGCAAGGACTTGCTAACCACCGTAGAGGAAAACAGCTTGGCCGGGCTGGATATTTCCTTGCTGCTAGGGCGGCAGATTACCTCGCCAAAAGTTATCGAATTTACTGATTATATCCTACGCCTGTTGGCCGACCATGGCCCGTATGTCTCAGGCGCAGTCAATACCATAGTGTCCGCCCGAGCCGGCAAAGACCTGGCCTCCAGCCTGACGGCCGGATTACTAACTATCGGTCCTCGTTTCGGCGGAGCCGTCAATGCCGCTGCCGGAGCCTGGTTGGAAGGTGTCCACACCGACGCCAAACCCAAGGCTTTCGTGGCCGGCTTCACGGCCAATGGCGGCATCATTCCCGGCATCGGTCACAAAAAATACCGGATTGACACGCCCGACCCTCGGGTTAGCGCTCTTACTAAGCGGTTTGCCGGCAACAGCAATGGTGACCGGTATCTTAAGTTCGCCCAGGGCGTAGAGTCGGTCACGACTTCCAAAAAAGCCAACCTGATTCTGAATGTTGACGGGACCATCGCGGCTATCATGCTTGATCTGCTGGAATCAGAACTTGGCTACAGTCAAGATCAGCTCCAGGAGTTGGTTGATATCGAATTCTTTAATGCCCTTTTCATACTAAGCCGTTCGGCCGGCTTGATGGCTCACTACCTGGATCAGCGGCGTCACGACGAGGGGCTGTTGCGGCTCGGTGAAGACGAAATCTCATACATTCCTTAAAATATGAGCAGGGAACTTTTTGGCACTGACGGCGTGCGAGGACTCTTTGGCCAATACCCCATTGATCGAGATGGTGCCGAACGGATCGGCCGGGCGGTCGGTACGCAATTCGCTAACGCCGGCCAACGGATCGTAGTCGGCCGTGACCCGCGTCAGTCGTCCGAGGAGCTGTCTGAAGCGCTTTGCAAAGGCCTGGCCGCTGTTGGCGTCAATGTCGTCCTGGCCGGCGTTTTGCCGACGCCCGGCCTGGCATACCTGACCAAAAAAGGCGGCGGCTTCGCGGCCGGAGTAATGATAACGGCCAGCCACAATCCTTGCGAATATAACGGCTTCAAAGTTTTTGACGGTGATGGCGACAAGCTGCCCGATGGCAGCGAAGCGGAACTAAACGGCCTGATCGAACAAAATGTTCCTGATCGTGGTCCTGCCGGCCAAGTAACCAATGATGATGAACTGACCAAGCGCTACGAAGATTTCTTGGTTGGCAGTGCCGGAGATTTGACCCTGAATAACCTTAGTCTGGCGATTGATTCCGCCAATGGCGCAGCCAGCGGTTTGGCCGAGCGGGTTTTCAAACGCTTGGGGGCGAAAGTCCAGGCGCTGTTCGACGCTCCCGACGGCCGAAACATCAATGATGGTTGTGGCGCTACAGATACCGCGGCGCTCAGGCAGGCGGTTATCGATGACGAGCTGGACTTGGGTATCGCGCTGGACGGCGATGCCGACCGGGTTATGCTGGTCGATGATCAAGGCCGGGAAGTGAACGGTGATCACTTGCTCTATCTGCTGACCGTTAGCGGACAGATGGATGGCGTGGTAGCGACAGTGATGAGCAACCTTGGTTTGGAACAAGCATTGGAGCGGCAAGGTATCAAGCTGGAAAGAGTACAGGTTGGCGACCGTTACGTACTGGAAGGCCTCAAGCGAACAGGCTATCATCTGGGCGGCGAGCAGTCCGGGCACATAGTTTTTCCGGAGCTACTTAAAACCGGCGACGGTCTGCTGACGGCAGTCCAGGCTGTCAAGGCGCTAGCGTCCAGTGACAAAACCTTGGCCCAGTGGCGCGACGAGGTCAAGCTGTTGCCGCAGGCGCTGGTCAACTTTACGCTGGCTGATAAGGCCGCGCTTAAGCGGCCCGAGGTAGAAGCGTTTATCAAACGGGAGACCGAGAAGCTATCCGGCCAAGGCCGGCTGCTGATCCGTCCTTCCGGCACCGAACCGTTGGCTCGGGTGATGGTCGAGGCACCCGATGCCCAGACGATCGCCAACCGCATCGCCGAAGAATTAAAGGGGCTGGTAGCATGATGGATTTTCCAGATAAATTTGACGAAAGCACACGCCCTCTACCGGCGGAACTGGGCCAGGCCGGCACCGAAGCCGTCCAAAAGCTGGCCGAACGCGGCTACGAAATTCAAGTCGGGTTGACACCGGCACTAGCCGACCAGATTTTAACAATGTCGCAAGAACCCAGCATCCGTGAATATTGCCCGAAGGATTGCAGCCAACGCTTCGCAGACCGGACATCAGCGGAACGCTGGCTAGAGAAAAAGCGAGCCGTGTTCGTCCTGCTAAAAAAGGAAGGCGATGGCTTAAGCTTGGCGGGCTACGGCTGGGCCGGGCCCGCTTCCAGCTCTCACGTGCCGGGTGGCGTAAACACTTTCGCGGTTCGTATTGGAGAGGTGGGGCAAGGGCAGGGCCTGGCAGCGCCCTTTTCCTGGCTGATTATCGCCGGCTCGGCGGTGCTCTATGGTGCCCGCGATTTCTGGCTGGAAACCTGGGCTTCCAACGGCGGCGCGGTTCACATTTATCACAAGATCGGATTTGAGACGGTTGACGAACAAGTTGACGATCGCCTGACGCGTGATAGCCAAAAGATCTCTGACACGCGTGTCTATATGTCGCTATCTAACCAACTACTACCCAGCTAACGTATGAAAAACGCGTTGCCAGCTAAACTGAGCGGCCCGGTCACCCGGTTCAAGGGAGATGGCCGCCAGCTGGGTTACCCGACGGCCAACCTGACGACTGCCACTGACCTGGACGACGGCGTATATTTCGGTTTCGCTGACTTGGCAGAATGGTCTGATCGCCCGGCTTTGGTTTTTATTGGCACGCCGGCCACCATGGGTGACACCGTCCGCCGGGTCGAAGTCTACTTGCTCGACATACCGGACAAAGATTATTATGACCTGCCTCTAAAAGTATCAATCGAACGCTTCCACCGCGCCAATCAAAAATTCGCCAGCGCTGACGAGCTGATCGAGGCCATGCGCGCCGACGAAGCCACTGCCCGCCGCTGGTTCGCCGAACGACAATAGTTTTAGTAGCGGTAGTGGTCGGCTTTGAAGGGGCCGTCCGCGGAGAGACCGAGGTATTTGGCCTGGTCATCAGTGAGCTGGGTCAATTGGCCGCCAAGGGCTTGTACGTGGACGGTGGCGACTTTCTCGTCGAGCTCTTTTGGCAGACGATGGACGCCGAGCTTGTAGGGCTTGGTGTAGAGTTCGATCTGGGCCAGCACCTGGTTGGAGAAAGAGTTGGACATGACGAATGAGGGGTGGCCGGTGGCGTTACCCAGGTTGACTAAGCGGCCTTCGGACAAGACAATTAGGCGCCGCTTGTTAGGCAAAGTGTACAGATCGACCAACGGCTTGATGGTTTCTTTCTTGATGCCGGCCAAGTCATTGAGGCGGCCCATCTGGATTTCGTGGTCAAAATGACCGATGTTACAAACGATGGCTGTGTCTTTCATGGCCTGCATGTGCTCGAGCGTGATGATGTCTTTGCAGCCGGTGGCTGTCACGAAGATGTCGCCTTGTGGAGCGGCTTCTTCCATGGTCACGACTTCGTAGCCTTCCATCAGGGCCTGCAGGGCGCAAATCGAGTCAACTTCAGTGATGAGGACGCGCGCGCCGAAGGCGCGCAAACTCTGGGCGCTACCTTTGCCGACGTCGCCATAGCCGGCTACGACGGCTATCTTGCCGGCGATCATCACGTCAGTGGCGCGCTTGATGCCATCCATCAGCGATTCGCGGCAGCCGTAAAGATTGTCGAACTTGGATTTGGTAACGGAGTCGTTGACGTTGATGGCCGGTATCTTAAGCGTGCCCTCGGCCAGGTACTTGTCGAGCTGCTTGACGCCGGTGGTTGTTTCCTCGCTAACGCCCTTGATATCCTTGAGCAGTTCAGGATGTTTGTCGTGCACTAGAGCCGTCAGGTCGCCGCCGTCATCAAGCAGCATGTTCGGCCCTTGGCCGCCGGGGAACTTCAAAGTTTGCTCGACGCACCACCAGTACTCATCTTCGGTCTCACCTTTCCATGCAAAGACTGGCGTGCCGGCCTCTGCTATGGCTGCCGCTGCTTGGTCCTGGGTCGAGAAGATATTGCATGACGACCAGCGTACCTCGGCACCAAGGGCTTGTAACGTCTCAACGAGTACGGCTGTCTGGACGGTCATATGAATAGAACCGGAAATTCGCGCCCCCTTGAGCGGCTTGGATTCGCTGCACTCCTGCCGGAGAGCCATCAGGCCTGGCATTTCTTTCTCCGCCAGTGTTATTTCGGTCCGGCCCCAATCAGCCAGCTTGATATCTTTAATTTTATAATCCTGTTCAGCCATAACTATAACTTAATCTCCTCGTTAAAATTATCTTGATAGCGTTTGATAACGTCTTCGCGCGAAAAACTGACTTGGGTCCCATGTCGCTCGACGATGAACGAAGCGACGACCGCGCCCAATTGCCCCGAAACACGCAGATCCCATTGTCGCAAGTAACCATACAAAAAGCCAGCCCGGTAGCCGTCGCCGGCCCCGGTCGGGTCGACCACGGCGGACGGTTTGGCTATGCCAATCCTGAGCGGCTCGGCCAACTCCCGGCCTTCTATCACGGAACCGTCCTTGCCCAGAGTGGTAATTACGGTCGGCACGCGTTTTTTGATCTCATCGGGTGTGGTATTGAGCTTTTGGCAGAGCAGGCCGAGTTCATAGTCGTTGACAATTAGTACCTCGGCGGCTGCCACTCCGGCCGCCAGGGCGGTCCTTGGGTCGGCTACCTGCTGGCCGGGGTCATAGACCAGCTTGATGCCGTACTGCTGGCACTCGGTAACCTGGCGGTTCATGGCTTCGGGGTTATGGGCGGCAATTACCGCCAAAGTGTCTTGGCCTTGCCAAGGCTTGAGGCTAAGAGATTCGCTGTCGCTCATCGCGCCCTGATAAAAACCGCCGACTTGGCTATCTTCGCCATCAGTTATGACGTTAAACGAAGCTGTTGGCAATTGGCTGTAATAAACCTTTGAGATGTCAACTCCCAGCCGGCTAAGTTCCTCTATGTAAGACTTGGCATCGGTGCCGACCGAACCCAGTAACACCGGCTTTTCACCCAAGCGGGCCAGGCCGGCCGCGATGTTGGCACCAATGCCTCCCGGCGTGTCCTCAAGCTTGTCCAATAATACGCTCAATGACAGAACATGCAGCTTATCCGGCTGGATAAGGTCACGGTAACGACCCGAAAAGTTCATAATCCGGTCGATCGCGATCGATCCGCAGACGACAAGTTGGGGTTTGCTCATGTTCGCCCAGTATAGCGGCCAACAGATAGGCTAGTCAAACGGTTCAGGCGTAGCCAGGGAAGAAGTCGGTCTTTATATTGTGATCGGGCACGCCCAGTGCCTGTAAATTATCACGTGTAGCCGTCACCATCGGCTGCGGGCCCGAGATATAGAACAGGCGCTCCGCGTAGTCTGGTACCTCTTCCGTAATCAGGCGTTGCGTGATTTGGCCGGGGCGCACGTGGCCGGGCAATCCTGGCTTCGGCGCGGCGGCCCCTGTCAGGCAGTAGACAATCTTGGCACCGATATTTTGTCGGGCCTCGCCTAGAACGTCATGGTAGGCCAGATTGGCCGGGTCGCTTTCGCCATAGAGCAAGGTGACTGACCGTTTGTCACCCACGTCAACCAGGTATTTGAGCATGCTGCGAAAAGGCGTGATACCGATGCCGCCGGCGATGAAAACCAGCTTGCGGGAAGAATCTTTGGGCATGGTAAAGTCGCCGCCCAGCTGGCCAGCCGCGATCGGTGTTTGCCGCCCCATTGCCCACATGGCTTGCTTAAAACTGCTGCTCTTTTCATAAAATTTTACTCCTAGGCGCAGCGTACTTTCGGTCGGCGAGGAGGCCAGCGTGAAATACCTCCGGCTGCCGCGGTTGTCGGGCTGGTCGTGTGGCAGCGTCCACTCCATATATTGACCCGGCTTATATTTGAATTTATGTTCGGGGGTGAATACAAAATCTTTGACTGCCGGCCCCCAGCTGACTTTTTGTGTCAGCTTAGGTATTAGCTTAACTTTAGGACTAATGATGTAGGAAAAGGCATTACTGATGACCAACACCAGCTCGGGCGTGGAATAGATGCCGAACAGATGGATTTGCGGCGAGAATAAGGCGCCGGCCAGTGTGCCATACCAGCGCTGTTGCCGGAGCCTGGATGGTGAGGTCAGCGGTTCGGTCAGCATCACGAAAGCCATAAAAAACAGCGAGGAATGCAACACGGTATTGCTGATAGTGCCAAACGCGTGGGCGCCATGCAGACTGGCCAAGACGGTGGTTACAAGCGTGGCTGTCAGGATAAAAACCGTTACCATCTGGCCGCGCTGGATTTTGCGAGTCAGCAGTAAGCCGCCAAGCAGCACGAACGGCAGCAGCCGCGCGTTACCGACCCACCAACTGGCGGACTGATGAGCGCCTAAGGCCGTCAGCGCGACGGCCACGGCCGCCGGGTTGAAAATATGCTGGCGGCGGATAGCCAGGATGTACTTCGACGAGATAGCCAGCCCGGCGGCCGCGCTCAAAAAGACAAAGCTTTGGACTGAGGCCGGCGGCGTGATAATCAAGGCCAGGATTAGCGCCGTGATCAACGACGATTCGGGGTTGTGCGGCGCTTGCCAAACATAGGCGAAGACCCTGTTTGTAATCCAGCAGACAAGCAATAAATAACTGGTGCTGACGGCAATCGCCACCGGGCTGAAGGGCAGGTAACCTAGGGCGCCCAACAGCATGGCCGCGCCCAAAATCACCGCCAGGTAATAAAGCAACAAGCGGTACATGGTGGTGTGGTCTAAAAACTTATCAATGAACTTCATGAGGCGGCCTCCACATAGCGTTCAAAGCCGCCGGTCAGTGTGGCCTGTCGGTCGTTGGTAATCATATAGGCCTCGTAACCGCTCATCGATTCAATAAAATTAATTCCAGTCCTGCCCATGGCGAAAGCCGCCGTCGCGAACCGGTCGGCGTCATAAATATTCGGGCCGATAACCGTCAGCGAGGCCACATCTTTTATTTCGGTGTGCCTCAACGGGTTATAAATATGCTGCCCGCGGACGTAGGTACCGGACGTCGCCACGCCTTCGGTCGTAACTCTCACAACCTTGATGACTTCGTCCCGGTTAAAGGGGTTCCGGATACCGACGCTCCATGGCTGACTGTCGGCGTTATGGCCGCTGACCTGGATGTCGCCACCCGCCTCGACGTAAAAATTCTTGTAGCCTAGCTCGCGTAGCTTCGCGGCGGTATTATTGACCGCCCAGCCTTTGACCAAGCCAGAAGGGTCCAGTTTGCCCTCATGGTAGGCGTCAAAATAGCCGCGGGTTTGCTCCTTGGTTTCCTGACAGAGCCGCAGGATGGTCTTCATCTCATCACTCCACCTGGATTCTGGCAGGCCGGCGTTTACCTTGGATACTTCGCTCATTGGCTTATAAGGACTGTATCGTTTGTCAACATAGTGGAAATAATCGCGTGCTACCTTAAAAGCTGCCTCGTTGGCGGCCTCATCCTCGATGACGACACTGATTGGCATGCCCATGATTAGCCAGGTTTGTTTCATCAGCCGGCAGCATGGTTTAAGGCCGATGACAGCGACTCGACGAAAGCCTGACTGGTAAGTGTCGCGCCTGAGATTACATTCACATTGGCATTTTGCGCCTGGAGGGCCTCTTGTTTGAGATAAGGCATGGCCTGCGAATTAATATATGACGAATTGGGGTTGTCGTTGGGGTATTGCAGGAACTGTACGTCAGTCAGTTTGCCGCCACTGATGACCGCTAAAACCTGTATGTAGCCGTAATAGGCATCGGCCGTGCTGCCAGTGTACTTGCCGTCTTTATAAGTCGTTGCCGTGGAATTGCTGCTGCCAGTGCCGCCACCGTTACTGCCACCACTGCTGCTGGCCGGTGCTTGGGCGGCGGGGGCGGAGGTGGTGGACTGGACCGGCTTCACTACCACCGGCGAATCGCCGTGCCGGCTATGGAAGCTGTACAACACGAAAGTCAGAATTACGAAACCGCTTAGCAAAAGCTTTTTCATTCCACTAATTCTAGCACCGCAAGCTTGAGAATAAGCTTAAAAAACTATACGCGGCCAATTGTCCGATCTAAGCTTTGACGCGTTGGTCGGGCGGCAGCTGGCGCTTGGCCAGGGCTTCGCAAGCTGCCTTGGCGTCAGCGTAGACCATTTGCCGCGGCGGGGTTTTTTGGGTCCAGGCGCTGGGGCCGCGCAGGGAACCGACCACGCCCAGTTCGCGGGCCACTTTGAGGTAGCGGATAGCGTCAATCACCACGCCGGCACTGTTTTCGGAATCCTGGACGGAGAGCTTAATGTCGACGTTCACCGGCTGGTCGCCAAAGCCGCGCAAGCGCAAATTGAAGTAGGCGACCTTGTTGTCTCCCAGATAGGGCAGGTAGGTGCTCGGTCCGGCGAACAGGCTGTTCTTAGGTACCGGTATGCCGCGCAGGTCGTTCTGAGCCCGGATGACATTTTCCTTGGACTTTTTCTTGGAAGCTAGGCGGGACTGGACCATCATATTGTTAAAATCCGTGTTGCCGCCGATGTTAATCTGCTGGTGAAAATCAACAGCAAAGCCGCGGTCAAAAGCTAGTTCCTGCAAAACCTGAGACAGGATGCTGGCGCCGAAAGCGCTGCGCATGTCATCGCCGATGATCGGCAGGCCGGCTTTGATGAATTTTTTTTCCCACTTGGGGTCGCTGGCTATAAATACCGGTATGCAATTAAGGAACGCCACCCCGGCGTCAATTGCCGCCTGGGCGTAAAATTCGGTGGCTTTTTGTGAGCCGACCGGCATGTAGTTAATCAGAATGTCAGCGCCGCTGTCTTTGAGAGCTTTGACGATGTCGACCGGCTTGGCCTTAGCGATCCGGAAGCTCTCGTCTTCAGGTTGAGCTAACATGTAATCGGAAACGCCGTCCAGTACCGGTCCCATTTGGACAACCGGCCCGGCCGGTACCTTGGGCATAAAAACGCGCGCGCAGTTAGGCTTGGCGAAGATGGCCCGGCCGACTGGCTGGCCAACCTTGCGCTTGTCGACGTCAAAAGCCGCTACGACCTCTACGTCGGTTGGCGCGTAACCGCCGATATCTTCGAACATCAGGCCTGGTACTTCCAGGCCGCGGTTCTCCTTATAATAAGCAAAACCTTGGTATAACGCCGAGAAACAGTTGCCGATTCCGGCCACCGCGACCTTGATAGAAGAGTTTTTAGACATAATTACTCAGTCACATTAGGTAACGCAGCAATTCTAGCAAAAATAACGTCTGTTTGTCTATGGACTGTATAATATGCCCTATGAGCGCGGCCATAGAAATAAAGAATCTTTCCGTCACTTTGGATGGCGATAAAATCCTGCGCGACATAAGCGTCGACCTACCGGAAGGGCACATCATCGGTCTGCTGGGACCGTCCGGCGCCGGTAAAACCACACTGATCCGAGCGCTCGTCGGCCGGCAGCACATAACCAGTGGCAGCGCGCGGGTATTCGGTCAGCCGGTCGGATCGCCGACCTTGCGCCATCAGATAGGCTACATGACGCAATCGGTGTCGATCTATCCCGACCTGACAGTCCGCGAAAACGCGCGTTATTTCGCCACCATGACCGGCCAAAGCCGGCAGGCCGCCGACAAACTTATCAAGACCGTCGAACTTGACGATTACGCGCATCAGCTGGTCGGCAAGTTATCAGGCGGCCAAAAGTCTCGCGTATCTCTGGCCGTAGCCCTGCTGGGCAGCCCGAAAGTCTTGATGCTGGACGAGCCGACGGTTGGTGTCGACCCGGTGCTCCGGCAGCAGCTATGGGAAATTTTCGGCCGTTTGGCGGAGCAGGGCACGACGCTCTTAATCACCAGCCATGTCATGGACGAAGCCAGCCGCTGCCAGGATTTGCTGCTGATCCGTGACGGCCGGCTGCTGGCTTACGACACGCCGGACGGCTTACGCGCCAAGACCGGCACCAAGACCGTCGAGGAAAGCTTCATCAAGTTGGTGGGAGAGCAATCATGAGCGCCCGCAAAACTCTGGCTACCACGGCGCGTGTCCTAGCCCAGCTCAGACACGATCCTCGCACCATCGGGCTAATACTGTTCGTGCCGCCCATTTTGCTGACCATTCTGAAATACGCTTTCCAGGCCGAGCCGCAGGTCTTCAACCATCTGGCGCCAATGATTCTGGGCGTTTTTCCGCTAACTATCATGTTTATCGTGACATCCATCGCTACCCTGCGCGAACGCACCACCGGCACGCTTGACCGGTTGATGACCATGCCGATCTCCAAATTCGACTTCGTTTTAGGCTACGCCTTGGCGTTCTCGCTGCTGGCTTTTTTGCAAGCCTGCCTGGTCTCGCTGGTGACGCTGGGTCTCTTAGGCGTCACGGTGCTGGGCGGTACGGCGCCGGTGTTGCTATGCGCCGTTCTGGCGGCTTTTTTGGGAACTAATCTGGGATTGTTCGTCAGCGCTTTCGCCCGGACGGAATTCCAGGCCGTGCAGTTCATGCCGGCCCTGATCTTTCCGCAGCTGCTGGTCTGCGGCCTATTCGTGGCCCGCGAGAGTATGGCCCGGCCGCTGCAGTGGTTCGCCGACGTCATGCCGCTGACCTACAGCGTCGATGCTCTCAAACAGGTCACCCTCCACTCGTCGTGGTCAGGTACCTTAACGCGCGATGTTGGCGTTGTCTTGGGTTTCGCTATCGTAGCGCTGATCCTCGGCTCGATAACTATTCGCCGACAGGAGTGAACCGATGCCTCCGGAAACTCTGCGGCAACTGCTAAAACGTTCCCCGGAAACCCATAAGTATGATTACGGCCACGTGCTGGTGGTCGGCGGTTCGCCGGGAATGGTTGGCGCGCCGCTCTTGGCGGCCGAAGCGGCCCTGCGCGCCGGCGCTGGTCTGGTGACTATAGCTTCTCACGCCACGGCCGCCGACAAACTCGAAAAACGGGTCAGGGAAGTCATGACCCTGCGCTTGCCCGCGGATTTATCAGCGGCGGTTGACGAACTCGCGGCTTTTATCAAGCGGCGCAAAGTCTCGGTCGTAGTGATCGGGCCTGGCCAGACACCGGATTTCGCCGCTCTGTCCCCTGCTCTGTTGTCAAAAATACGCATACCTGTGGTCATTGATGGCGGGGCACTCGGTGCCTTCCAAGGCAAGCTGGAAAACCTGAAAAAGGCCGCTCACCCGCTTATCCTGACGCCGCACGCCGGCGAATTTCAAAAACTGACCGGCGCCAAACCGCCTACTGGTCGGGAACAGCTCCGGCGAGTAACAGCACAATTCGCCAGCGAGTACCAGGTAACACTGGTTTTCAAAGGCCACCATACGTTAGTTGCCCACCCCGATGGGCAGGTTTATGAAAATACCACCGGCAATCCGGGCGTGGCCACGGCCGGCACGGGCGATGTTCTGTCTGGTATTATCGCCGCCCTGCTGGCCCAAGTGCCGGACACCGCTCAGGCCGTCGAGGCCGCGGTTTATCTGCACGGCCTGGCCGGTGACCTGGCGGCCAAGGCCAAAACCGAGCCCGGCATGATCGCTTCCGATGTCATCGAGCAAATTCCAATGGCCTTAGCGGAAAAGCAGTAAAATATTACCTTTACACGCGGCCGGTGTATGCGAAAATTAAATCCAGGTAATTAAAAAAAAGGAGGGCTTTATGAATGACGTTAATCTGGCTGTGTATCTATATTTCGAAGGTGAGTGCCGGGAGGCTATGGAGTTTTATAAGGGTATTTTTGGCGGCGAATTAAGCTTGCAGACTTACGCCGAAGTTCCTGGCATGGAGACCGACGCCGACAAAAAAGATTGGATCATGCACGCCAACTTGACTGGTGGTGACGTCAAACTAATGGCCAGCGATACTGAAAAAGCCAGCCCGGCAGCGGCCAAAATTGACCTGTCAATTGGCGGCAGTGATGACACCAGGCTGCGTGAGATCTTCGGCAAACTTAGCGCTGGCGGCAAGGTCAATTCACCTCTCAAAAAGGAGTTCTGGGGCGATATTTTCGGCTCGCTGACCGACAAGTACGGTGTCAACTGGATGGTCAACATTAGCGCTTGAAGGCGGGGCGGCTTATTACTGTCTAGGGCCGCAGCGTACCGGCGAAAACCTGCCAGGCCAACAGCGACTTGGCCACCAGGCTGAGGATAATATAGGCGCGTTCGCCATAGAGATAATTTTTCCAGGGGCCGATTTTCTTATATTGCAGTACCATGTTGAGCGCGAAGCAGCTGAAAAAGACGAAGATGGAGACGAAGATCCAGTAAACGAAAGTCGGTGCCCGGCTGCCCTGATGCGCGCCCAGTCCCATATAGAACGCCACGACAGCCCATGGCGCCAAACCCGCCCAACAGCCGATAAAGTAACTTAGCCAGTTAGTTCGCCGAGTCGTCTGGTTGTGGACTTCCATGACCAGCCCCATGAGATTCATGATCGATATCAGCACGAAGATCATCACCAGGCTGGCGAGATCATAGATGCCGACCAGCAGGCCGATGGCTACCATCATGACGCTGGCCGACAAGGAATATTCGACCCAGCGGACCTTATTGATGCCTAACTTGAGGTCGCGGTTGTAGCGCTTGTTGTAGACGGTGGCTACGATCAAGTGCGCCAGCGCCGACAGGAAAAAGAAAGCCACGATCAGATAAGCCAGCCGCAGGTTGAACAGCGTCGTGCTGGCCGGAACCAGATGCATCGTCGTCTTGTTAAAAGTCAGGTAGGTTCCGGTTACCGGCAGGCTGAAAGCCTTGCTGAGGAGCAGCACTGCCACGCCTTGAGCGAAATGCAAGGCCGCCATGACAAGATTGAACTTGCGCAAATTTTTATAGGTTATTTGAGCCATATACCAAGCATAAGCTCTATATTGTAAGAAAGCCAGAACCGCACCAGCCTTTAGACATGATTTAGGTCACGGCTGACCAGCCGCCAGGCCCGCTCCCTCAGACGGTCGCGGTCCTCCAGCTTCGGGCTGCCGGCTATGCCACAGGCCAACAAACCGGGGTAAGTATTAGCCTGCCTATAGATCGGCAGCAGGTAGTTGGCACCGGTGATGACCAGCGGCAAGCGCCGCCTGGTCAACAGCGAATGCAGCCGTTTGTCGATGCGCCGAAAAAACTGGAGCAGCATTTCCTTGTCGGTCTGCTTGACATTGTATTGGCCGTGGTACGCTTCCGATCCCTTGCCGGTGCTGGCCGGGCCGATGGTGTGGGTTTCGCGCCAGTTGGGGTACTCATCGATGTTAAGAGCTTTCTCCATGTCGGCCGGCCAGTCTTTCATATATTTGCGGCCAAAATGATAGTGATCGCCTTCGTACAGCCGGACGTTTTTATGTCCCAGCGCCAAAACGAAGTATGGCCGGTTGCGGCGCATGATCTTGAGCAAAGGCTTCAGGTTGAAACCTCCGCCCACAGTCAGCAGATAAGGCACGGCGTGCTCGGGTATGTGGTAGTAGCGGAATAACTTCGGGTGCATGAACAGCACCAGGCTGTCATGACGCGGCGGCCAAAATTCACGACCATCAACCAGCTGCCGCCCGGGGCCGAGCGTTTTTTGAATGTCGCGCGGCTTAGTGCCGGCCGATCGCAGCGCCGTCTCGGCTTCCCGCAAAAGGTTTTTGAGCTCGATCCGGTCCGAATCAGCCGTCGTGGCCTGATCAATATGCGGAGCGTAAACAGTTACGCAAGAAGGCTTCTCAAAACTCTTAAGCTGCCGGAGCTCTTTCTCGTCTGGGAAACGAACCAAGACCTTGTCCCGTTAATCCTGCTGGCCGTGTAAAGCCTCGGCCGGCATTTCGCGCTCTTCGCGCATCAGCAGGTGCAGTTCCTCCGACCGAGTCAGGAAATCATCCTGGCTTTTGAATTGCTCATCGGCGGGAAAAAGCCGCAGAAATTCAATAGTACTGTCGCTGAAGTTCCAATCCTGGGCGGCCTCCAAAATTTCTTGGCGGGTCGCCGGGTATGGCCCCGCCAACTTGGCTAGCCACCTGACATTATCTATATGGGGTAGGGGTTTATAATAAATCATCTTGCACCTCCCGAAGAAGCTCTCGCACTTCTTCATCATTAACTTGTTCGAACTGTTGGTAGTGGGCGCCCACGGCGCCTTGGAAATTTTTCGGCTTGTCCAGGACTATTACCTCGTCGGCCAGTTCTTCCAATACGGAGACGCTGTCCGGCGGGGCCACTGGTATGGCGACCACTAACTTGGCGGGATGCCGTTGTCGGATCGCCCGAACGGCAGCTTCCATGGTTAGTCCCGTGGCGATGCCATCATCGACGATAATGACAATCTTGCCTTCAACTTCCGGCGGCCTGAAATCTTCGCCGTAATATAGCTCGCGCCTTTTCTCGATCAGGTTTCGGGTGTCGGCTTCGGCTTGATCGCGCCAATGCTCGCTGGTGCTTAGCCGTTCATGCTCGTTATAAACCGGCGGTTCGTTTTCGGCAATCGCGCCGATGGCGTACTCCGGATTATGAGGATGACCGATCTTGCGCACCAGCACCAGCCCCAGAGGAGCCAGCAGTGTTCTAGCTACTTCCACCCCCACCACGACGCCGCCGCGGGGCAGGGCCAGCACCACGGTGTTACCATCTTTGTAACGCTGTAGTGCCCGTCCCAGCCGTTGTCCGGCATCAAGGCGGTTGAGGTAGCGCATTTCAAAAAGACCTCCTTTCTTTTAAGTTACAGCCCCATTTATTCACGTTTGGCTTTAGCTGTCGGTGAAATAACATATCTCATTTCTGTGGCATAGATCACAGCCTGTTCGTGCGCCCGTGCTACACTGATCGCCATGAGCGCCGATTCCACAGAGATCATGTTAACGGGTCATGTTTGCGTTGACGTTAATGACAGTGAGGGCTCTTCTTATACCAGTTGGGGCTCGCCGCTTATGTACATGGCGCGTTATTTCGAGCGTAATCAACCTGATGTCGATCCTGTTCTAATCGCTCCCTACGGCCGAGACTTTCTGCGCTACACCGGCGGCTTAACCCTCATGCCGCTTCCTCAGGGTGAGCACACCTTGGTGTATAAGAATTACTCCCGCGGCGGCCACCGGAATCAACAATGCGAATATGCCGATTCGGCCGAGCCGGTGGCTCTGACCGAAGACATCACTGAACGCGTCAAACGGGCTGACATTATCTGCGTGGCGCCTTTGCTGCCGAACTTTTCCCAGGATTACGTGCGCGACCTTTTGTCGCACAGACAGCCAAGCGCTAAGACGGTTCTGTTGCCGCAGGGCTATTTCCGAACGGTAGAGGCTGATGGCCGGGTTGTTCCCAGAGAGTTCGAGGAGGCCGGCGAGATAATTCCTCTTTTTGACATGGTTATTCTTTCTGAAGACGACCATCCGGGTAGCCACCATCTGACCAAACAGTGGGCAAGCATGTCCCCTTCATCAAATATAGTTATGACCTTAGGCGAGAAAGGTGCCAGCTGGGTGACGTCCAAAAAAGTCATAACGGTGGAGACCAACCCCGTGCCCGAGGACCTGATAGTTGATTCGGTCGGTTGCGGGGATACTTTCAGCGCGGCCGCCATGTACAGCTACTACCACGATGGCGACGTCCTGACGGCCATTAAAGCGGGCAACAAGGCGGCCCGGGCCAAACTTTTCCAAGCTCCCTTGGAGAGAACTGAGCCTGTATAGAAAACCTCCGGGGTGATACACTTAGTTGAGAGTTTTACCATAAGCGTAAAACACAAAAAAATGGAAAACGGCACAGAGCGAAGAGCATGGTTAAGGTGGGCACCCGCTATAGCGACGGCCATTATTATCGTCGGTTGGACGCTGTGCTCGGTATACCTTTCGAGAATAACGATTGGCAGCATCCGGGTGCCGGCACATGCCGGTGACGCAGCCGTGTCCGCCGCGCTGAACAAGCAGATCGCATCATACAGACTGACCATTAGCTATCCAGACGGCACGGTGAAGAAGTTCCCTCTGCCCAGTCTCGGACTAAATCTAGACACAGCCGCCTCGCTGCGGGCTACCCGTTACCGTCAGCAAAGGCTGCCTAATCGTCTGCAATGGTGGCGACCGGTGCCGTCAACCATAGTCCTGCGGGAGGACACGGCAGCCTTCAACAACTTCGTCGCGGCCCAGATAAATATTACCGTTCAGCCGTCCAAAGATGCTTCGCTGTCAATAGTTAACGGCAACATTCAACTGATCGGATCGGTGACCGGGGAGCGCTATGGGCTGGCAGCACCGGAGCGGACACTTCTAGCCGCGGCCAGTAATTTACAGCCGGAACCAATCAAGCTGCGAACCCTCAAAGTCAATCCGGCGTTAACGGCCGGTCTGCTGGCGCCCTACAAGGCGGAGCTAGAAAAAGCCATCAACCAGCCGGCCAGTTTTAAGGTTGGTCAGCAGACCGTCAAACCCACGCCGTCCGACATAGCAAGCTGGCTGGACATCACGCCAGACGATGCCTCGAAAAAAGTAAATATAACGGTCAACAGCGGTAAAGTAGCGGCCTATATTAATCATATAGCGGCTGCCGCCATCCATCCGGCTCAGGCCGAAGTCGACATAACGCGAGCTGATGGCAGCCGCCAGGTTCTGGTGCCGGGCGTTAACGGCGTGGACGTAGCAGACAAGACCAGTATCGCGACTTCGGTTTCCCAAACTCTGCTGAACGGCGCTGGTTTCAGCTTCTCGCTGCCGGTCAAGTACCAGTCGTTCCAAACCATAACAGCCGGCGATTACCCCAAATGGATCGAAGTTGACCTGACCAGTCTGCGTTTATACGCTTACGAACACGGTAATCTGGTTAACACGTTCTTGGTATCCGCCGGCCGGCCTGATACGCCTACGGTCACCGGTCAGTACGCGATCTATTCCAAGTATGTCCAACAGGACATGTACGGTCAGAACGTCGATGGCAGCAGCTACTTCCAACCGCACGTGCCGTGGGTCAACTACTTCTACCGGGACTATGCCATCCATGGCAACTACTGGCGGCCGCTGAGTTACTTCGGCAACATCAACAGTTCGCATGGCTGTGTCGGTCTGATTGATGGCGACGCGGAATGGATATATGACTGGGCGCCTATCGGCACGCCGGTCATCACCCACACCTAGGCGCGACAGGCGCATGATAAAATCAACTGATGAGTATATTCAGCCACGGACATAACCATAGCCATAGTCACACGCATGGCCAAGTCGACGAAACCATTTTACGCTCCCGTGAAGGAGTGCAGGTAGTCAGCGTTAGTCTTCTGGTGCTGCTGATCACGGCCTTGGCACAGGCCGGGGTTTTCTTTGGCACGCATAGCGTCGCGTTGCTGGCGGATACCATCCACAATTTTGGCGACGCGTTCACCGCTATACCGCTCGGCGCGGCATTTTTGTTACGCAATCGCCAGGCCGAACGATGGTCCGGTTATTTTGTCGTAATAACCATCCTAATCAGCGCCGGTATAGCGAGCGTAGTGTCCATAGAGCGGCTGATTCATCCAAGGCCTTTAACGCACTTATTAGCGATTAGCCTGGCGGGCCTCATTGGATTTGCCGGTAACGAGATAGCGGCGATTATTCGTCTGCGGGGCGGGAATCACCTGTGTAGCCCGGCCCTGATTGCCGATGGCCAGCATGCCCGTATTGATGGCCTAGTCAGCCTAAGCGTCGTGGTCAGCGCGGCCTTTGTGGCTATCGGTTTCAAGGCTGCCGACCCCCTGATAGGCCTTGCTATCACTATCATGATCCTGCGCATCACCTGGCAATCATCCAAGACTATTCGAGCGGGCGATCCTCATGCGGATCACGAACACGATCACCACGAACACTAAGGCTTTTAGCTGCTGACTGAATTTCGCTTGACAAGACCGGCATGCTTAATATACATTCAACTATATGGTTGAATATGCAATGAGCTTAGATTCCATCTTTTCTTCCCTGGCTGACCCTACGCGCCGGGACATCTTGCGGCGGGTTTCCAGTCAGGAATTGTCGGTTGGCGAAATCGCCCAGCCGTACGATCTGACGTTTGCCGCAGTGTCCAAGCACCTGAAGGTTTTGGAGAAAGCTAAGTTAATAATTAAGAAAAGGAGGGGTAAGGAACAAATGGTAAGCATAGCGCCACAAGCGCTAAAGGGGGTTGACGACTATCTGGAATTTTATCGCCAGCTTTGGGAAAGCCGGTTTGATTCACTAGAAAATTATTTAAGAAAGGGGGAATAGTATGGCAGAAGAAAGTAAGCACGATTTATCAATTACAAGAGTGGTGGACGCGCCACTGGAACGCGTTTGGCAGGCCTGGACAGATCCGGACGAGTTGCAGAAATGGTGGGGGCCGCGTGGTGTCACCAACCCGACGTGCGAGTGGGAGGCTAGGCCCGGGGGCAAGATGAATGTCGTTATGCTGGCCGGCGAGAGCCTGGGCGAGTTAAAGGGCCAGGAGTGGCCGATGACGGGGGAGTTCAAAGAAGTAGTTCCCCGCCAAAAGCTCGTTTTTACTTCCAGCGCCATCATGGATGGCAAGCCGATTCTGGAAAATCTCTGCACAGTGACGCTGCAAGATCAAGACGGCAAAACCAAGCTAACGCTCCAGATTGTCGTTACCAAGGCGACGCCCGAAGCCGAGGGTCCGTTAGCCGGTATGGCGCAAGGCTGGAACGAGAGTATAGACAAGCTGACAGAACAATTGGAGCAAAGGGTTTGACTATGGCGGAACACTCAATAGTCCACGCTAGCTTTACGAACGAAGGCACGTTCCGTGATGGCGTCACCCCCCGTTTCGAAGCCACCTCAGGTTAATGCAACTCCTCAGTTGTTCCTCAGGTTCGCCTGCTTTAGTATAGGAGTATGCAAAGTAACGCCCATGAAGCGCTAATCAGAACAGAATAATGTCTCATGAAGATTACCATAGCGACCAAAAACGTTACTAAAACTTATGGCAAGGGCGAAGCCGCCCTCAAAGCCCTCGATAATATCAGCCTGGACATCAAGGCCGGCGAATCAGTAGCCATAATTGGCAAGAGCGGCTCCGGGAAAAGCACTTTGATGCATACCCTGGCGTTGCTTGACAAGCCGTCCAAAGGTTCGGTTCTGGTAAACGGTGAGGACGCCTCCCGTATGAGCGGCAGGCAACTCGATACCCTCAGGAACAAGAGTTACGGCTTCGTTTTCCAGCAGTTCTTTCTCAACGCCAATGACACGGTGCTGAACAACGTCATCTTGCCGCTCAAGATCGCGGGAGTGGGCCGCAGGGAACGTAACAAGCGGGCCATAGAAGTATTAAAAGCCGTCGAACTGGAGGATAAAGCGGGGAGCAAAGCCGCCAACCTAAGCGGTGGCCAAAAACAACGGGTGTGTATCGCCCGGGCCCTCATCAATAACCCCAGCGTCATATTCGCCGACGAGCCGACCGGCAACCTCGACAGCGTCACGGGAAAGACCGTAGAGGATTTGCTGTTTAAGCTGAACCGTGAACAGGGTATTACTCTTGTCATTGTCACCCACGATAAAGATATCGCGGCGCGGTGCGGCCGGCAGCTGCATATCAAAGACGGCAAGTTAACTGGCAGGGGTGAAATATGAAGTCCATAGACTTGCTCCAAACTGCCAGCAGCAACATGTTGCGCAGCAAGGCCCGCACACTCTTAACCGTCATTGCTATCTTTATCGGCGCTATGACCATCACGCTGACTAATGGCATAGGTACTGGGATAAAGAGCTACCTTAACCGGCAGATCGGCAACCTTGGCGCTACCAATGTCATGATGATCCAACTGACCGACAAGAACGCGCCCGGGCCGGGTTCGGCTAGTAGCGCTCCGGCTGCCTATAATCCGCAGCAGAAGACCCAGGCCTCAGGCATGAGAGGCGAGGTACGACAGCTGGTAATGACCTCAAGAGATATAAGCACCATCAAATCGATACCCAATATCACCAGCGCGACGCCCGAGCACGTACTTTCTGCCGACTACATCATGGGAACCGGCGGCAAGTACCAACTGTCTCTGCAGCAGCAATTCGGTAGCACCACGGCGGATATGCTGACCGGCCGTGGCGTTGGCATTGCTAGCGCGCAGAACCAAATTACGCTACCTGATAATTACGTAAGTCCCCTTGGCTACACCGATCAAACTATTATTGGCAAGCCGATCACCATCGGCATCACCAGCGCGGAAGGCAAGCAAAGCACGGTAGTCGCTACGGTTACCGGGGTCCAGCAAAAAACTCTCATCGGCGCTTCAGCGGCCTTTATTAATACGGCACTCGCGAACCAGCTTTACGCCATTCAAAGTACCGGTTTACCGTCGGCTACCGCCGACTCGTTCTCGTCGGTAGAAGCGACTTTCCCGACTAGCTTAACGGATGCCCAGATAACAACTCTCAAGAACGCCTTGAGTGCCAAAGGTTACTCCGGCCAAACCATCAAGGACCGGGAAAACACCGTATTCACGGTTATCAACGTCATTATTATCGTGTTTGATATGTTCGGCGCCATCGCTCTCTTGGCCGCTTCTTTTGGCATCATTAATACCCTGTTTATGGCCGTGCAGGAACGGACTAAAGAAATTGGCTTGATGAAAGCCTTGGGTATGAGCCCGAAACGTATATTCACTCTCTTTAGCATCGAAGCCGCTTTGATCGGATTTTGGGGCAGCGCCTTAGGTGTCGGCTTTGCCGCTTTGCTTGGCAAGGTCATCAACACCGTCGCGACCAAGGGTTTCCTAAAAGATTTTCCGGGCCTGACACTGCTAACGTTCCCCCTGACGACGGTTGTCGCCGTTATCGTAGGCATCATGCTGATAGCTTTCCTGGCTGGCACTTTGCCGGCTTTTCGAGCCAGCCGCAAAGACCCCATAGAAGCCCTGCGCTACGAATAGATCTTAAAACGCCAGGCCCGCCTTACCAACCCCTGCCGCATCCGTGCTGGTCGGGCGGGTTTCTCTGAATACGCATAGCTACAACAATTTGTTCTCGCGGCGTAGCGTCGGCCGCGGTGTGAGAAAAATCTTCTCCGCCGTAAATGCTCCAGTTTTCATTGGATATGCCGAGGCCGCCAGAGTATGTGGAGCCTCTGACGTGCCAGTTACCGCCCTCTTCACAAACGTTGACTTTCGACCAGGCGGCGAACTCCTCCGGAGTTACTTCGCTTGCGGCTATCTGCGCGGGGGCGGGATGTGTTTGGGAATGGTGCGGGTTATGCGTCTTGTGGTCTAACTTGGCATTATGACTGGCTTTATGAAGATGATTAGGCGCGCCTACATGTTTTACCGGCGAAGCATAACGTAAACTCTCCCCAGTTTGACTATCAATTGGGTTAATGGTCCAGGCTACTATCGCGGCGGCCGCAATCGAAATGTGCGGCACTTTACTGCCACGTAATTCCGGGCGTATAGGCATACGCGCGTCCTTCCATATTAATAAATTATTAAACCTAATGGTTATGTTTTAGTGCTTGCCATCTGGATTATACGCAGAGCTGCAAACCCCGCCCCTAAATCAAGCTAGTAAACACTATTAAGCGCAACCATACTTTTTAATTTTAACGAACTAAGATCTAGCTAAGTGTTAGATATTGCACATGCAAGGAACGCCGTTCTCCGGCTTGGCTTGTACAATAAATACTAAGCCATGGTTAAGAATAATTTCCTGCCCATTGAAGATTACTTCATTATCGGCGACCTACGTACGGTCGCCCTGGTGTCTAAACACGGTTCAATCGACTGGCTATGCTTACCTTACTTTGACTCTCCAAGTGTTTTCGGAAAATTGCTGGACCCTGGCGCGGGTTGCCTCGCCATTGAGATGCCCGGTTACCAAATTGATGCGGCTTATCTAAAAGATACGGCAATCCTAGAGTTTCGTTTATCGAGCGGCAGAGCAAAGTTATCTATCAAGGACTATATGGTGCCAAAAAAGACTACTAAAAACGCGCCCCAATACTTAGTCCGGCAAATAACGGGCATCCAAGGCTCGGCTGAGCTTAAGTTTAAATTTCAGCCTAAGCCGGGATACGGTTCAGAAAAAACTAAGCCTAAAGTGACGTCTCGCGAGATAAAATTGCCGGTCGAAAATGGCTCACTGACTTTGCACCTCCCGCGGCAATCAAGCGTACAAGCAAAAGAAGATCACTACCTAATCACGATACCTATCAAGGCCGAAGACACCAAGCGGCTGATACTCGAGTACTTGCCCGAAGGCACAACGCGCGACTACCAAGAAGTTGACCTAGAAAAAGACACCATTAAGTTTTGGAAGAGCTGGGTCAAAAAAGGCCGCTTTATGGATTTTTGCAGAGATAATCTCGTCCGGTCGGCTATCACCTTAAAGCTCCTGCAATTTTATCCCACCGGAGCTATAGTAGCCGCCCCGACTACCTCTCTGCCGGAAGAAATAGGCGGCATGCGTAACTGGGATTACCGCTACGTTTGGATTAGGGACGCTACTTTTGCCCTGTACGCTTTTACGATCTTGGGCTATCAAGAGGAAGCAGAACGTTTCTTTGGCTTCATCGAAAAAGTAACTCAGAAATGCGCCGAAGATGACTTTGACGTTTCGCTAATGTACACCATTTGGGGCGAGCCGGTTCCCAAAGAGCGCTCGCTTAAACATTTATCGGGTTACAAAAATTCTCAGCCGGTGCGCGTCGGTAACGCGGCCGCCAGACAATTCCAGCTTGACGTCTATGGCTCTCTGATTGACGCCATTTACTTCGCCACCAAAGAGAATTTAACGGATGACAATAAGACAAAACGCCGGGATCTGGTAATGGAATTGGTGCGCAAGATTGACCAACTCTGGCAAGAACCGGACCATGGCATATGGGAGGCCAGAATCGGAACCCGGCACTACACGTACAGCAAGGTTATGGCCTGGGTGGGCGCCGACAGGGCCCGGCGTCTGCACCAGACGCTGGGGTTTAATGACGCAGACGTTAAAATCTGTGCCCGCCTGGAAGAGACGATCAAGCAGTGGATTTGGCAAAATTGCTACGAGGCCGGCAAGTTATCACAGTATCCGGATTCTAAAGAAGTTGACGCCACGAATTTTCTTTTCGTGCTGCTTCAGTTCCTGGACAAACATGACCCCCTGACGCGCGAGATTATCGATAATACGGCTGAGCGGTTAAGCTACCAAAAAATCTTCGTTTACCGTTATCTTCAGCCGGACGGTTTGCCAGGCGAAGAAGGCGCGTTCCTACTTTGCAGCTTTTGGCTAATTTCTGCCCTGGCCATACTGGAAGACGTGGACGGAGCGGTGGACTTATTCGAGAAGCTCGAAAAGTATTTTAAGCCTCAGGGTTTACTCGCGGAAGAAATTGATCCTGCGAGCGGCGCCTTTCTGGGCAACTATCCGCAAGCATTTTCTCACATGGGATTTATTATGAGCGCCTACTACATCGATAAGTACGCTAAACGTAAAAAATGACGGCCTGTACAATAAGTGTAACGTTATGACTAAGAAACCGTTATCTAATAAGGAGATGATAGACTCGGCAGACCGGTTTGAGGATATGTATAAGTCAAACGCGCCTTTGATCTATCGCTTCATGTTCTGGCGCACCAAGGACCAGATGCTGGCTGAAGACCTGACCAGCAATGTCTTCGAGAAGGCCTGGCGAACGCGCAGGAGTTTTACCGGCGGTTCGGCCAAGGCTTGGTTGTATAGGATTGCCCGCACGACCCTCATCGACTACTGGCGGAAAAAGAAGGAAGTGCCGGATGACGGAGACATTATCGCCCGAGCAGTCAGCGACAGCGCCGAGCTTGACGAGGCGCTGGACCAGAGCATGGCGGTAACCGAAATGCGAAAGGCACTCGCTAAACTTCCTCCAGACATGCGCCAAGTGGTGCGTTGCCGTTTTATTGAAGGCCGGTCGGCTCGTGAGACGGCTGCCCAACTCAATATCAGCGAAGCCAACGTGCGCGTTATCCAGTACCGGGCGCTCAAAAAGTTAAGGAATTATCTGCGATGAAAGATCTTAAGCGACAACTACGGAAGGAATTGCTAGCAGCCGGCGCCACCGCGGCCGAGGCTAAAGAGCTGCAGCCCATCGCGGCCAAATTGAGTCTGCTAAAAGGCCGTAACGCGGCGGCTGGGAACCGCCCGAAAACTAATCGCTGGCGGGCAATAGTTAAACCGGCGGTATTCGTGGCTTCGGGTTTAGTTCTGGGTATGTTCGTCATCATCACTTCCCAGGCCGCTTTACCGGGCAGCTGGCTCTATCCAGCGCAGAAGTTTTCCGATAGCGTAGCCATAAGCATCCATCCGCAGTACAGGGCAAACGTCATGATGAAGCGAGCCCAGCAAGTCAATCAGCTGGTGGCTCAACATGCCAGCTCGGAGCGGGTGCTCGCGACGCTCGCTGACTACACCGCCGAGGCGAGCGCGTACAAAGACACCCCTCACGCCAACTACGCGGCGTTTGAATACTGCAAAACCAACCTCCGGCAGGCGGCATCGGCTGCTCCGCCAGATGTCCGTCAGGCCATTTCGATCAGCCTGCAATCCCTTGAAAACACATAATTTGTAACGAAAACCGGCCTTTACCGTTATGTATTAGGTAGCGCATCATAAAGTAAAAGGAGAGTTATATGAAAGCATTTATTATTGGACTAATAGCGGTAGTAATTATCGGCGGCGGCTACCTGCTGATGCATAAATCGCCGAGCAAAACGGCAACCACCACTCCAAGTACAAGCAGCCAGTCTCAAAGCTCAACTCCGAGCTCAACGCCCAGCCAGAGCGCCGTGGACACCATTACTTTCGACGGTAATCAATTTAGCCCGGCGACCCTGACGGTTAAGTCCGGCACCATGGTGACCATCAAAAACACCTCGTCACAAGACGTTCAAATGCAATCTAACCCTCACCCAACACACACCGATGACAATGATCTGAATGTCGGGCTGGTAGCGGCCGGGCAGAGCAAGACCTTTACAGTCACCAAGACCGGCAGCTTTGGCTACCACGACCACTTAGACCCGAGCATCCAGGGCAAAATTACTATAGAATAGACTAGATGAAACTAAACACCGCAACTAGCGATCAGCTGGCCAGCCTGTTGCTCCGCATCGGGTTGGCCGCGGTGCTGCTGTATGCCAGCGTGGCCTCCTTGGTCACTCCCTCGGATTGGGTCGGCTACTTGCCGCACTTCTTGACGGCCCATGTCTCTGGCAGCCTGCTGCTGCACTTCTTCTCGGTTTACGAAATGGCTCTGGCCGTTTGGCTGCTTAGCGGCTTTTACGTAAGATACGCCGCCGGTCTGGCAGCCGCGACATTCACGGGGATAATACTCACGAATCTCGGCTTATTCATAGTTACGTTTCGGGACATAACCATGGTCTTCGCGGCTTTGGCTTTGATGTTTATCGAAACCAAGTGAGGATTTGGCTGAGCTTACCGATCCGGAACCTTTCATAAACCGTAGCTTTTACTAATTATTCCCCTTTTTTCATATGTACCCACTGCTCGCTTGTTATAACTGTGGCTTGCCGGGGGAATACTTTTTCTAACAGTATGGAGTGTACTTCCGCATCAAAATCAGCGCAAAGATCTGACAGCACAGTAAGCCGGAAATCTTTGTCAGCCGCTTCCCGGATGGTTGATAACACAACGCCACTCGTGGCGATTCCTGCGAGCACAAGATGCTGGATGCCCTGGGCGCGCAAAAGAACCTCAAGATCACTGCCGCTAAAAGCACTAACGCGGTGTTTTACTACTACCATGTCGTCGCCAGTGGGCGTCAGCACGGGGCGGGGATCTACCAAATGGGCTGCCATTGTTTCTTTTACGGTTTGAAACGATTTGTTGCGAAGATTGACTTCAGGAAAACCTGGACGAAAGCCGACGACGACATAGATAACCGGCACATGACTTTCGTGAGCTTTAGTCACAGCCGCCTTTACCTTCTTTAAATACTCGTCCGCATTATTTAATCTATCAGTGATTCCGGGCTGCACGTCCATGACGAGTAGCGCGGTTTTCTCTAGTGCTTCTGGCATAACTACATTATACGGGATAAAGTGCAGCCTGTGCATTGCCTTATAGAGTGAACGATGTTATATTATTGATAATGAGTGATACTTCAGGAGAAGCAGCTGGAGCTTCATTACGGCCATCCGTGGCTGACTATGATGTTCCTGAGTTTGGGCCCAACTTCTGGGGTAGGCGGATTGTAGATATAACAGTTGGCCTGGCCCGGCTGGCCATGCACCCGGAAACTCATTTTGAGGATGAGGCGGCGATCCGTAAACATCGTGACCAGCGCGGGGTTCTTGAGATATTGGCTACACACTTCAGCCGTCTTGAGCCGGGTGTGATAGCTCAGCTGGCCGGTAAGCACGAGTCTTTAAGCCACCTTAAATATACGACCGGGGTGACGGCCCGTACCGAATTGTGGGACATTCCGGTTCTGGGCCGGCTGTTGAGAAGCATCGATGCCGCGCCGGTGAAGCGTACTATCGAGCGCCCTAATGAGACGGATGCCGAACGGGCGGACCGCCAGGAAGCGAACCAGCGCCAACAAGCTAAAGCCGGCCGCCGAATGGCCCGGGGTAATAACTGGATAATATGGCCCGAGGGCAACAGTAAGCGATCAGCCGAAGTTAATGGTCAGCTGGTGCGCGTCAAGCGTGATCCCAAAACGCTGCTGCCAATCCGCAACGGTTTTGTTTATTCACTCGAGGCCATGACGGAAGAAGAAAGAGCGCGGGTCAAATTACTGGCAATAACTTGTTATTATGGCGAAAGGGCTCTCAGCGGCCTGCGTCCAACGGTGTATATAGGCAAGCCGGTCGCGCCCGTCGAAGGAGAGCGGGAAGAAGTGAGGCAACAAGGTGAGGCCTTGATGCGCCGCGGCCTAGCTGAAGCCATCAGACTAGACGAACTGCGCCAGTAATTGGCTGAGCATGTCGGTCAGGAAACTTTTCGGCCTTTGTTCGCTATTTGAGGGTAATAGATGTAGCCCGAGCGCGAGACAAAGTTGCCGTTACCTAGTATGCTTCCGTAACGTGACCTGGTTGGCATCCATACGTCGATAAAACATCTTGGGTTTGTTGATTAGCGGGCACTAATTCTAATCCGCTTTCAACCCCATTAAAAGTAAGTCTTTTGATGTCGGTTCCAGATGCGGTTATTACTAACTGATTGGGGTGGGTTGAACTCACATAAGCTTGAGCGTCTGCAGGTGTGTTAGCATCTACTTGAGCGTGAGACATCAAACCATCAGCTGAAGCATGCACTGAGCCGCCCGCTATGTTATAAGCGCTGCTTGCGAGACATGCATCACCAAAATCAAACTCGTAGTAGTCTTTGTAGTGCCATCCAGCTCCGTCATTGAATGTATCCCTATAGACACTTATAGGAGTAACGCGTAAATAATCGAGTGCAAATTTACCCACTGGACTTGCATGTTGAAACTGGCTGTCGTATTGATTGGTAGCCTCAGCTTTTGCCTTTTTGACAGGGACAACAGGGCTATCAATATAACCGCACCCGTCTAATGCTTCTACGCCCATAGCTAACACACCAATGCTGAGTAACAACTTGGTGGCTGCTTTTAGTCGAGGACCTAAGTTTTTCTCGCCGAGGTATGGTTTAGCCATTGATGTCTCCTACGATATAATTTCGAACATTCTACCAAGTATTAGTATATAGGTCAATATTATTGGCAATTTAAAAAACTGTTGTGACTTAAGCTTTTCGGACTCACAGGCTGTATTAACTTTGGCTAGGATGGTGGCGCTCAAACCCTCAGCATTCTCTGGCAGGGTTTACTATTGACATAAGGTAAATACGTACCTATAATGTAATTACTATGCAAGCAACTATTATACAAATTGGTAACTCAAAAGGTGTACGTATTCCCAAGGTATTACTTGAGGAGAGCGGCATCGAAAAAGATATAGAAATTAAAGTTACACCGAGCGGCCTTAAGATCAGCCCCATTAAGAAAAAGAAGAGTGAGATTAGTGAAACACTTGCCCTCAGTCAAAAAACTCTAGCAAGAGAGTGGGATACACCGGAAGAAGATGCTGCATGGGCAAATTTGTAGTCGGTGACGTTGTAGCCGTACCGTTTCCGTTCTCGGATTTATCAGGTAGAAAGCTTCGCCCAGCCTTGGTCTTAGCGGTAATAGATCGTGATGATCTAATACTTTGCCAGATAACGTCAAAGCCGTTTGCCAGTAAAAATGCCATTGATCTAAGCCAGGATGATTTTTTAAAAGGCAGTTTACCTCTGAAAAGTTACATACGTCCAGATAAGCTTTTTACCGCAGAAGCCACAATAATACAGAAGCACAAAGGCAAGTTACAAGACCAATTACTAAACCATGTACTTGATGTAGTTCAAGGCCTATTTAAAACTGCTAATCGCTAATTTCTTTTGGCTGGGATCAAGTCCCGCGTTTGGCTCCCTTTACTAGAAGACTTTATCCTTGTTGGTCAGAAACTTGAGCAATTAGGCTTTACCTATGATAACGGTAAAGTTACTATTGTGGAGCTAGGTGAGGAACATAAAAACGTTTAAACTCCGTAATATTCGATCTACAATTGTAAGTCCTGATAGTCTATTATCATCAACACTTGTTGATCAAGACAGTTTTTACAAAAAGTTCACTGAAGACCTAAATAAAGCAAAGAAACAGGTTATTATTGAGAGTCCTTTTATAACCTACAGACGCATGTCTATAT
>Ga0307374_10002084_pt1 | contig 36099 bp, 27 predicted proteins | sample OX3MG_FD_202532 | JGI IMG/M metagenome (GOLD analysis project Ga0307374, IMG submission 202532) | Soil microbial communities from Risofladan, Vaasa, Finland - OX-3 | ecosystem: Environmental > Terrestrial > Soil > Coastal area > Acid sulfate soil | place: Finland: Risofladan, Vaasa | collected... | reverse complement strand
GGCTGACGAACGGCTACACGCCGCCACCCGATGCCTCCGTCGCGTATCGCAAGTTGGTGGGCGGGCTTTGGGAACTGGAGGCGACGCTCCAACTCGCCATACGCGAAGAGGACGACATTCTCTTTGGCAAACTCACGCTCGCGTAGGTCAGGCTTTCGAGCCTGACTGGCGTCACCAAGGTGGCCCGAGTTTTCGGCCGGTTTTTTCAGGCTACAGAGCCTGATGTACGACTTAGCGCTTTCGTATTACGTGATGCCGTGTCGTTTCAGCAAGCGGTAAAGGCTGCGGCGGTTGATGCCCAAAGCCCGTGCCGCCTGGACTTTGTTGCCCTTTTCTCGCTCCAGCACATCGACCACGTGCGCCCGCTCGATCAGGTCCAGACTGCTGCTGACGCAATTGCGCCCCTGTCGGGTCTCGTGCGAATGCTGCACTTCCACGGGCAAATCGCCAAGGCGAACCAACGAATCCTCGGCAAGGATCTTGGCCCGCTCGATGACATTGATCAGTTGTCGAACATTTCCAGGCCAGGAGTACCGCTCCATCGCCTGCAGGGCCTCGGGCTCAATCCGCCACGACGGCGCCAAGAATCTTTCGACCAGCAACGGCACATCGTCGCGGCGACGCCGTAGCGGCGGCAGTTCCAGCGACATGACGTTGATACGGTAGTAAAGATCTTCGCGAAACCGCCCGGCTTTGACCTCTTGACCCAAGTTGCGGTTCGTTGCCGCCAAGAGCCGCACATCCACGCGGCACTCTTGCAGCGACCCGATTCGCCGAAACGAGCCGTCTTCCAGCACGCGCAGCAGCTTGGCCTGTAGCGGGCCGGGCATTTCCCCGACCTCGTCGATCATGAGCGTGCCGCCGTCGGCCAATTCGAACAGCCCCTGCTTCGCATTCACCGCACCCGTGAACGAGCCTTTTTCGTGTCCGAACAGCTCGCTCTCCAGCAGCGTTTCCGGCAGGGCGGCGCAGTTGATGACGATCATCGGCTTATCTGCCCGCTGGCTGGCGCGGTGCAGCGCCCGCGCGATCAGTTCTTTGCCCGTCCCGGTTTCGCCTTGGATCAAGATCGACTTGTCGGTTGGTCCGGCGCGCTCGACCAGCCGCAGCACTTCGGTCAGCACGGCCGAGCGGCCGATGATTTCCGACGCCGGCTCCGTGCGCCGCAGCACCGCCTTGAGCTGTCGGTTCTCCTGACGTAGTTGTCGCTGCTCAAAGGCCTTTTGCACGACGACTTCCAACTCGGGCAGCGGAAACGGCTTCGTGAGAAAATCGCATGCGCCGCGCTTCATCGCCTCGACCGCCGTCTCGATCGTCCCCTCCCCGCTGAGCATGACGGCTTCGCAATCGGGGGTGCGCGCCTTAAGACGCACCATCGTCTCCAGCCCGGACAGTCCCGGCATGACCAGGTCGATCACCGCCACATCGAACTTTCGCCGGGCCGCAAGCTGGAGGGCCGTCTCGCCATCGGCGGCATCTTGAGTGCGATAGCCGCGGCGCGAGAAATGTCGCGTGGCCATCGAGCGATAGATCTCGTCATCGTCGACGATAAGCAGGTCAATGGTCTTCATGGTTCCCCGCGGCCAATTTCTTCTCTCGCCGCCATCGCTGTACGATGCCGATCGATTCTCATTTTATACCGCACGCGGGCAAGAATTGCACGTGCCCGAGCCGCGTCGTTGGGGGCAGTGTGCGGATTTGTCAAACGAGCGGGTGTGCGGATAGCTCGCCGCCGAAACGATGGTATATGCCCCTTCAATGGCCGTCGCGCTGGACGAAGAGCGTTGTCCGGCCGTCAAACCTTGTGGCGCACGATATGCTGTATCGACCGCTCACCGGCCTTTGTGGCCAAGGCTCAAAACATGGAAAAACGACTGCCAGACAAGGAGCTTGAATGATGGAAAACGCTTCGACGTTGGAACGACCGATTCGAGCATACTTCACCAAGGAGGACGAGATGAATTCCAACCATCATGCGGATGACAAAAACCTGCGTATCAGCGCCGAGGAATTCAAAGCCCGGCTCGAAGCGGGCGAACCGGCCACCGTGCTCGATGCTCGCAACAGGGAGCCGTGGCAATCGAGTCCGGTCAAAGTGAAGGGGGCGCGGCGCTGGACGGGGCAGGTGGATCCCGCTTGGCCCAAAGAACGCTTGACCGTCGTGTACTGAACGTGACCGCGCGAAAAGGGAAGCGCCCGTGCGGCGCTTGAGCTACGTACACAAGGCTTCCGGAAGGCTTACGCCTTAGAGGGTGGGTTCGACGTCTGGGTGGCGGCTGGCGGAGCTACCGAGCCCAGATAGCATGCCGGAAACGTAAAACTGGACCTTGACGTCCCGCATTCTCCGACCGATCTTGAAGACTGGTATCCGGCCCCACGTCGCGGCCAGGAGCCGAAGCATTCTTGATGTGGAATGGAGAACGCGATCATGGACATCCTCATCATCGAAGACGATCAAGACGCACTGGCGAACCTCCGCGATATCCTTGAAGAGGACGGCCATTGCGTCGAGACCGCGGGCACGCTCGCTGAGGCCTTCGGCCGCGACGACTTGCCGGCCTTTTCGGTCATCCTCTTGGATCGCCGATTACCCGATGGCGCCGCCGATCCACAACTGTCTCGTTTCAGGGCATGCGCGCCCGACGCCGCCGTCGTCATCATCACGGGCTTTGCGGACTTGAACGGCGTCATCGAAGCGTTTCGCGAGGGCGCCGTCGACTTCATTGCCAAGCCGCTCCATGCAGAGCAACTGAAGCTGCGACTCAAGCGGATCGTCGAATTGCGCGAGGCCGGCGATCGTGTTTCTCAAGCCGAACGATTGGCCGCGATCGGCCAGATGCTGACGGTGTTGAGCCACGAGAGCCGAAACGACCTGCAACGCGCCATGGCCTGTCTGCAAGTGTTGTCTTCTGAGGTCGAGGACCACCAAGAGGCGCTTGATCTCGTACGAGAAACGGGGCATGCCCTCGATCATCTTCGACAGCTTTATGAAGATTTGCGCGGCTTCGCGGCCCCGATTCGGATTCATCGCCGACGACAGAACATCGACGACGTGTTGCTTGAAGCATGGGATTCCCTCTTGCCGCTGCGCAGGGGCCGCTCCGCGCGGCTCACCATCGTCAACGGGGGCGAGCCGGTCTATTGGGCCGCGGACCGTTCGCGTCTCGAACAGGTCTTTCGCAACATTTTCGAGAACGCCCTGGCGGCGTGCTCCGACCCCGTCGAGATCACATGCCGCATTTCGGAAGCGCGGCTCGACGGTCGACGCGTGGCACGGATCGTGCTGCACGACAATGGACCGGGAATCGCGCGCGATCAAAAGCGGAAGATATTCGACCCGTTTTTCACAACCCAGCCGAACGGTACCGGGTTAGGCATGACGATCTCGAAGCAGATCATCGAAGCACACGGAGGCAAGATCAGCGTCGAGAGCCGACCCGGCCGAGGCGCCGAATTCATCATCACTTTGCCTGAAGTCGAACTACCACGAGCGGCAATCGCCCAGTAATACAACGTTAGAACAGGAGGGCCGCCGTTGAACGTGATCGTGACCGCAAGTGGCGACATCGATCCAAGCTGCCATGTCTTTCAATCCGGCGTTCCCGTGCTCATCGTGATCAACGAAGAAGGAGCCAGACTGCTTGGAACCGATCGCTTCCCACCCTCGATCGCAGTGATGCGGGCATCGGAAAGCGGCCGGATTACCCCGCGCTTGATTCTGGCTGCAATCAACCGCGTGCGGGCAAGCCACCTGGTTTTGTTGGAGGGCGGTCCTCGCCTGCTGGCCGGTTTTTTTGCCGACTCTTGCATGGACGAGCAGTTCTTGACCCTCTCACCGCAGATAGCCGGCCGCGACGATCACTCGCAGCGACCTGGATTGGAGGTCGTATGTCCTGCCTTAGCGTGCTTAAGTTATTGATCGTCAGCCCCATTTTCGCGGCGAACGAGTCCGGCCAGCGCGATCTGGCCAGGGAGGTGCAAGCAGTATTTCAGGCCAAGTGTGCCGAGTGCCACGGTTCCCAGGTGCGCGAGCCTAAAGGAGATTTCGGCTACGTGCTCGATCTGAAAAGGCTGGCCACCGTTCCGGAGAAAATCGTGCCGTACAAGCCGGAGGAATCGCAACTCTGGCGTCTGGTCGACGAGGATGAAATGCCGCCGGAGGAGGCCAAGGCCGGCCCCCTGACAAAAGAGCAGAAGCGGATCATCCACGACTGGATCGCGGCCGGGGCTCCTATCACACCGACTCGACATCAGGATCCCTCGCCGGCCAGCAAGGCAACCGAGAACTTTGCTACTTCGGTCAGGGAGAAACATCTCCTCGATTGGCTCGGCAAGCTCCACGTGGTTGTGATTCACTTCCCCATCGCGCTTTTGCTGGCGGCAGCGGCCGGCGAAGCCTGGTTCGCCGGGCGAGCTCCAGAACCTGCGTCCTGCGTTCGTTTCTGCATCCTATCGGGTGCGATCAGCGCCGTCGTCGCCGCCGCGCTGGGATGGCTCCACGCCGCAAATGGCTATGGCAGCGGTTCTCCCTTGATCCTGACGTGGCATCGCTGGCTCGGCACGGCAACTGCGGGGGCGGCCGTCGTGCTTGCCGTTGTCTCGGAAATTGACACCCATCGCGGTGTTCGGAGCTGGCGGTTTCGGTTCCTGCTTCTCCTCGTTGCCCTGCTGGTCGCCCTGGCGGGACACTTCGGAGGCCTTCTGGTGTATGGAGTGGACTATCTCGACTGGCAAAAAGCGATCCCTTAACGCGGAGGAAAATGTCAATCAACCCCACAGACATCCTGATGAACGAGCACCGTGTGATCGAGCAGGTGCTCGATTGCCTGGAAGCGATCCTCGACCGATGCGCGGCCGACGATAGCCTCGACCTACGATCGGCCACGCAAGTCATGGAATTCTTAGGCGGCTTCGTTGAGCGCTGCCATCACCAGAAAGAAGAACATTGCCTCTTTCCAGCGATGGAGGCGAATGGCTTCTCCGGGGAGTGCAGCCCCGTGACGGTCATGTTGCGCGAGCATGAACTGGGGCGCGTCTACGTTCAGGGAATGAGATCCGCAATTGAGTCCATGGCGGCCGGTGATTCCGGGCCGCTGAAGTTCCTTCAACCTGGCCGAGCTTATCTGAATCTGATCAGGGAACATATTCGCAAAGAGGACACGTGCCTGTTTCCCGCCGCCAACCATCACCTGGCAGAGGCAGACCAGCAGCGGTTGTTAGCCGAGTTCGACAAGGTGGAGGCCGACGAAATCGGGCAGGGGATCCACGACCGCTTCCTGCGGCTCGCAAACGAGCTCGCCCATCATTTGCACGTGCCGGTGGCTGAAGTCGACCATCAATCTCACGCAGGCCATTGTGGCCATTAGTAAAATCTAGCCTGTGCAGGGTGTGCTAGTGGGCGGCGTGCGGTCACGCACGCAAGCGTAATGTCGCCTTTCGCTCTCAGCGAAACGGCGCGCTTTCGCTGAGCGCGAAAGACGACATTGACCGATTTTCAGACACAGCGTGCGGTGTTTCTGTCAGTGGCTGCGTGGATGCTTTTTGTTCACGCGAAATGCGGGCGGCCGCCGGGCGACACGCGAGGCAACGTGGCTGGCACAATTCGTGCTATATCGGCCCTCCCGACTGAGCAACGACGAGCAAGGCCTTCATTCCACGAAAGGAACAAGCGTGTCGCCTAAAAAATCCAACAAACGACCGCCACCAACGACGGCATGCGACGTACCTCCGCCGGGAGCGAAGGGGCCGTCTGTACCCGTCGAGCCAGCGCCGAAACCCTCCAGAGGACAAAAACCCGGCGCAGGTTTTAAGTGGTGCCCTGTCTGCCAGGACTGGGTAAAGCCGAGGCGTCGGTGACATTGACCAGCGTGGAGCGCGTGTCGCTCCTTCGCCAAGACTCATCGACGATCACCACTATGCCCGAAGCGACGTTGAAGGCTTTCGCCGACCATGGAAACCCCGATCATTTTCTGCCGATCCACGCGAGTTATTGCGATCACACGCTGGCCGAGTTCACCGAGGCGGGCATCGACATCGATGCACTTGGGCAGCGGCTCCAGGACGAAGGAGTCGAAGGGTTTGTAAAATCGTGGCAATTGCTCCAGCAATGCGTGGCGTCGAAGCGCGAGTCGCTTATGGCACCAGGGGCGATGTAGTGTCCACCCTCGAGATCGAGCCGAAACTTATGCCCTTGCACATTCGACGGAAAGAGCTGTTCATCTTTGCCGGGCCGTTGCTGCTGGTGGTCATGGCGGCCTATGTCCAGTGGGCGATCGCCGGTCTACCGGCGATACCGCCTGCCGATTCGGCACTTGCCGAGGCGACGGCGACGTCTGGCTTTCCCGCGTGGTTGCGTATCACCCACTACGTCAATCTCCTCTTTATGATTCTGCTGATACGCAGTGGCCTGCAGATGCTCATGGATCACCCGCGGCTCTATTGGAACGTGCATTGCACGCCCGGCACCGAATGGATCCGCTTTACGCCTATCGACGTGCCGAAAGATCAGGTGTGGACGGCCAAGCAGGACTCCCGCTACCTCTCGCCCTGGATCGGTCTGCCCGGCTATCGGCACACAATCGGCATGGCCCGGCACTGGCATTTTCTTAGTGTGCTGGTTTGGGTAGCGAACGGCGCGATCTACGCGGCGCTGCTGTTCTTGGACGGACATTGGCGCCGGTTGGTGCCGACCTCGTGGCAGGTTGTGTCTGACGCCTGGAAGGTCTTCGTGTACTACGCGACGTTTCACCTGCCGCCCGAGCCAAACGGCTATTACCACTACAACGCTTTGCAGCAGCTTGCCTACTTCGGCGTAGTGTTTGTGCTGGCACCGCTGGCGATCGCGACGGGGCCCTCAATGTCGCCCGCACTGACGAACCGCTTCACTTGGTACCCTCGACTTCCCGGCAATCGGCAAATCGGCCGGTCGTTGCATTTCTTGATCATGTGCGCGTTCGCCGTGTTCATTGTGATGCACGTCAGCATGGTGATCATCAGCGGGTTTGCCCGGAACATGAACCATATCGTGCTTGGCACGGATGCCACCAGCCTGCGCGGTGTCTATGTCGGCCTGCTCGGTCTGGGCGTGATAGTGGGGGCAAACGTCTTCGCCAACTGGACGGCGTGGCGGCGGCCGCGGATGGTGCAGCATGTCGCCAAGGCGATCGTGACGCCCATCATGTGGCTTTTGCTCGATCGGGCGTCTCCGCGGGCGGAGTTTCGCCGCGAGGACATCTCCCCGTTCTTCTGGGCCAACGGCAAGGTGCCGACCAGCGAGGAATGGAAATCGCTGGCGGCCGGCAATTTCGAAGATTACCGGCTCAAGGTCTACGGCCTGGTGGAAAACCCCGTCGAGCTATCGCTGGCCGACTTGCGCGCACTGGGCACGAAAACTCAGATTACGCTGCACCACTGCATCCAAGGCTGGTCGGGCATTGCCGCCTGGAGCGGGCTGCCGCTGACGGAGCTGATGCGGCTGGTTAGGCCGACGGCCGACGCCACGGCCGTCGTCTTTTATTCGTTCGGCGAAGGCGGCGAGGGCGGAGAGTTTTACGACAATCTTCCCCTGGAGGACGCCAGGCACCCGCAGACGCTGTTGGCCTACGACATGAACTACGAGCCTCTGAACGTGCTGCACGGGGCGCCGTTGCGGCTGCGCGTCGAGAACCAGCTCGGATTCAAGATGGTGAAGTGGATTCGGGCCATCGAGTTTGTCGCCAGCATCCAGAGCGTGGGTCAAGGCGAGGGAGGTTACAACGAGGACCGCGAATACTTTGGTGAGCTAGCCAATATCTAGGAGCGAACGATGCCCGATTATACTTACTTGATCGTCGGGGGCGGGATGACGGCGGCGGCCGCCGTGGAAGGCATCCCGCTGCGCACCAGCCATCCCGATATTTACGCCGCCGGCGACGTGGCCAACTTTCACAATCCCCTGCTCACCCAACGTCTGCGCGTGGAGCACGAGGACAACGCGAATACGATGGGCAGACTGGCGGGCCAGGCAATGGCGGGCCGGAGCGTCAACTACGACCACCTGCCGTTCTTCTACTCCGACCTGTTCGATTTGGGATACGAAGCCGTCGGCGAGACCGACTCGCGTCTGGAAACGGTGGCCGACTGGAAGGAACCGTTGCACGAAGGCGTGATCTATTACCTGACAGAAGGCCGCGTGCGAGGCGTGCTGCTGTGGAACGTCTGGGAACAAGTGGACGCCGCGCGGCGGCTCATCGCCGAGCCAGGACCGTTCAATGCGCACGACCTCAAAGGGCGTCTGCCTCCGCGGGCCGCGTGACCGCTCTCCCGCATCAGCCGCTATTCGCCGCGCAATCGCGAGACGGGCGCTCTCTCCGGGCGAGTTTCACGCTCGTCGCCGGTATCGATGGTTGTACCGCAGCAACCGTTTTCTCTTTCGGCGGGCGATTCGACATGGGCCCCTCGGCACGGCGGGGCACACAAAATCGGCAGGTTGACGACGCTCCATTCAAGCCACGGCCGCCGTGCAGCCGATAATACCCATCGCGTGCGGCGCCTTTGGATCGCACTCGTCGTAGCCAAGAGCGTCCACGATACTCCAGCCCGCGATCTCGCCAGGTCGCGGGTTTATTTACGCGCCTCGATTGGCGCCAGGCGGCGTGCTTAGTGGCAGAAGCGGCTGCGCGCCATGCGGAAACCTCATTGACAGCTTCCCGACCTGACCAGAAGGCGGATCAGGCTTGGCTCGGAGTATCCATAATGTGTCGCTTTCCGAAGGTCGCGTGGGCGATTTCTGGCGGGTTTCTCTTATCGGTCGCGCTGGGAGCCTTGTCGGCTCAGGAGGCGGCAAGGCCGTCGTCGGGCGAGCTCGCGACGTTAACCACCGATGAAGACCACCAAAATATGATGCGGCAGTTGGGCATCACTGCGCTGCGCCCCGGACCAAGCGGCAATGAAGCGGCTGCGAACCATGCGAATTACGACGAGTCGCTCGCCAATCCGTATCCCAAACTACCGGAGCTTTTGCGGCTCAAGAGCGGCGGACCTGTGACGACGCCGGAAATGTGGTGGCAGCGGCGCCGGCCGGAAATCGTCGAGGACTTTGAGCGCGAGGTCTACGGACGCGTGCCGAGCATGGTTCCCGCCGTGACATGGACCGTCACGGAAACACGTGAAACGATGCTGGCCGAAATCCCCGTTATCGAAAAGCAGCTTCAAGGGCACGTCGACAACTCGTCGTGTCCGGCGATCGAAGTGAAGATCGCCATGACGCTCGCCACGCCGAAGAATTCTCAGCGGCCGGTTCCGGTGCTGATGATGTTCGGCGGTTTCGGCTTTGGAGGCGGGCGGGGTGCTCCTGGTGCGGGGCGGCCGGCCGGCGCGGGGGCTGGAAACGCTCCCGCGGCGGGCCGCGCGCCAGGGCGGCGGTTCGGGCCGCCCGGCCCATCGAGGACCGACATGCTCATCAAAGCCGGCTGGGGATATGCCATGATTTCACCGGCCAGCATTCAGGCCGACAATGGGGCTGGTCTGACGCGCGGCATCATCGGGCTGTCGAACCACGGACGGCCTCGCCGGCCCGACGATTGGGGCGCGCTGCGCGCCTGGGCCTGGGGCGCGTCGCGCGGGTTGGATTACCTTGAGACGGATGCGGCGGTCGACGCCCGGCGGGTCGGCATCGAGGGCGTGTCGCGTTACGGAAAAGCGGCGCTCGTGGCGATGGCCTTCGAGCCGCGCTTTGCCATGGCGCTGGTCGGATCGTCGGGCGAAGGAGGCGCCAAGCTGCATCGTCGCAATTTCGGCGAAGCGGTCGAGAACCTCACCGGCTCCGGCGAGTATCACTGGATGGCCGGCAACTTTCTGAAATATGGCGCCAGGGAATCGAGTTTCGGTGCTATGACGGCGGGCGACCTGCCGGTCGATGCTCATGAGCTGATCGCGCTGTGCGCTCCGCGTTTGACCTTGATCAGCTACGGCATTCCAGAGAAGGGCGATGCCAAGTGGTTGGACCAGCGTGGCAGCTTCATGGCCGCCGTCGCCGCCGGTCCGGTCTTCCGGCTGCTGGGCGCCAAAGACCTGGGCATTTCGGACGATTACCTGACGGAAAAGATGCCCCCGGTAAATCAGGGCCTGCTCGACGGCCAGCTCGCCTGGCGTCAGCACGACGGCGGCCACACCGACGCTCCCAACCTCGAGCATTTCATCGCCTGGGCCGCGAAGCACCTGGCTGACGGCCGCGGAAGAATCAAATAAGCGGTCCGGGCCCGTTGTTTGCAAGCGTAGCCAGTACATCTTGCTCGAAAGAGGAGGGAATCATGAAGTCGCGGGAAAACGATAACTTGAAGGAGTCCTCCAGGCGCGAGACGAGCGAACGCCGTCCGGCACAGCCGCCACGGCAAACCGTCGACCGCCCGGCGGGCCAACCCGGTCAGGGAAGTGCCGATTCGATCATCGACGAGGCGTCGGAAGAGTCGTTTCCGGCCAGCGACCCGCCCGCCTGGACGCATTGCGCATCGACCTAGCGAGGTCGGCGTCGGCGCGGCGGAAGATCGCGGGGTAGTCGGTCGCCCGACATCAAGGCGCAAGACGACCGGCCGAGAGGGCACTAGGCCTCGATCTTGCTGATCCGCACGCGGGTGTGGATTTGCCGATGGCCGTTCCGGCGTCGCAGGTTCTTCCGCCGCCGCAGCTTTTGAACCACCAGCTTGGGGCCTTGCAGCGGGCCGAGCACCTCGGCCTTGACGGTCGCACCGGCGAGCACCGGTCGACCGACACGCAACTCATCGCCGCCCACGGCCAGCACGCGGTCGAACGTCAACTCCTCGCCCGAGGCCGCGTCGCGAAAATCGACGACCAGCTCTTCACCTTCGGTCACCTTATATTGGCGACCACCATCTACGAAAATTGCGTACATCGTTGCTCAGCCTTGCACACGGCCCATTGGGAAACGTGTCAACTTACCAGACCAACGACGCCAAGTCCACCCGTAACTATCGCTGCCGCGCTGAAAACCAGCCGTTCTCGATCTTTTGCCAGCCCAGGTATTCATAATACTCGCGGGCGATCTGCGAAGCCCGGACCACGAACTGCACGTCGGGCTTGCCGCTGGTCGCCAGTTGCAGCAGCTTGCGGCCCACCCCCTGCCGCTGCACGTCGGGCGAAACGGCCAGGTCGCAGATGTAGCCGTCGAAGGCGCCGTCGGTCCAACCGCGCAAAATGCCCACCAGCCGCTTGCCGTCCCAGGCCGTCACCACGAGGTTCGAGGCGGCGTACATCCGGCCGATCCGCTCGACGTCGTCGAGCGGCCGATTCAGAGGCGCGGCGGCGAAAAGCTGGGCTATCACCGCCGCGTCGGGACGAACGTCGCTGCGATACTCGATCATCTCGGTTTCGCCTTGGTCTTCGCCGCCGCCTTCTTCGGCGGCCCGGCCTCCGCTTTGGCCTTGTCGTCCTCCTTGGCCACGTCCTTGAAATCGCCGGCCACGACGATCGACAGCCGCGCGGGGTCGATGTGCTTCTTCAGGGCTTTCAGCACCTGCTGGGGCGTGAGCGCTTTGACGTTCTTCTCCAGGTCGGCGTAATACCGCATCGTGCGGCCGACATAGGCCGTGTCGGCCAAAACCGACGCCAGGTGGCTGTCGTTCGTGCGGCTGACCTGCTGCTCTTCGACCCAACCCTTCTGCGCCTCGTCAAGTTCCGTCTGCGTCACACCGTCGGCCAGCAAACGGTCGAGTTCTTCGCCGATGGCGGCCAACACTTTGTTGACGTTCTGCGGATTGTAGATGGCCATCAAGGTGATGCTGGCCCGCTCGTCGAGCGATTCGGCCGCGAAGTGCGACCGCACGCCGTACGACAGACCTTCCTGCTGCCGCACGCGGTCGCCCAGCCGCGAGGCCAGCGTGCTGCCGCCCAGAATGAAATCGCCGATGACCATCGCCGGATAATCCCGGTCGCTGTCTTTCATGGGCATCGCCAGGCCGGCCATGTAGACGGCGTTCGCCTTGTCGGGCGTGTCGACCTGCTGCTTGCCCCCCTCGATGTCCGGAAAGTAGAGCTTGGGCAACCGCTCATAAGTCTGCGATGCTTGCCAATCGGCGAACATGTCGGCCAGCAGCTTTTCGGTCTCGTCGGCATCGAAGTCGCCCACGACGGCCACTTCGGCGGCCGTGCTGCCCAGGTATTCGTCGCGCAGCTTTTCAAGCTGCTCGCGCGTGGCCGACTTGTATCGGGCCAGGTCTTCTTCGATCGTGGGATTGTACCGCACGTCGCTCTTGGGATAGGGCGACACGTTGCGGCGCAAACGCGTGATGGCCAGATATTGTGGATCGGTCAACTGCTGTTCCAACTGAGCCAGCGTCTCGCGCCGCAAGATTTCGAACTCTTCGGCCGGCAGCGACGGCTCGCGCAGGATCTTCGTGAGCACCTCCAGCACCGTGCTCAAGTGGTCGCGCTTGGTCTCAAGATGAAAGACGGCTTTGCCCGCGTCGCCGCTGGCGTTGAGTGTGGCGAAGTGGCGGTCGAGTTGGTCCTGAATCTCCTGCCTCGTCAGGCTCTTGGTGCCCCGCGTCATCAGTTCGGGCAACAGATCGCAGGCCGCCACCAGGCCCTTGAGATTGTTCAGATCGCCGTAGCGAAGCGTAAGATTGACGTGGACCGTTTGCCCGCGGGTCTTCTTGGGAAGCAGCACCAGCTTGACGCCGCCGACCAAGTCCTTTCGCGTCAGGTGCTGTTCGATGTTTTCGGGCGAAACGTCGAAGGATTCGCCGGCAGCGACTTGCTCGCGGCCTTGATAGCCGGCCAGCAGCTTGTCCAGATCGGGTGTTTCGGGCACGGGCGTCCGCTCCGATTTCTGCGACGGCACGAACAGCCCGACCGTGCGGTTGTTGCGCGTCAGATACTCCGCCGCCACGCGCTCGACGTCGCCGGCCGTGACCTTCTCCAAGCGGTCGCGATAGAGAAACCACAGCCGCCAATCGCCCTGGGACGCCCAATTGCTGAGCTGCACCGCCAGGCGGCTCGTGTCGGCCTCGATCTTGACGCGGTCTTTCAAAAGCTGCTGCTTGGCGCGTTCGACCTCTTCGTCGCTCACGCCTTCTTTGCCCACCGCCTCCGTTGTTTCGATCAGAATATCGCGGGCATCGTCCAGCGAGTCATCGCGGCGCACTTCGGCTTGGACCTCGAACACGCCCGGATCGTGGCCGGGAAATACATAGGCGGTGACGTTCGACGCTTTCTTCGTCTCGACCAGCGCTTTATAGAGACGTGCCGAAGGCCCCTGGCCCAAGATATTGCTCAGCACGTCGAGCGGGGCCATGTCGGGATGTCCGCCGGCGGGAATGTGATAGGCCACTTCCACGAGCCCGAGGTCGCCCACGCGGCGGAGCGTCACGGTGCGCTCGCCGTCTTGCGGCGGCTCTTCGGTATAGGTCTGGTCGAGCTTGCGCTTGGGCGCCGGGATGGCCCCGAAATACTTCTGGATGTATTCGAGGGCCTTCGTCCCGTCGAAGTTGCCGGCCACGATCAGCATGGCGTTGTCGGGCTGATAATACTTGCGATAGAAAGCTTGCAGGTTCTTGATCGGCACGCGTTCGATGTCGCTGCGGTTTCCGATGGTGGACTTGCCGTAGTTGTGCCACTCGTAAGCCACGGCCATGACCCGCTGGTTGAGGATGTTGTGAGGCGAGTTTTCGCCGCGCTCGAACTCGTTGCGGACCACGGTCATTTCCGACAGCAAATCCTCATGCTTCACGAAACTATTCACAAAGCGGTCGGCCTCCATGCGGATGGCGAACTCGAGGTTGTCGTCGCTGGCCGGCAGCGTTTCGTAGTAGTTGGTGCGATCGACCCAGGTCGTGCCGTTGAAGTTGGCGCCGCGGTCCTTGAGGGCCTTGGGAATGTGCGGGTGGTCCGGCGCGCCTTTGAACAGCATGTGCTCCAGCAGGTGGGCCATGCCGGTTTCGCCGTATCCCTCGTGCCGCGAGCCGACGAAGACGGTGAGGTTGACGGTGACCTTCGGCCTCGAGTCATCGGGATAAAGGAGCACACGCAGGCCGTTGTCGAGCCGGTATTCAGTCATCCCCTCGATCGTGACGATCTTCTCGGGCGTATCGGCGGCCGCGGCCGGCACCGCCAACCAGATTGCCAGCAACATTCCTATCGCGTGAAGCCGAGCTTTCATGAGCATCCTCTGTCCTGGGGAACGGGTTATGTCTGTTGGTTGGCCGCACGGGGGGCGCGGTCAACGGGGATGATTATACTTCACGCGGCCGAGAATGAAACATTGGCGGTGGCTGGGGCAGAGCCTGGCCGAGTGGAGGCTGGCACTTCGTTCATCTCGGCGGCCAGGCGATGCCCCGGTTGGACGCACCGGGGCATCGCTTGGCCGCCACGCTGTTGAAGGGCACCGGCCGCTATCTGGCCAAGCTCTGCCCCAGCCACCGCTTTTCCTCGAGGCAAAATGTCTCATTCTCGGCCGCGTGAAGTGTATGTACGGAGCGAGAGATTCCTAGGGAAAGGCCCAGTCGCATCGCCTGCAGTCCCAAATCCGGGTACACGATCCTGTTTCCCCTTTTCGCCTGACATGGAACTATATACACTAACTAGATAGGTGTGTCGAGTTCTTTTGTATCGCAGTCCTGCCCATGCCCGACCTTCCTCCCTCGAAACGCCGCCCGAAGCCTGAACCAAAGACGGTGCCGTCGTGCGCCGGGCCGCCGTACGCGGAGCTGCACGCCAAGACCAACTTCTCGTTTTTGGAGGGCGCTTCGCACCCCGACGAACTCGTGGGGCAGGCTGCCGCGCTCGGTTATCGCGCCCTGGCCATCACCGATCGGCATAGCCTGGCGGGCGTGGTGCGCGCGCATGTCGCCGCCAAAGAAGTCGGGCTGAAGCTCTTGATCGGCGCGGAGATCTGGCCGACGGATGCCTGCGGCGCCGTGTTGCTGGCCACCGATCGTGCCGCGTATGCCCGGCTGGCCCGATTGCTGACCCTCGGCCGGCGACGGGCCACGAAAGGCGAATGCCGCCTGACGTTCGACGATCTGGCGGAGCATGCGGAGGGGTTGGTGGCGTGCGTGCTGGGGTCCCGTGACTGCGTAGGGTGGGACCAGCGAGCTTGCGAGCGCCGGCCCACCGATAGCGACGTCGTTTCCGGTGGGCCGGCGCTCGCAAGCTCGCTGGTCCCACCCTACGAGCAAGCCCTCGCCGCGTATCGCGAGCTGTTCGGCGATCGCTGCTATGCGCTGGCCGAGCTGCATTATGGACCTGATGACCGGAAGAAACTGGCGCGGCAAATCGAACAGGCACACCGCCTGGGCGTGCCGGCTGTGGCGGCTAACGACGTGCGATATCACGCACCCCAGCGGCGAGCGCTCGAAGACGTGCTGACCGCCGTTCGGGCAGGCACCACCGTGGCTCAAGCGGGAGACCTGCTGTTCGCCAACGCCGAGCGATATCTGAAGCCGCGCGACGAGCTGGCCGTGCTGTTCGCCGAGGCGCCCGATTGTCTGCACCGCACCATCGAAGTGGCCGACCGCTGCGCGTTCTCGCTCGATGAGCTGCGTTATGAATATCCCGAGGAGCTTTGCCCGGCCGGTTCCACGCCGCTCAGTTATTTGATCGAACTCACCTGGCAGGGCGCCGCGCGGCGTTATCCAGCCGGCGTGCCCGACAAGGTGAGGGCGTTGATCGAGCATGAGCTGAAGCTGATCGCCGAGCTGCGTTACGAGGCGTACTTTTTGACGGTTTGGGACCTGGTGCGTTTTGCCCGCTCGCAAGGCATTCTTTGTCAGGGGCGCGGCTCGGCGGCGAATTCGGCCGTCTGTTATTGCCTGGGCGTGACCGCGGTCGATCCGGAGCGGATGGATGTGCTCTTCGAGCGGTTCATCAGCCGCGAGCGGAACGAAGCCCCCGACATCGACGTCGATTTCGAGCACGAGCGGCGCGAAGAAGTGATTCAATATGTCTACGACAAATACGGCCGCGACCGGGCAGGCATGACCGCCGAGGTGATTACCTATCGCTTCCGCTCGGCCGTGCGCGACGTGGGCAAGGCCCTCGGCTTCTCGCCGCAGCAGGTCGATGGGCTGGCCAAGCTGCTCGACGCTCACGGGCAGCAGCATTCGCTCGACCGACGGTCGCGGCAGGCGGGGCTCGATCCGGCGTCGCCCGACGTGCGGCGGCTGATCGCCTTGGTACACGAGCTGGTGGGCTTTCCGCGGCACCTATCGCAACACGTGGGCGGCATGGTGATGACGCGCGGGCCGCTTTTGGAGCTGGTGCCGATCGAAAACGCGGCCATGCCCGACCGCACCGTGATTCAATGGGACAAAGACGATCTCGACGAACTGGGCATCCTCAAGGTCGATTGCCTGGCGTTGGGCATGCTGACGGCCATCCGCAAATGTTTCCAGCTCGTCGAGCGGCACTATGGCCGGTCGCTGACGCTGGCGAACATTCCGCAGGAAGACCCGGCCGTGTACGACATGATCTGTCGCGCCGACACGATGGGCGTGTTTCAGATCGAAAGCCGGGCACAAATGAGCATGTTGCCGCGGTTGCGTCCGCGCACATTCTACGACCTGGTGATCGAGGTGGCCATCGTGCGGCCGGGACCGATTCAGGGGAACATGGTGCATCCTTATTTGCGGCGGCGCAGCGGCCTGGAAGCGGTCGAATTTCCCAACGACGAGATTCGCGAGGTGCTGCACAAGACGCTCGGCGTGCCGATCTTTCAAGAGCAGGCCATGCGGCTGGCCGTGGTGGCCGCCGGTTTTTCGCCGGGCGAGGCCGACCAGTTGCGGCGGGCGATGGGCGCCTGGCGGAAGACGGGGTTGATCGAGCAGTTCCGGCAAAAGCTGCACGACGGCATGATCCGCCGCGGCCTTTCGGCGGAGTATGCCCAGCGGGTGTTCGAGCAGATTCGCGGCTTCGGCGAATACGGCTTTCCCGAATCGCATTCGGCCAGCTTCGCGCTGTTGGTCTACGTGTCGGCGTGGCTCAAGCACTATTACCCCGACGCTTTCGCCGCCGCTCTCTTGAACAGCCAGCCGATGGGTTTTTATGCGCCGGCCCAGCTTGTGCGCGACGCCCGCGAGCACGGCGTCGAGATTCGGCCGGCCGATGTGAATGAGAGTGGGTGGGATTGCAGCCTGGAAGGGTTCAGGGTTCAGGGTTCAGGGTTCAGGAAAGGCCCTGTAGGGAACGCCCTCCGTGGCGTTCCGGTGCGAACCGTTCGAACCGCCATCGATGTTCCGGTTGGCGCGATTTCGGCTATCGAGGTAGGGTGGGACCAGCGAGCTTGCGAGCGCCGGCCCACCGATAGCGACGTCGATTACGGTGGACCGGCGCTCGCAAGCTCGCTGGTCCCACCCTACGTCTTTGCCCTGCGCCTCGGCTTGCGCCAGCTCCGCGGCCTTCCGGAAAAGCAGGTCCGGGCGATCATGGCCGCACGCGGCGAGGGACCGTTTCGATCGGTGGAAGATTTTGCCCGGCGCACGGGCCTGGGCCGGGCCGCGATCATGCGGTTGGCCAAAGCCGACGCCTTCGGCTCGTTGCGGGTTGATCGGCGGGGCGCCTTATGGCAGGCGCTGGGGCAGCATCGCGGCCATGCCATGCCGCTGTTCGAGGCACTCGCCGATGAGCCGGAAGTTCGCCCGGACGGATTGCCCGCGTTGGCGCCGCTGGAAGAGGTGGTGGCCGATTATCGGACCGCCGGGCTTTCGCTCAAAGGCCATCCCATGTCGTTCCTGCGGCCGCAACTCGACGAGTTACGGGTAACGCGGGCAGCGGACCTTGCCAAGACGCCCAACGGCCGCTTCGTGCGCGTGGCCGGGCTGGTCTTGGTGCGGCAGCGGCCCGGCACGGCCAGCGGCATCACCTTTGTCACGTTGGAGGACGAGACCGGCGTCTCGAACCTGATCGTTCGCCCCGCCATCTGGGAGCGATACCGCCGCGCCGCGGCCACCGCCACCGCGATGCTGGTTTATGGCACGCTGGAGCGACAAGGCGAAATCATTCACGTGCTGGCCAGCAAGCTGGAAGACGTCGCCCCGCTGACCGCCAAGCTCGGCAGCCAGTCGCGCGATTTTCGCTGAGGCAATATGCTTGCCCTACTTTGGAGGTTTGGGTGCAACGGTAGTGGAAACACCGTCGCGGTTGTTTTACGATAGCGATAACGTACGCGTTTTATCCGCACGAACCGGAGGGATTGAAGTTGGCCGCCCAACTCCCCGTTCCGCAACCCGCCACGCCGGCAAATCCGCTGTGGAGGCCCACGGCCGAGCAGGCCAAGGCCGCGAACCTGACGGCGTTTCATCGCTATGTCGTCGAGCGGTGGCAGATCGGTCTCGCCGGCTATCGGGAACTGCACGAGTGGTCGGTGGCGCAGCCCAACCAGTTCTGGACGTCGGTCTGGGACTTTTGCGGCGCGATCGGCGACTGGGACCATCAGGCCGCCGTGACCGACTACGACCGGATGCCCGGTGCCCGATGGTTCCCCGGCGCGCGGCTGAACTTCGCCGAGAACCTGCTCCGCCGCCGCGACGACCGGCCCGCCCTGATTTCCTGGAATGAACAAGGACGCCGGCAGAGCGTGACCTTCGCGGAATTAGCGCAGCGGGTGGCCCGCTGCGCAGAGACCTTGCGGCGCTTGGGCGTGCGGCCCGGCGATCGCGTGGCCGGCTATCTGCCGAACCTGCCCGAAACGGTCGTCGCCATGTTGGCCACGACAAGCTTGGGCGGCATCTGGTCGAGTTCCTCGCCCGACTTCGGCGTGCAGGGCGTGGTCGATCGCTTCGGCCAGATCGGACCCAAGCTGCTCGTCACGGCCGACGGCTATCTCTATGCCGGAAAGCGGTTTGATTCGCTGTCCCCCGTCCGTGAACTGTGCCGCCAAGTCGACTCGATCGATCGCGTGGTCGTCGTGCCGTATCTCGACGAACGGCCGAAGCTGGAGGGCCTGCCGGGCGCGCTCGCCTGGCAAGACTTGTTGAGCGGCGGCGACGGCGGGCCGACGGCCTGCGAGCGGTTCGATTTCGACCAGCCGCTCTCCATTCTCGGCGTGGTTCAAATCAAGGAATCTCAGGGTAACAGCTTTCGCCGCCCTGCGTGGGCCGCGTCAGGACGTAACCAACGCAGCGGCAGGTACTTCCGGCAGGAGGTGCTGGCAGAACTCCAACGGGAAGTGTTACCCTGCTTTGAACCACGCCCCATTCTCTACTCTTCGGGCACGACCGGGCCGCCCAAGTGCATCGTCCACTCCGCGGGCGGCATTCTGATTCAGCATCTCAAAGAGCACGTGTTGCACACCGACCTGAAGCCGAGCGACCGGCTGTTCTATTTCACGACCTGCGGTTGGATGATGTGGAACTGGCTGCTGAGCGGCCTGGCCGTCGGCGCCACGATCGTGCTCTACGACGGCTCGCCGCTGTCGCCGACGCCCAATATCTTGTTCGACATGATCGACCGCGAGCAGATCACGATCTTCGGCACGAGTCCGCGTTATTTGTCGGCGGTTGAAAAGGCCGGTCTCGCGCCCCGCGAAACGCACGATCTGGCCAGCCTGCGGGCCATTCTCTCCACCGGCGCGCCGCTCAACTGCGAGAACTTCGACTATGTATACGGCGGCATCAAGGCCGGCGTGCGGTTGTCGAGCATTTCGGGAGGCACCGACTTATGCGCGTGTTTCGCGACGGGCAACGCCACCGCGCCGGTCTATCGCGGCGAGCTGCAATGTCGGGCGCTGGGCATGAACGTGCGGGTTTACGATGACGATGGCCGGCCGATCACCGGGCAGAAGGGAGAGCTGGTTTGCGCCTCGCCGTTTCCCTCGATGCCGCTGGGCTTCTGGAACGATCGCGACGGCTCCAAGTATCGGCAGACGTACTTCGAGCGATTTCGCGGAGTGTGGTACCACGGCGATTGGGCCGAGATTACCGAGCACGACGGCATGAGGATCTACGGGCGCAGCGACGCCGTGCTCAATCCGGGCGGAGTCCGCATCGGCACCGCCGAGATCTATCGGCAAGTCGAGCAATTGCCCGAAGTCGTTGAGAGCGTCGTCATCGGCCAACAGTGGCAAGGCGACGTGCGCGTGGTGCTGTTCGTCAAGTTGCGGGAGGGGTTGACGCTCGATGAGCGACTTGCGGCGCGGATCGAGAAGCAGATTCGCTCCAATGCGACGCCGCGTCATGTGCCGGCCAAGATCGTGCAGGTGGCCGACATTCCTCACACGCGCAGCGGCAAGATCGTCGAGCTGGCCGTGCGCGAGGTCGTCCACGGCCGGCCCGTGCGAAACATCGAGGCCCTGGAGAACCCCGGCGCACTCGAACACTTTCGCAATCGGCCGGAACTGGCCGGGCTCTAGTGCCGCTTCCAGGCCATTCATAAAACATCGTTGCAAACGCTCGTCAACCACCTCTTGATCGGCCTGGCCAACGGCTCGCTGTTTGCGCTGCTGGCCCTGGGCTACACGATGGTTTACGGCATCGTCGAGCTGATCAACTTCGCCCACGGCGATGTGTTTATGCTCGGCTCGCTGCTGGCACTGTCGCTCGTTTCGATGCTCGGACTGGTCGAGGCCGCGCCCGTCGCGACCGTTGCCGGCGTGGGCCTGCTCCTGCTGGTCGTGCCGCTGTTCTGCGCCGGCATCAACGTCACGATCGATCGCCTCGTCTATCGGCCGTTGCGACGCGCGCCCCGGCTGGCGCCGCTGGTGTCGGCCATCGGCGCTTCGTTCGTGCTGATGAATCTCGGCCTGTTCTGGATCGGGGCGGCCGACGTCAGCTTTCCCGAGCTGGTGCCGCGCCGCAACCTGTTCGCCGACGGCGGCGTGCAGTGTACGCTCAAAGACCTGCTGGTGATCTCGCTCGCCGTCCCCGCGATGGCCGCCTTGACGCTCTTTGTGAAGTACACGCGGCTGGGCAGAGCGATGCGGGCCACCGCGCAAGATCCGCTTTCCGCGCAGCTCGTCGGCATTCCGATCGAACGCGTCATCGCCGTCACCTTTGCCCTGGGCGGCGCGCTGGCGGGCGTGGCCAGCATCGTCTATTCGCTCCACATCAATACGGTCAGTTACCAGATGGGCTTTCAGAACGGTTTGTACGCTTTCACGGCGGCTGTCTTGGGCGGCATCGGCAACTTGCCCGGCGCCATGATCGGCGGACTGGTGATCGGTCTCGTCCGTTCGCTGGGCAGCTTTTATTTGGGCGAGCGCTGGACCAGCGCCGCGGTGTTTGCCATTCTGATTCTGGTGTTGGTGTTTCGGCCGCAAGGCCTGCTGGGGACCCGCGCGCGAGAACGGGTTTGACGCTCGACGCGTGACGTGCAACCATTCGGTGCTACGCCAAATGCTCGATGGAATCAACCGCCCAGATATAGATATGGATCTCGTACACAAGTACGCAGGCCACGATCGGCAGCTTCTTCGCACGGCCATCGCCCTGGCGGTCGCCGCCGCTTACGCGCTGGCCCTCTATCGCGGTCCGGCCCTCGGCAGCCAGGTGACGGACCTGTTCATCTTTTCCATTCTGGCGTTGGGCCTGAACGTGATCGTCGGTTCGGCCGGCATGTTTCACTTGGGCATCGCCGCGCTGTTTGCCATCGGCGCTTACACCACCGGCGTGCTCACGGTGCCGGCCAACCCCTTCGGCTGCGGATTCTGGACGTCGCTGGCCGCTTCGAGCGGCGCGGCGGCATTGGCCGGCGTGGTGCTCGGTGCGCCGCTGTTGCGGCTGCGGGGCGATTACTTTGCGCTGGTGACGCTGGCTTTCGGCGAGGTGGTCCGTTTTTCTCTTCGCAACTTCGAGGAAATCACCGGCGGCACGCGCGCGCTCAACCCGGTGCCGCCGCCGGTGCTGCCCGACTGGCTGGCCGGCGGGGTCGCACGGCTGGGCATCGGACGCGACTTCGCCCAGGAATACCGGCTGTTCTATTGGCTCGATCTGGGCCTGCTGCTGCTGGCCGCCCTCGTCGTTTGGGATCTGCAAAACTCGGCGGTGGGCCGCCGCTGGCGTGCGGTGCGCGACGACGAGCTCGCGGCGGCCAGCCTGGGCATCAACATCGCCCGGACCAAGCTCTCGGCATTGGCGCTCGGTTCAGCGCTGGCGGGCATGGCCGGCTCGCTGTATGCCTTCAAGATCACCAGCACGGCCAGCCCCGAGGCCTACGATTTCAGCCGCTCGGCCATCATGCTGTGCGCGGTGCTCGTCGGCGGGCTGGCGAGCGTCCGCGGCGCGATCGCCGGCACCTTTCTCGTGCTGGGCATCGACAACGTGCTTGCGCCCTGGGTCGACTCGTTGGTGCAGAGTTCGCAACTCGCAGACTCCGGCAATCGCTTTTTGGTGTTCAGCAATTGGCGGATGCTGATTTTCGGAACGCTGTTGATTGTTTTGATGCGCTTCCGCCCCGCGGGGCTCTTTGTTGGCAAGTGAATCCGCTTGTGCGACTGCAGCGCTTGCATCGCGGCGTCGCTATCCGAAGGTGCCTCAATGACACGCGACATGATCGGCGGAATCGACATCGAGATGCCAACGCAAAACAGCGACTCGTCCCTGATCGCCGCGGTTCGCGCCATCCTGCAGTATTGGCCGAAGGCGGTTTTTGAAAACGGCACGACCGGCGAGCGGTACAATCGTCTCGCGGACATCCCGTTCGGCCGACGTGAAGAGGTCTTCGTTTAGCGCGATGCACCGATCGCGGATGCTTGGGGCGCCCAAGGCGCAATACCTGAGTTGTATGACACGATGGTCCATCTTCTCGCCGACGACGACCGGATCACTCTGGTGGTCGACTCCGAACGACTCGCACGCTCCCTCTACCTCCGGGGCGCGCAAGCGGGCGCCCCGGGTTGGGGTGAGGGCCGCACGCTCCCTCTTCCTCCGGGAGAGGGTCGGGGTGAGGGCGTTGGCGCCGCTTTCGATTCGATTCCCGCCAACCGCGCGAATGCACCGCGAAACCATCGCCCGAAACAGTGTACCGTGTCGGCAGAAAACCGCGGTTCGCTGCGCGTGCCGCCCGCCCGGCACCGGACACCTGCGCAGCAGCGACCACCCGCGCCTGCGTTTTCATCGGGCACCAACCTGAGCCAGCCTGTCAAGCGTCGTAGGGCGAGCCAAGCGGCCGCCGGCCGCACTCCGCGGATTGCCGGCTCCTCGGCGGTCCGACTAAAATAGGGTGTCTTGAACCGCTGCCCGAACTGCGCGAGCGAGGTGATTGATGAAAACGCACGTTCTCAAGGGATCGAAGCAGGCGGCGTTCACGGGAGCCACTTGCGTGGAGATGGCTGCTTCGACGGGCGAGGGTTCCTTCTCGGTGAGGCCTAACAGTTTCTCCCAAATGCGATGCTTGTCTTCAATCGTGGCTGCGGGTTTGAGTCGCTGGCAAACGGCTTCAAATTCAGCGGTGTATGGAAGATGCACGACGTCTGGCCCTTCGTTTCGGGCAAGGTCGAGCAGCATTTGGTCTGGATTACGTCGCTTGCTCATTTTGGCATGGTCGCCGCTTCTTCGCTAAAACGTGTTGTAAGGCGGGTGCCGCGCGGGCTGAACTCAGCCTGCACGTCACCTGCTCTCGTGGAGGACGCCGCCCACTCACATTCATTCCCCCGGCAGTTGGCGGCCTTGTTTCACCCCACATAAGGCCGACAGTCGGCGCATTGCGATAGCGCCGACAGCTAGCCTCCCTCCGAGTTTGCGACGCCGTCGCGTGTGTGTTCACGCCATTCTATCAATAGACCACGGCCGCTGCATGGAGGTTCGGGCGCTGCAACGCCCCGATGGCAGCCATTGGTGGAATGAACCACTATGCCTCGGTGATCCCCTTCTATCGGCGCAGCCATCTCACCAGTTGATCCAGAGCGACTCGCACCGCCGTTGCTTCCGTCTGCTCTGCCCCGCGTTATTCGGCATCTCGAAGTCGAATCTACGCCAGCCGTGGAGCCACCGGTCATATTCCTCGCACCGATAGCCGCTGATCGCGGCCGGTCCGCTGTGTGCCCGAAGGGCCGCGATGAGCCGCGCGTGCTGGAACGGCGTCATTTCAAACGGCCCGTAGGCGGTCTTCGCCGTCCGGGTTTTCGGCATATAAGGCGGGTCACAGTAGCAAAGTCGCTCGATTTTGTTGCGACTCTCCCAGACCGTGCGCCAGCACGGGTCGTTTCGCACCTCGACGCCCTGGGCGCGGGCGATGATCTTCGGTAGTTCGTTCTCCCGGAACGTGTGCCAGGCGTTCTCGTCGCCGGGCCGCCCGCCGCGAAGGCGCTTCGACCAGGCGAAATCCTTGCCCAGCTTCCCACGCGAATAGCGGCAGCGGATGAGGAATCGCGTCGCACGTTCGATCTGCGTCACGCCCGCCTCCCGCTTCGCCGCGTGAAACGCTTCTTCGGTGTACGGCGCGGCCGCCAACCGGTTCGTCAGCTCCGCGGCTGATGCTCTGTTCGACAGCACCGTCCAGAGCGCCACCACGTCGGGGTTGATATCCCCGAGAATTTCTTTCTTCATCCGCGGCATTGCGAGGAAGACCGACGCGCCGAACGCGCAGGGTTCCAGGTATTCGGTCACTTTCGCGCGCACGTTCAGAAGGATCGGCACGATCTTCGGAGCCAAGTAAAATTTGCCACCGTGCGCTTTGACCGGCGGGCGGATGCGATCGACGCGGCACACAGCGAAGACGGATGGATCGACGGCAGGCGCAGCCGGTGCCTCCCCGAAGAGAGACTGCTGGACCGATCGACCTTCCCGGCCGGGCTGATCCGATGCGCCCATCGGTCGGCACACTACGTGGGGCTGAAGCAGCGAGCAAGAGCGCAGGTGGGTCGGCGTCGTCCGTCAGCCGGTCGGCAGTCACATCTTGTTCTTCGCCCTGCGTCCAGTGAAGGCGGCTTGCGCCTCTGTCCTCGCTCTCGGCACAATCGCCGCGACCCTGCTTGCGCTGCGCGCCAGTCGGCGATCTCTTCCGGCGGCCACTCATGCTTTTCGACAGTAGCGAACCGATCACGGTTCCCTGCGCCCGGACCGTCGAGCCGGCAATTCATTCCCTGCTGCGTCTGGGGGGCATCATGCAGGAGGAATTCGTCGATCATGTGAGCCGGGCGCTTGGAATCGTGCGCTGCGTTCTCGATCACGAGCAATCGATTCCCCGAAGCAAACTCGCAACCTCGGGCCGCTCGCTGTGGTCGCGCGCCCCGCATATCCCGAACATCCCGGAGGGCACCGTCGAACAGGTGCGGTCGATCATTATGGCGTGCGTCGGTGAGCTGCGCGATCTGGCCGACGCGCCGGTCGCACGTCCCGAGCCGGACCTTCCGTTATTTTCCCAGGCCGCCGCCTCGCGGCGGGGGAGGAAAACGGGTCAGGGGAGGAAAACGGGTCAGAACTATTTTAGAAATAGTTCGGATCGTTTTCCTCCCGTCTTTCTCCTGTTTGGAGCCAATCTTGACGGGGCCGTTTCAACTGGCCGTTTTTGACTTCGGCCAGTAATGATCGCAGCCGGAGCTTGGGCCGGTTGTGAATTTGGCGTCGGGTTATTTGCCGATTCTCACCTTGCCGCTTCCCTCCACGACCAAAATGGTCTTTTGCCTGAGCCACTTTTTGGCAGTGTCAATCGTGGTATTGGTCACCTTGAATCTTGAAGGGCCACCGACCTTGGCATCTTTGGCCTTCACTTGTTCCAGTTTAAGCACCTTCAAAGCGGCATCAACCAGGGCTTGGGGCTTGCTGATTTCCTTCCCTTCCCCATCGTCTTTATCCTTGGTGCTGACCGTTCCCTCAGAATCGACCGTGACGGTCTTGCCATCCTTTCTGAGCGATTCCAGGTAGTCAATCGTTTCCTCCGTCACCTTGAAGTCGGCTGGGCCGCCAATGTTGTCTTGGTTTGGTACGTGCTCGTACTTCAACGCCTCCAAAGCTCCCATCACCGTTGATTCATCTTCGGTGGAGAAATAGGCACCCATCGAACCGATAGCGGCAATGGCCACGACGCAACTAGCAAGCATTCTCATGGTAGACACTCCGTTGATTAAAGGGGAACGTTCAACCCGTCAGCTTAAGGGAACGTCGCCCCTTGTCTAGTCTAGTGGCCTCGGTAATCCGACGTTCGTTGAGAGTCGCGCAGGAAACGGTGTCAGCAGGAAACAACCGCTGTTCTTCCAGGCAGGTCGTCGGGCGGATAAGGGGACGCAGCTCGTTTAACAATCGGCCAACGAATTCCCGTCCGTTGTGGCCGACGGCGCACCAGACCGGCTGACGAGCCAAGCCGTCCAGCCTTTGCGCCGACCGGGAGCAGGTACACTCCGGGTGAGCCGCAATGCTATCGCTGGTGCATTCGTCAGCCGAAGGCGAGCTCGCCGAAGCCAAGGCCCTGAAAGCGAAAACGGACGCGAACAAGTCGGCGGCGGCCGGTGGTCGCGTGCTTCCATCATGGCGGTCCCTCGGACCGCGGGCAGGATCAATCCCGACTCGGCAGCAATGTCGCGGCGCAGGCGGCGGCGTCGGGCGCCAAGGGCGGCTCGGGGGTTTCGCTGTAAGTGGCATGACTGGTTTATCCGCGTTTCGGTTTCAAGGCCCCAAGTCATAGCATGCATTGCTAGGTCTCGAGCCGTTGGAGCTCCGGAATTGCCGCCGCAAGCGAAGGAAGGGCCGGCGGGGGCGCGTTTGCACGCGTCAGGTCATACAATGCCAGGGCCGCCTGCGGCACGATGGCGTCAAAATCTGGTAGTCGGTGTTTCCCCTTGCAATCTTCCTCTTCATCGACGACAACCCCCGTCAAGATGCATAGCCAGGTTTCAATCTGCCGTCGTGGAATAGCGTGGCTGATCCGCTCGTCCGGCTCGCGAGCGTCCTGCCCGGCATTCTTCAACATGCCTGCCAATTGCGTCACTCGCTTGGCCACCGTTTCGGTGTCGGCGTCGAGGTGGACAACCAGTCCCGTTTTTGGGTGCTTGCTACGCAGCGCGTTCACTTCGATCGCGTAGCGGCCGAGAATCCATTGCTTGGCGTCGCCACGTCCCGACGGCGATATCTCCTGTCGAATGCGCCGGTTGCCAATGTGTAACGCGCGCATGACATATCGGCGGAGGAAGTTTGCCGAGCGCTCATCCTCCGCCAGGATAACGACCATAGCAAAGCGGTTACTCATTGTTGCGCGATACCTGCAACTGCAGCCTCGCTGCCGATTTGATTCGACCAGCCCCGCGCAATCGTCTCCGCCGGCGTCAGTTCGACGCCCGGAATTGGTGCAAACTTGCGGATTCGAACGGGACCACATCCATCACGCTCAGTGACGAGGCCGTGACTCACGGCCCATTCGTTGAGAATCTCGGGGTGGTGCGAGAGAAGCACGAGTTGGCCCGAACCGCCGTCAACGATGTCGGTCGCCGACAACAACCACGGCTGAATCTCGTTCAGGGCCACGAAGTTGTCCGGCTCGTCCAAAAAGACGGTTCGTCCTTCCTGCAAGAGAAAGTAGAGTACGCTATACAAAAGAATTAAGGCCCGTTGCCCGTCAGACAATTCCCTGAACCGCAGCATCAGTTTTTGGCCGTTTCCGCGAAAGTCGGCCCGAAGCAGCCAGCGGTTGGGGCCGGCAGGCTCGAAATTCAGCGCCTCAAATCCGGGCAGCACATCTACCAAGGCGTCGTGGAGAGTTCGATCACGGCGCTTGTCGGCGGCGCTGATCGCGTGATACCAGGCGGCGAAGTTCGTCGCGTCGGCACCGAGCATGAACTGATCTCCCTCGACGAGATCTTGCATTGCGGGCGGGTTTGGTTTGAGCACCGCCAACGTCTGAAGCCAGCGCACGAACCAGGTCAATTTCTGATTGTCGTTTCGTGGTGCTATTGTCCCTAACGCCGAGCGCCCCGAATCAAACGGATACTCGGGGCCTGGGCTGTAATCGTCCGCATAAAGATGCACTATGCCATCTTCGAAATGGAACAGGGGCCGAGAATCGAGCGTCAGAATTTCGCGGCGGATTCGAGTCCGCGGTAGTTCCGCCGATGCGCCATGCCGATGCTCAATGACGATTTCATAGTGGTAAGCGCCCGCGGGGCGGCCGGTCACGTCCATTTCGATGCGCTGCTGCGGGGCGCTCTGCCAGCGTGTGAGCGTGTCCACCGTGAAGGCGTCATCCGTCTTGGCCTGGCCGAGCAGCATCCACTGAAGCCGAATGAGCACGTCGCCGAACGTGGATTTGCCGGTCCCATTTGATCCCATCAGCAGACTCCGGCGAGCGAGCGGCAAATCGGTGTTGACCAGGGCCCGGAAGTTGTCGACGTAGAGTCGTGTGAGCATTTCCTGTCTCTTTCAGATCGTGGCCTTCAAGTCATGATACCGCGCCATGCCTTCATGAGGCGGCCTCGGTGGGGGCGAGTCGCGACAAACAAATCCTACCCGCTCCGGCCGCTTAAGTCAGCAGACGAACCAAGACACGCAGCCTCTCCAGCGACCGCCAGCACGTGAACTCCGGGTGGGCCGCAATGCTGTCGCTGGTGCATTCGTCAGCCGAAGGCGAGTTCGCCGACGCCAAGGCCCTGAAACGAAAATCGGCCCGAACAACTCGGCGGCGGCCGGTGGTCGCGTGCTTCTATCATGGCGTTGCGTCGGATCACGGGCAGGATCCATACCGATTCGGCAGGAATGGGGCGGCGCGAGGCGGCGCCGTCCGGCGCCAAGGGCGGCCCGGGGTTTCGCAGTAGATGGGGCATCACGACTGCCGCCGGGAGCGCGGAAAGGGTGGAAGCCCATCGTCCAAGGGTTCAGGGTTCAGGGTTCGGGGTTCAGGCGACGACGCCGGGAGTGTAAGGCACCCGGGGCGGGGAAAAAACAAGGGGCGGGTGTGTTGGTCGCCGTTGGAGGACCGAGGATGGCGGAGTAGAATCGTGTGGGGGCATTTTCTGTGGGAGGTTTTTATGTTGCGCCGCGCTGACCGCTCCGACGACGAAAAGCGAATCCTGGAGCGCCAACAGAAGGCCCTTTTCAAAGACTTGCGGCGCATCTTTAGCGAGAGCGACTTGCAACAATGGCTCGATGCCCCTAACGCCCAACTCGCCGGCCGGAAACCGAACGACATGTTGGGAACGCCCGATCAGCAGCACCTGGTCGATCTGATCGAGGCCGTAAAAACTGGGGCGTTTACGTGACGACAAAGGAAAGCTGATCTTCAAGCTCGCGCCCGCCGCCGCCCGCCGCTCCCAGAGGCGGCCAAAACGGTCGCGGTGACGAAGGGGCGGATAAGGGGCGGGGGCGAATAAGGGGACGCAGCTCGTTTAACAATCGGCTAACCGAATTCCTGTCCGTCGTGACCTACCGTGCAGCAGCGGGGCTCACGAACCAAGCCACCCAGCCTTTGCAGCGGCCGCCAATAGGTGAAATCCGGGTGGGCCGCAATGCTGTCGCTGGCGCATTCGCCAGCCGAAAGGCGAGTTCGCCGAAGCGAAGGCCCGGAAAGCGAAAACGGGCGCGAACAACTCGGCGGCGGCCGGTGGTCGCGTGCTGCTATCATGGCGTTGCGTCGGACCGCGGGCAGGATCCATACCGATTCGGCGGGAATGGGGCGGCGCGAGGCGGCGGCGTCCGGCGCCAAGCCGCCGCCAAGCTCGAACATCCGAACATCGTCACGGCCTGGTCCCGTCTTCGACGACAAGCCCAGGAACCTTCTCGAAATCGACCAGATTACGCGACAGCAGCGTATAGCCGTGAACGAGCGTGATGGCCGCGATGCGCAAATCCATCGTGCCAATCCTGATACGTTGCTTCCTCAGCGAGTCGAACTGGGCTGCGGCGGCCTCGTCGAAAGAGGCAATTCTTGCCTGCGAGAAATCGCCGAGAATCTTCTCCAGCCGCGTGTAGCCCTTTACCAAGTCAGCCGCCTTTTTGCCGCGGATGATATAGGCGTTCCAGCCCTGGACTTGCTCGTGAAAGCTGACGTCGGTGTCGAGTAAGAACATCGCATTCACCAGCGGTCAAGCGTCAGTGGGGCGGTCCGCGCGGCGTAGTTCGGCGCCGAGTTTGACGATCTCCGCAAACTCGGCGTCGCCCTCGAAGGTGCCGGTGATCTTCTCGATCCAATTCTCCCCCGTGGGCGCGGTCCCGACTCGCTTTTTGAGCGCGGCAACTTCGTTTTCCAGTAGTTTCACACGCTGCTCCAGCGACGATGGCTGCTGCATGGCAACTTCCTCTTTTCACGTGGGCTGCAACTTCACCAGATCATTATATCCGCGAGTCATCGACGCCGCACCGGCCTGTGCAAAATCAACGTCGGACGTTTTTGCCAGGAGCGGCGAGCCGGCGCCGGCCGAAAGACGGTCGCGTGCGAGTGGTAAGGAGCACCCGCTTCCCACGATAGCGCGGCCGTTTTCCGCGCATAGCAAGACGCTCTCGTTCAACCTGGCGCACCAAGAAACCGGCGCCGGCATTACGCCGCGCGGCGGTAATAGTGCTTCAACAATCCGCCCAGCCGCTCACGGCATCGAATATCAGCCAGCGCGAGGCACTCGCTCTTGATCGAGAGATTGAACCGCTCCGCAAAGGCCAGCAAGTTGGGCGAGCGAGGAGGCAGGCGATGCACCTGGATGCCCGACGCACTCGCGTTGAAACCGGCGGGTGCCAGGCGGCGCAAGTGCTTGTGTAGAAAAGGTTTCGGATAGTATCGCTGCCGAAACAAAAGGGGGGATTTCGTTGCGCGCCGCCGCGCGCGGCGGACGACCGTAAAACTCTCCGCCGCGCGCGGCGGACGACCGTAAACCCTCCGCCGCGCGCGGCGCACGACCGCAAAACTCTCCGCCGCGCGCGGCGGACGACCATAAACTCTCCGCCGCGCGCGGCGGGACCGCGACGCCCCGCGCCTTGCTCGGCATTACGCCCCGTCGGCCAATCGCGGCAAACACAAATACTTGGCGCAGTGCCGCGAACGGCCCGGCGCTCGACCGCCGCAGGCCGACGAGCAGCGGCAAACGGCCGACGAGTGCATGCGCCTCCTGCCGGGGATCGACATCATCTGTCGCGGCCGCTACGACAACTGCCGCACGCTGCCCGACGACGGCGGCGGAGGCGTGTTGGCGTATTCGGGCGTGTCGATCAACTCGATCTGGATCTGCGCGTCCGTCGCCCCCTTCTCGAACTGCGCCACGTAGCTGGCCAGCTCGCTGGAACTCGGACTGCGGCCCAGGTACTCGTTGAAGAAGGCGATCGTCAGGTTCTGGAAGTTCTCCTGGCTGTACTCGAAACCGTTCACCACCTGGGTGGGCGTCATGGCGCCGGAATCGAGGTTCGATACCCAGAATTGCAACCCGCCGCTGTCCGGCTCGCGCTTCAACAACCGCTCGTAGAGCGCCGTGACCCAGGCCGCGTTCGCCGAAAGATCGGGATGCGCCGCCGCCGCTTCGTTGAAGAACTCGGGCGAGGTGATCATGCCGGCCACCACCGGCTCCGGACCGCCCGCGGCCTTCCAGATGCCGCCCCAGTAGGCCAGGCCGCCCGCGTCCGCCGGCCGCAGCAGGAACTGCTGGTAGTAGCTCTCGATGATCGGGTCGAGATGCTCGTCGCTCAAGAAAATGCCCTCGGCAATGACGCCGTAGGCCTGGCCCTGCTGGATCAGGTTGGTCCAGTATTGCAGGCCGCCCGCGTCGGGAGCCCGGTTGAGCACCTGGTTGTAAAGCTTGGTGACGATCGAGGCCTGGTAGCTGGTGATCTGTACCGTGGCCACGCCGCTGGCCAGCAGGCCGTTGCTCACGCGGTAGGTGAAGCTGTCGGTGCCTTCGAAACCCGCGCCCTTGGTGTAGGTGAAGCTGCCGTCGGGATTCAACGACACCGTGCCGTTGGCGGGCGGCGCGACAAGCTGGGCCGTGATCGGATCGCCGTTGGGATCGCCGTCGCCCACGAGCACCCCGTCGGCGGCCGTGGCCGAGCTGGTGCTGCCGACGCTGAGCGCATAAGAGTGGTCGATCGCCGTCGGCGTGCCGGCCACCTCGACGGTCAGGGTCTGAGCGGCCGAAGTGTCGTGACCGCCGTTGGCTGTGCCGCCGCTGTTCTTCAGCACCACCGAGAACGTCGCTTTGCCGAACTGGTTGGCGGCGGGGGCGAAGCTGAGATCGCCGGTCGTGCCGTCGATGTTCGGCGAGGAACTGAAGAGGTTGGGGTTGGTGGTCGAAACGAGACTGACGACGAAGTTCAGCGATTCGATGGCCGACTGGCTGCTCGGGCCGTTGGTGATGTTCGTGGCCCAGGGCACCTGGGCGGCGGCCGAATTCATCGCCACCCGTTGGTTTTGCCCGGCCGAGAACGACGGCGCCTGGTTCACCTGATTCACGTTGACGGTGATCGAATCCTTGACGGCTCCGGCCTGGTCGGTGGCGATCAGGTCGAAGGTGCCCGTGCCGAAGACGTCGCTGAGGAAATGCAGGGTGAGGGAGGCGGTGGCCGGGTCGGTGCCCGAAAGCGTGGCGGTGAACAGGCCGGGGTCGGTGTTGTCGGCGATCGACAGCGTCATCGGGTCGCCCGCGCCCAGGTCCATGTCGAGATCGTCGAACACCTTGGAGAGGTCGCTGAACACCTTGTCGGCGGCGTTCTCGTTGACGATGACCGGCGTCGGCAGCGAATTGGCGAGCGTCGGAGCGTGGTCGATCTGGTCGACCGCGATGTGGAACGTGACCGGCTGCGACTGAACGACCGCCGATTGCAGCGCGCCGCCCGTCTCTTCGGCGAAGACGGTCACCGTCGCCGTGCCGAAGACGTGCATGGTCGGCGTGAAGGTGAGCGTGCCTGAGGGACTGATGGCCGGACCGACGGAGAAGAGCTGCGCTGCCGCGGGCGTGACGGAGGTCACGTCGGTGGTCACGACGTAACTGATGGTTTCGTTTTGCTGATCGCCGTCGACGCCGGGGCTGGCCGCCGCCCAGCCGTTGACCGTTTGCGTGCTCGAATCTTCATTCACCACCTGGTCGGGGCCGAGGTGCGTGAAGACGGGCGGGGCGGGGACGAAGTTGGCGACGATATTGAAGCTCTGCGTGGGCGAGGTGTCTTGGCCGCCGTTGGCCGTGCCGCCGCTGTCTTGCAGATCGACGGTGATGGCGGCCGAGCCGAAGACGTTCTGGGCCAGCGTGTAGCTGAGCGTGCCGGCGGCGTTGATGCTCGGCGGCACGGCGAACAGGCCCGCGTTGGTGTCGCCCGTCACGTTGAAACGGACGCTTTGTCCCGCCTCGTTCGCTTCGGGCGGATATTGCTGCGAGGGGCTGACGTTGGTGGCGAAGTTGGCCACCGTCTGGGCGCCCGTGTTTTCGTTGGCGGCCGGCGGATTGCCCGACAACAGGAAGCTGGGGGCGTCGTTGACGAAGTCGGCGACGATCGTGAAGGTCTGGTCGGCAGACGTGGCAGTCGGCCCCGTGCTCCCGTCAGGTTCTTTGCCGTCGTCTTGCGCATCGACCTTAATCACCGCCGAGCCGCTCACGTTCGGCGCCAAGGTGTAGGTCAGCGTGCCGTTGGGGTCGATGGCCGGGGCCACGGCGAACAACGCGGCGTTGCTGTCGCCGGTGACGTTGAAGTGGACCGTCTGATTCTGTTCATTGGCTTCGGGCGGAAATTGTTGCGAGGGGCTGATCTTGCTGGCGAAGTTGGCTACCGTCTGCGCGCTCGTATCTTCGTGTACGACGGGCGGGTTGGCGGCGATCGTGAAGCTCGGCGGGTCGTTGACGAAGGCCACGTTGATCGTGAACTGCTGCGTCGGGGAGGTATCCTCACCGCCGTTGGCCGTGCCCCCGTTGTCCTGCAAGTCGACGGTGATCAGCGCCGTGCCGCTCACATCGGGAGCCAGCGTGTAGGTGAGCTCGCCGACGCTGTCGATGGCCGGCTGTCCGTCGGCCGTGAACAAGCTGGAGTTGCTGTCGTTGAGTACGTTGAAGTGGACCTTCTCTCCGGCTTCGTTCGCTTCGGGCGGGAGCTGCTGCGACGGGCTGACTTTGGCGGCGAACGGCGTCACCAGTTGCGTGCCCGCGTTTTCGTTCACCGCGACGCTCGGATTGGGCAGCGTGAACATGGGAGCGTCGTTGACGAAGTTGACGTCGATGGTGAAGTTCTGCGTGGCGGAGGTTGCCGTGGGCCCGAAACTTCCGTCGGGCCGCTTGCCGTCGTCTTGCAAATCGACGGTGACGATCGCCGTTCCGCTGACGTTGGGGTTGAGCGTGTAGCTCAGCGTGCCGTCGGGGGCGATGGAGGGCGCGACGGCGAACAGCCCGGCGTTGGTGTCGTTGACCAGGTTGAAGTGGACGGATTGCTGCTGTTCGTTGGCTTCCGGCGGGAAAGTTTGCGAGGGGCTGATGCTGGTGGCAAAACCGGTCACCGATTGAACGCCGGAATCTTCCAGCACGCTCACGGGACTGCCGGGCAGCGTGAAGCTGGGCGGGTCGTTGACGAAGCTGACGTTGAGGGTAAAGGTTTGCGTGGCGGACGTGTCTTGGCCGCCGTTGGCCGTGCCTCCGTCGTCCGTCAGATAGACGCTGACGTTCGCGGTGCCGCTGACGTCGGGATTGAGCGTGTAGGTGAGCGCGCCGGCGGCATCGATGGCCGGCTGAACCGCGAACAGGCCGGTATTGTCGGCGCTGACGTGGAACGTGACCGACTGGCCGGCTTCGTTCGCTTCGGGCGGGTAATTCTGCGAGGGACTGATCTTGGTGGCGAAGCCCGCCAGGCTCTGCGCCCCGGAGTCTTCGTTCACGGAGATGCTGGTGCTGGGCAGGGTGAAGCTCGGCGCGTCGTTGACGAAGTTGACGGCGATCGTGAACGTTTGCGTCACCGAAGTGTCCAGGCCGCCGTTGGCGGTGCCACCGTTGTCTTGCAGATCCATCGTGATCGTGGCCGTGCCGTTCACGTTTGGCTTGAGCGTGTAGGTGAGCGTGCCGCTGCCATCGACGGCCGGTTGCCCGGTGGCTGTGAACAGGCCCGGATTGCTGTCGATGAGGATGTGCGGGGTGAGTGTCTGGCCCCTCTCGTTGGCTTCCGGCGGCACGGTCTGCGAGGGGCTGACCGTGGCGAAGCTCGGCACGCTGACCGCTCCGGCGTCTTCATCGACGGCCGGCGGACTGCCGCTGTTGAGCGTGAAGATCGGTTGATCGTTGACGAACAGCACGTCGAGCGTGGCGGTGGCCGGCGACGTGTAGATGCTGAAGGGCGCCGAGCCGCTGGCGTAATTCACCTTGGTGAGATCGACGATCGACAACTTCGTCGCGGTCGACGGCGGATCGGCCATGCCGGTGTAGTTGTCGTAGGTCTGGTCGTAGGCCACGAACGTGAGCGCGGGCGCCGGGCCGTGAGCGGCGTCGTCGCCGCTGAAGTTGGCGTCGGGCACGAACCGCACCCAGGCGCTGGCGTCCAACAGCAGGGCCGCGGTATTGGTCACCGTCGGGAAGGGCGTCCAATTGGCGCCGCTGTCGAATGAAACTTGCCAACTGCCGTTGGCCGTCTGCGTGACGCCGGTGACCGCGATGCCCAGCTTGGCGTCGACGGCGTTAAGCGTGACCACGTTGGCGCCGCCGACGTCGGAAGTGAGCATGGAGAGCACCGACGAGCCAGGCGGCGAGCTGGTGTCTTCCAGCACCGAGGTGAAATGGACCGCCGCGCTGGTGTTCAGCGTGGGCGCGTCGTTGTCGGCGGTGACGGCCAGCGTGGCCGTGGCGGTCTGCACCGGCAGCGTGCCGGGCTGCGACTCGCTGAACGGCAGCGAGCCGCTCGGATCGCTGGTGGCCGACGCCAGATCGACGACCGTGGGCGTCGTGGGCGTGGAGGCGGCGTCGACCGTTCCGGTGATCGTATCCTGTGTGCCATCCCAGGCCGCGAACGAGATCGTGGGGGCCGCGCCGATCTGGTCGTTGAATTCCGGGTTGGGCAGGAAGCGAATCCAGTCGCTGCCGTCCAACAGCAAGGCACTCGAAGGCGACGGCGCCACCACGCCGCTGGTGGAAGTGGAGATGGCGAGCCAGTTCTTGTCGTCGGTCGACCACTGCCATTGACCGTTGCTGTCGTCGACACCCGTGACGGCGATGCCCAGCTTGGCGTCCTCGGCTTTGAGGGTGATTACACCGGCGAAGCCGCTGATGGCGTTGGAAATCTGGAAGCCGTTGTCGGACGGTTCGCCCGGCTGGTT
>Ga0307374_10002079_pt1 | contig 36129 bp, 29 predicted proteins | sample OX3MG_FD_202532 | JGI IMG/M metagenome (GOLD analysis project Ga0307374, IMG submission 202532) | Soil microbial communities from Risofladan, Vaasa, Finland - OX-3 | ecosystem: Environmental > Terrestrial > Soil > Coastal area > Acid sulfate soil | place: Finland: Risofladan, Vaasa | collected... | reverse complement strand
CAGCCCTCCCTCCCCTATTTGGCCTTGCTCCACGTGGGGTTTGCCCTGCCCCCGACCGTCGCCGGCGGGGCGGTGCGCTCTTACCGCACCTTTTCACCCTTACCGCAAGCCGAAGCCCGCGGCGGTATATTTTCTGTGGCACTTTCCGTGACACGGCTTTGTGAAGCCGCACCCCTGGCCGTTAGCCAGCACGCTACCCTGCGGAGTCCGGACTTTCCTCGACCCCGGCGCCAGAAGCGGCGCCCAGACCGCGATTGCCCATCCGCCTGCCGTACATCCAGTTTACCCCGGTGCCTCCCCGGCCGCAGGATTCCAGTTCGGGATTTGTTCGGCAGACGCCGCCTTCAATAGCGCCGCGTCCGAACAGGTGAAGACGGGCGAAATGTCCCGCATCGTCTGTTGAAGGATGATGCAGGCGGCGAGTTGAAGCGAGTCGAGGGCGCGCAACGGGTGCCGGTCAAGCAAAATGGCCGCAACGTCGAAAACCGCATCATTGATGACTTGGCGCAGCAAGGCGCTGGCTGCCCTCTGCCGAAAATGCTCCAAGATGCTCTCCACGAGTTCTGGCTCCAGCCCTTCGAGGCGCTGCCGGCGGCGGACGGCCGCGCGAAACTCGAGCAGCCCGAGACTCGAGATCGCGAAACCCACGTCTGGCGTCGCGGCCAGGCGTGCCATGTTGGCTGACCCGATCTCCTGAAAGTACAACTTCAGGACCGCGCTCGTGTCCAGAAAATAGAGCGGCAAAGGTTAGCCCCGATCCCGCAGCATGGTCTCCGAGATAGGCTCGCCGGAAAGGACGATCGGCTTGAAGCCCCACCCCGCGGCAGTGCTCTGCCCCAGAGCGCGCTGCACCTCAGGCTTGGCGCGATTGCTACGCAGAGCCGTCGTGGGGAAGGCGGGGTTCTTGGGGTTGGCCAGCCGGTCCAGAAGTATCCAACCACGGGCGATGGCCTCGCGCAAGGCCGTGTGGCGGTCGCTAGTGGACTGCGCCCAGGCATGCTGCTGGGGCAGAAACTGATCCCGGAACCATTTCAGGGAAACAAACGAATGCCCCGGCTGGACCTCGGCGAGAGCGAGTGCCTGCATAAGCTCTTCTACGTAATGCTCGCTCGGCGACCCCCGCCCTGAGTCCCCGGATGGAACCGGCGCGCTGGGCCCTGCCTTCGGAACCGCGGGGACCGCGGCCGGACGACTGGCTGCACCTGACGCTTGCGTTCGGCCCTCGCTCGATGGACGCAGGCGAACGAAGAGGGAATCGTTGCCGGTGAGGTTCTCGATCGCCGCATTTCCCCGCTTTTTGCGTGCGCCCTGGCGTTTCCTGCCGTTCAATACGTATGCGGCTTCGAATTCGAGGCCAGCAGGTAGAAGCCCCGGCGTCGCATTCAGAGCTTGGACCAAATGCTCAGTTAGGTCGTTGATCGTTTTCACGGTACTCCTTTAATTTAGGAGTTTCGGGTCGGACCTTTAGATTTATAATTATAAGAGGCCATTCATGCTCTTGTCAAGCCCTTTCTTCGCGCGGTGGTTCGCCCGCGAGGAACCACCGCCTCCGGCCTGCATGGTAAAATCAAGCGGTTCGCCCGTCCGTGTTTCCCAGTGGGGCGTGTAGCTCAGTTGGAAGAGCGCCGCGTTCGCAACGCGGAGGCCAGGGGTTCGAGCCCCCTCACGTCCACCAAACTCCAGGTTTCGGGAACAGAGAACAACATGACCTGGCTAGGCTTGGGATTGCTGCTGGCGGGGTTGATCCTGGGGGTCTACCCGCTGCTGCCCGCGGTGCCGGCGCCGGGCGTCGCCATGCTGGGCGTGCCCCACATGCCCTGGACCGCCCTCGGAATCGCCGCGCTGGGCATCATTCTGCTGCTTTGGCAGCGCACGCGCGGCGAGAGCCGCCCGTCATAATAGGGCGTGCGCTTCACGCGCGTCATCCTGATCGTGCTTGACAGCGTGGGCGTGGGCGCCCTGCCCGACGCCGCCCGCTTCGGCCCCGACGACGCCCAGAGCGACACGCTGGGCCACGTGCTCGAGCGGCATCCCACCCCGCTGCCCACGCTCGAGGGGTTGGGGCTGGGGCATATTCGCCCGCTGCGCGGCGTCTCCGCCGCCCGCCCGGCGCGCGCCAGTTTCGGCAAATGCGTGCTGCTCTCCGAGGGCAAAGACTCCACCACGGGCCACTGGGAGATGGCGGGCATCATCCTGGAGCGCGGCTTCCCCACCTTTCCCCAGGGCTTTCCACCCGAGCTGGTGGCCGAGTTCGAGAAACGAATCGGCCGCCGCACCCTGGGCAACGTCGCCGCCAGCGGCACCGGGATCCTCGCGCGCCTGGGCGCGGAGCACCTGCGCACCGGCTTCCCCATCCTTTATACCTCCGCCGACAGCGTCTTCCAGTTGGCGGCGCACGAGCAGCGCATCCGGCTGGACCAGCTCTACGCCCTGTGCGCCGCCGCGCGGGCAATGCTCGACGACCCGGCAAAGCCAGCCTGGCGCGTGGGCCGGGTGATCGCGCGGCCGTTTGTGGGCGACGCCGAGCGCGGCTTCACCCGCACCGCGGGGCGCCACGATTACGCCGTGCCGCCGCCGGCGGGCATGCTGCTCGACCAGTTAACCGAGCGCGGCGTCGCGGTGCACGCGGTGGGCAAGATCCACGACCTGTTTTTGGGCCGCGGCATAAGCTCGCACGCGCCCACCCGCTCCAACGCCGAGGGGATGGAGCAGACGCTGGCGGCCATGGCCACGCTTCCCGCCGGGCTGATCCTCGTCAACCTAGTGGATTTCGATATGCTCTACGGCCACCGCAACGACGTGGCCGGCTACGCGGCGGCGCTGGGCGAGTTTGACCGCGGGCTGGGCGCGATCATCGCCCGGCTGCGCCCTGACGACCTGCTGCTGCTCACCGCCGACCACGGCTGCGACCCCACCACCGCCTCGACCGACCATTCCCGCGAGTACGCGCCGCTGCTGGCCTACTCCCCCACCGCCGCCGCCGTGGACCTGGGCACGCGCGCCTCGCTCGCCGATATCGGCCAGACCATCGCCGAAAACTTCGGCGGCCGGCTGGCGGCGGGGACGTCGTTCCTCGCGGCGCTGGGCGCGGTCAGCTCCGGCCCAGCAGCGGGTTGCGCACCCGGAGGCCGGCCATGCGGCTGAAATCCCGGTCGGCGGACCACAACTCCCGCACCCCGTGCTCCAGGCAGATGGCGGCGATGCGGGCGTCATAAACGCGCGGTCCGGTCATGCGCCCCTCCGCCAACAATCGACGGAGCTGCAGCCAATGTCCCGGCCTCTCGCCCAAGAGCCGAAGCGTGGGCGACTCCATCCAGGCCTCCACTTGGCGCTGCGCCAACTCCTGCGGGGTCGGCTCGGCAAAGATCCGGCCGTTGGTGACCACACACAGGAACTCGTGTACACAACTCCACGGGATCGCCCAGGGCTCGAGCCGGCCCTGCAGCTCCGCCAAAGCTTCGTAGGCGGCCTGGTTCCACTCCGCCTCGGCGCGGTGCGCATAGACCAAGATATTGGTGTCCACCGCGATCATGGTAACGGCGCCGGGCGGCCGGCTCGCGCCGACTTGGGGACCTGGAGGCTCCAAGCCGGCGCTGCGCCTCGCCGTTCAGGGCTTGCCGCCACGCCCCTCGTAGGCGATCTCCATAATCTCCGGCCAGGTGAAATCCCGCACCATGCCGCCGCGTCCGCGAAAGCGGGCATCCTGCAACCGAAACGGCGGCCGCGGCTGCGACTCGCGCTCCAGTTGCAGCCGCAGCCCCTCTTCGATGAGCTCGCGCAGCGGCACCTGGCGCCGCGCCGCCGCCGCCTTGGCGGCCTGGAACAGCCCGTCGGCGATCTCGACCGTGGTCTTCACCTTTCCATACTACCATATTGGGCAGTATGGGCCACCCATATCGCCCTCACCGCCCCGGGCGGCGGGCCAGGCTGAGCAGGTTGGCGAAGATGCGGTAGGCGCCGGGGACGGCCTCGGCGAGCTGGCGGTAAAGCGCCAGGCCCTCGTAGACGTAGACGCCCTTGCCATAGGGGGCGTAGAGCAGGCCGCCCTGTTGCGGCGGCTGGTCGGCGTCGTGCATCGCCACCAAGGGCGTGTAGCGCGGGTCCCAGCTGGCGATGAAGCCGTGGCCGCGCTCCTCCACCCAACCCTGGAAATCGGCCTGGCCAATCTGGTTGGGCCAGCGCAGCACCGGGTTGCCGGGCTGCAGGATCTCGACCGCCGAGCGCTCGTCCACCACGGTGGCGCCGCTGCCGCCGAGGCGGTAGGGGTAGGGACCGTAGTTGTGGTCGAACTCCGAGGTCTGGTACTGCACGATGAGCACGCCGCCGTTTTTCACATAGTCGAGCAGGCGGCCGTTGTGGGTGCGCAGGTCGGCCCGGGCGGCGTAGGCGCGGATCCCGAGCACAATGGCGTCGTAGGGGCGCAGGTCGGCGCTGGCCAGGTCGGCCGCGCTGAGAAAATGCACATGCACGCCCAGGTTCTGGAGCGACTGCGGCACGTTGTCGCCGGTGCCGGTGACGTAGGCGACGTCGAGCTTGGGAGCGATGGTGACCGGCACGCCGCGGGTGCGGTAGGTGGCGGGGGCGTAGTCGTTGTAGGGGCGCAGGCCGGCGTAGCCGGCGGTGTGGTAACCCTCCTCGTAGTTGCGGCCCTGGTAGGTGGCGACGGCGGTGAGGGTGTAGGCCTGGGTGGTGGCGCCGTTGGGCTGGATGTGGAAGGTCACCGGCTGGTCTTCGCCGTTGTGCTGCAGGGCGAAGGCGGCGGTGGCGGGCGCGGCGGTCCAGCCCGCGGGCAGGCGCAGCCGCACTTGCCCGGCGGCGGGGCCGGCCACGTTGCTGTGGATGGTGACGGTGAGCGAGAGCGCCGCCGCCGGCAGCGGGATGATGCCGGCCGCCGGCGTGATCGCCACCGAGATGGCGGGCGCCACCTCGAGCGGGTTCTCCACCAGTCCCGAGGTTTGCGCCCGCTGCACCGTCTCCACCACTTGCCCCATCGCCAGCGGCACGCCGCGGTAGCGCAGGTGCGCCCAGGCGGCCAGCGGGTAGGGGGCGGTGGGCAGCGTCACGTAGCGGGCATCGTCAATGTGGTAGTAGGGCTGCTCGGTGTTGGGCCGCGAGTAATAAGGACGGGTGTAGGGGGCGTCGGCCGGCACGGTCACCGCGAAGCTCTGCTGCTTCACCTGGTTGTTGGCGAGCGTGGCGGGCGCGGCCGCGCCGCCGGCGAACGTCCACGCCGGCTGGCCCGCCGGGTTCTGCAGCGTCACCGATTCCAGCTCGACCGCCTCCGCGCTGGGGTTGGCCAGGCTGGTCTGCACCTGCAAGTGCTCGCCGGGGATGGCGTCCAGCAGGCTCACCGCGGGTCCGCCACGTCCGCCGCGCCCCGGCCCCGCGACGCGCGCGGTGAAAGCCAGCCCCAGGGCCTCGACGATGGCGTCGTTGAACTGCGCCTGCTTGACCTCGAGCTCGTGGGCGATGTCGTACTGGGCTTGGGCCGAGAACCCACCGGCGCGCACCTGGGCCAGCAGCGCGTTGGTCGCGGTCAGCCCCTGGGCGAGCAGCGGGGCGATCTGCTGCGGCGCGGCGGCGTGGAACTGGGCCATCGCCTGCTCGACGTCGTGGTTGATGGCGGCCAAGCGGGCGCGCAGCGCGGTGGTGTCCTGGCCGGGGGCGAGATCGGCGATGCCCATCAGCGAGGTGTCCACGCCGTCGAAAAAGCTCTGCTCGGTGGCCGCCGCCTTCACCCGGCTGCCATAGCGGTGGTAGGGGGTGCTGGCGGGGCCCAGGTCGGGCACGCCGATGCCGCCGAGCTGGGTGCGCTGCTGGCTCAGCCCCTGGCGCGCGATCTGGACGTAGGAGGCGCCCAGCACCGGGTCGTAGCCGCCCTCCTCCGCCCGCAGCGTCACGCTGGGCGGGCCCTCGATCCAGCGCTGGTGCACGAAGTCGAAGATCCGCCCGGGCGTGTACACCTGGTTGGCGGAGTCGTAGATGCCGCGCGGCGTGAAGGCGTAGATGGGATCGCGGGCATAGACCTTGAGCGGGTTCCAGGGGCGCAGGCCCTCGCGAATCTGCTCGGGAAACATCTTGGGGTCGCCGGCGGCGTTGAACAGCTCCTGCGCGATCTCGCCGGCGGCGGCGTGGTTGCCATGGCCATCACTGGGCCCGCCCACGAAGACCGAGGTGATGACCAGCGGCCGCACCATCCGCACCACGCGCACGGCGTCGCCCAGCAGGCGCTCATGCCCCCACTGCGCCAGCGTCTCCGCCTTGGTCTTGGAGAAGCCGAAGTCCACCACGCGGGTGAAGTACTGCTGGGCGCCGTAGTAGCGGTCCGCCGCCAGCAGCTCCTGGGTGCGCACCAGCCCCAGGGCGTCGTAGAAGTCGTTGGACATCAGGTTCTCGCCCCCCTCGCCGCGGTTGAGCGTGAGCAGGGCGGTGCGCGCGCCCTGGCCGCGCGACTCCATGGTCAGCAGCCCGCCGTCCTCGTCGTCGGGGTGGGCGACCACCATCAGCAGGCTGGCGCGGGTGTGCAGCTTCTTCAGGCTCTGCCAGACGGCGGCGGCGCCGCGGTCGATCGCGAGCTGGCGGCTGGCGACCGCCGGCTGCAGCGCCACATAGCGCGGCGGCGGCGCCTGCGCCCACAGCGGCAGCGCCGCCAAAAAGACCACGGCAAAAGCAAAAGGCTGGGTTCGCTTCATAAAGGACCGGACCGGCGAAAAGATCATGGTAGCAGGCCAGGGCCAGCCCCATCTCCCAGGCTGATATCGAATATAGAGAAATGTATATAATCGCTATATGGCCCTCTGCATCAAGGACGCGGAAGCCGATCGCTTGGCGCGGCGCCTCGCCCGCGCCACCGGCGAGAGCCTGACCACCGCCGTCACCACAGCGCTGCGCGAGCGGCTGCGGCGGCTGGAGGGGCGCACGCCGCTGCGGCTGCGTGACGAGCTCATGGAAATCGGCCGGCACTGCGCCGCGCTGCCCGAACTCGACGCCCGCGGTGCCGACGAGATCCTCGGCTATGACGAGCACGGCCTGCCCCACTAGCATGGTGCTCGACACATCAGCGTTGCTCGCGATCCTGCTGCGGGAGCCGGAGGCCGAGCTTTTCGCCCGCCTCATCGAGGAGGATCCGACGCGCTTGCTCTCGGCGGCCAATTATCTTGAGACGGCGATGGTGATCGAGACGCGGCGCGGGCCCGAGGGCGGGCGCGACCTCGACCTGCTGCTGCACCGCACCCGCGCCGAGGTGGTGGCGCTGACGCTGGAGCAGGCCGAGCTGGCGCGGGCGGCTTGGCGGCGCTACGGCAAGGGGCGGCACCCGGCGGGGCTGAACTTTGGCGACTGCATGGCCTACGCGCTGGCCCAGCACTCCGGAGAGAGACTGCTGGCGAAGGGCGCCGACTTCGCGCGCACCGACGTGGCGCGGGCGTGGCCGGAGTAGGGGGGCTCGCCGTTGGGCGGCAACTTGCAGGCGCCCGGAGCAAAGCGGGCGCTCCCATCGGGCGGCCAGCGTCTGCTGCTATGCTGGCAGGGTGAGGATTGGCATCACCTGTTACCCGACCTATGGCGGCAGCGGCATCGTCGCCACCGAGCTGGGGCTGGAGCTGGCGCTGCGCGGCCACGAGGTGCATTTCATCACCAACGCCAACCCCATCCGGCTCGATCCGGGGGTGCCGCGCATCCATTACCACGAGGTCGAGGTCTCGACCTACCCGCTGTTCCAGTACCCGCCCTACTGCCTGGCGCTGGCCTCGCGCATGGCCGAGGTGGCCTCCTGCTACAAGCTCGACCTGCTGCACGTGCACTACGCCATCCCGCACTCCATCGCGGCCATGCTGGCGCAGCAGATGCTGGCGCCGCGGCGGCGGCTGCCGTTTGTCACCACGCTGCACGGCACCGACATCACGCTGGTGGGCGCCGACCGCTCCTATTTCCCCATCACCAAGTTTTCCATCGAGCAGTCCGACGGGGTCACCGCCATCAGCCATTACCTGCGCCAGCGCACCGAAGAGGTCTTCGGCGTCAAGAAGCCGGTGCGGGTGATCCCCAACTTCGTCAACTGCGAGGTCTACCGCCCGGCGCCCGAGCGCCGGCGGCGCGAGCCCACGCTGCTGCACGTCTCCAACTTCCGCCCGGTGAAGCGCACCCTGGACTGCATCCGCATCCTGGAGCAGGTGCGCCGCCGCGTGCCCGCCCATCTGCTGATGGCCGGCGACGGCCCCGACCGCGGCCCCGCCGAGCTGCTGGCGCTGGAGCTGGGCCTGGAGCCGCATGTGACCTTCCTGGGCAAACAGGACCACATCGAGCGCCTGATTCCCGAGACCCACGTGATGCTGCTGCCCAGCGAGCTGGAGTCGTTCGGGCTGTCGGCGCTGGAGGCGATGGCCTGCGGCGTCCCGCCGGTGGCCACCCTGACCGGCGGGGTGGGCGAGCTGGTCACCAGCGGCGTGGACGGCTTTCTCGCCCCGGTGGGCGACGTCGCCGCCCAGGCCGCGCGGGTAGTCGCGCTGCTCGAGGACCCATCCTTGTACCAACAAATGTCCACCGCCGCCCGCCACACCGCCGCGCACCGCTTCAACGCCGCCGCCATCATTCCGCAATACGAGCGGTACTACCAGGAAGTGTGCGAGGCGGTGCCGGCGTGAGGATCCTGGCCTTCGGCGCCCACCCCGACGACATCGAGTTTGGCTGCGCCCCGCTGCTGCTGCTGGAGTCCCAGGCCGGCAGCGAGCTCAAGCTGCTGGTGCTCTCCCGCGGCGAGGCGGGCTCGGTCGGCACCCCCGAGGAGCGCGAGCAGGAGGCGCGGGCGGCGGCGGCGCTGATGGGCACCGCCATCGAGTTCCTCGACTTCCACGGCGACTGCCACCTCGAGGTCAGCCCCAGCAACGCCCTCCGCCTCGCCGCCGAGATCCGCCGCTTTCAGCCGGAGATGGTGCTCGCCCCCAACCCCGCCGAGAACCAGCACCCCGACCACACCGCCGCCGGCAAGCTGGTGCGCGATGCCTGCCGCCTGGCCCGCTACGGCGGCTTGGCCGACCTGATGACGCTGCCGCTCCACAGCGTCGGCCAGTTGTACTTCTACGACATCACCCAGCACGGCGTGCGCGCCCCCGACCTGGTGGTGGATGTCAGCGACGTGGCCGCCGCCTGGGAGCAGGTGATGCGCTGCCACGCCAGCCAGACCCAGAACAAGCGCTACGTCGAGCTGCAACTGAGCGCCGCCCGCCTGCTCGGCCTCAGCATCGGCACCGAGTATGCCTGCGGGGTCTACGTCAACGACCCCGTCCGAGTGGAGCGCTTGTCGGCGTTGCCATTGTCTTCGCGGAGTTTCTAGAGCCGCCGCCCACTCCCGGCGTCTCTGTTGGCAGCGCGCGCGGTGCGCGCGCTTTAAGCCCCGTGACCCGCTCGGGCGGAGCGGGTCCCAAGGCCTTACAGACCGCAATGCCTTGAGATGAGGGCAACCCAAGACATTAGGAGAGCAGGTCTGCTCAGTGGTTAATGATGATCAGACCAAAACAAATATACAAAATTGTTACATTTCGGAATTTATTTTCGGGGGTTCAGACGCGGACCAGGGCTTGCACCCGCTCCCAATCCAGATGCGCCCGCACGTGGTCGGCCCAGCGGTCCAGCCGCTGGTCCAGGCTGGGCTGGGGCGGAGGGGTGCCTAAGTCGGTTAATCCGGCCCATTTCCGCCATGATTCCACCCAAACGGGGGTAACGACCCCATGCAGGGCGGTACCGGCCAGTCGGTCACAGCGGCACCCCTCTTCGCTGCCGTCGGCCAAAATAAACCAAGGTTCGCCTCCCCGGCGTTGGCTGCGGCCGGCATGGATGAAGTAACCGACATGGTCGACCCCTTCCGGGTCGCGCGCCCGCACCCGCTCGGTGCGTTTTTCCGGCGAAAACTCGGTCACCACCGGCAGCAGGCCCAAACCGGCGACCGGACTGTGGTCGCTCTCGACCCCGCCGGGATCGCGGATCTCCCGGCCCATCATCTGGTAGCCGGCGCAGATCCCCAGGATGGGCTTGCCCGCCGCGGCGGCCTCCAGCAGCACGCGGTCGAGGCCGGCGGCGCGCAGCGCCTCCAGGTCGGCAACGGTGCTCTTGCTGCCCGGCAGGATGAGGACGTGGGCGGCGCGCAGCTCGTCGGCCTGCCGGCTATAGAAGAGATAGACGCCGGGGGTGCGGGCGAGCTGGTGAAAGTCGGTGAAGTTGGCGATGTGGGGCAGGCGGACAACGCCGATGCGCAAGGTGTCGGGGGCGGGCGCGGCCGGGCTGGTGTCCAGGCCGGAGCTGTCTTCTTCCGGCAGCTCGGGCGGCCGCCAGGGGATGACCCCCAGCGTGGGCACGCCGGTGCGGCGCTCCAACTCGCGCAGCCCGGAGGCGAGCGCGGCGCCGCCGCCATGGAGCTTGTTGACCACAAAGCCGCGGATGCGTTCGGGGTGGGGCGAGAGCATCCAGGTGCCGAGCAGCGAAGCGAAGACGCCGCCACGGGAGATATCGCCCACCAACAGCACCGGGGCATCGGCGGCATCGGCGGTCCAGCGGTTGGCCAGGTCGCGGTCGAGCAGGTTGATCTCGGCCGGGCTGCCGGCGCCCTCCAGGATCACCACGTCGTGGCTGGCGCGCAGCCGGTCGAGCGCGGCGCGCACCTTCTCGACCACCTCGGGCGCATAGCGCCCGTAGTCGCCGGCGCCGAGCGTGGCCACCGCGCGGCCGCGCAGCACCAGTTGGCAGCCGCCGACCCCGGCCCGCCCACTGGTGGGCTTGAGCAGGATGGGGTTCATGTCGAGGCTGGGGGCGATGTGGCAGGCGGCGGCCTGCAGCGCCTGCGCCCAGCCGATCTCGCCCGGCGGCTCGCCCGGCAGCGCGCCCACCGCGATCACGGCGTTGAGGCTGAGGTTCTGCGCCTTGAAGGGCGCCACCCGCCAGCCTTCGCGGCGAAACAGCCGGCATAGCGCCGCCGTCAGCACCGTCTTGCCGACGTGGCTGGCGGTACCCTGCAACATCAAGCTGGCGGCGCGCTGTGGCATAACCCCCATCAATGGGGCAGAGGCGGCGACCAGCTCCAGCGCACCCCCACGCGGGCGCTGATCTTGGGGCCAGGATACCCGATGACCTCCTGGTAGGAGCGGTTGAAGATGTTGTCCACCGCCGCCAGCAGTCTTAAGCCTGGCCTAAGCTGCCAGGCGCCGCTGAAATTGGCCAGCCAGTAGGCGGGGTCGAGGTTGTGGTTGGGCAACAGCAGCGTGTTGCCGAAGTTGCTGTCGGTGAGGAAGGTGCTGTCGTCGCGGCGGCTGAGCCAGGAACCCCAGACTTGGCCGGAGAAGCGTCCGCGGGCGTAGCCGGCCAGCAGGCTGGCGCTCTGCCGCGGCACGCGGAAGGGGCGCCCGCCCACCAGCGGCGCGAAGGCGCCGATGGGGAGGGCGGGAAACGCCGGGTTGAACGACGGCGCCTGGGCGTCGAAGGAGAAGCTGCGCAGCACGGTGGCGGCGGTGGCGGTGTAGTTCGTCTGCAGCCGCCAGCCGCGGCCCAGGCGCAGCTTGGCCTCCAGCTCCAGGCCGCGGGCACGCTCGGTGAGCGAGTTGAACTCGCCCCCGAACGCCGCCCTCTGCGCCACCGCGGCGGGAATGCCGAGCGCCGGAAAGGCAGTGGTGGGGATGTCTTCGATCAGGTCGTAGTAGCGCTGGTCGAAGACGGTGGCGCTGAGCTCTCCCGCGCCGCCGGCGAGGTACTGGTCCACGCCCATATCGAAATCGCGGCTGCGCTGCGGCCGCATCGGCGCCAAGCCGAATTGCCGGATCAGCGCCGCGCCGCCGGGGGCGGAGAACAGTTCCTGATACAGCGAGAACTCCTCGTCCACCAGCGACGGGTCCTTGAGCCCGGTGCCGCCGCTGGCGCGCAGCCGCGTCTCGTCCCAAAACCCGCCGTTGCCCAGCCGCGGGAACCCGGCCAGGCTGGCCTGCGGGTTGGCGGTGAAACCGAAGGGCGTGTTGCGGTCCGCCGCCAGGCCTCCGCTGCCGAACAGCCGGTTCCCCAGGCTGCCGCGCAGCAGCGCATAGGCGCCGTGGTCGTGGCGGCTGAGCGCGTCGGTCGAGCTCAGGCCGCGCTCGTCGTAGTAGCGGTAGCCCTCGATCAGGCTCCAGTGCGGGTTGAGGGTGAACTCCGACTCCCAGCTCAGGTCGCGGCGCAAAGTGTCCGACGGGCTGAGCTGCGGAAAAACGCCGCCAAAGCTCAGGATCGCCCGCCCCTGCGCCGCAAAGCCGTTGGCGCCCTGGATGGTCACCGGCAGGCCGTCGAAATCGCCTGCCCCGTCGGGCACGCCCGCCGGGCCGGGAATCTCGGAAAACAAATTCGCCTGCGACTGGGTGAACTCGATCCGCTGCGACCAGGCGGGCGTGACCTGCTGGCGCCAGCTCAGGTCGGCGTAGGTCTCCGCCTGGTGCTTGAAGGCGCCCTCGGAGAGCCCGTAGAACAGCAGCGCGTTGGGCTGCCCGGTGTCGGCGTAGCTGCGCTGCAGCGCCAAGCGCAACACTCCGGTGCGGGTGGGGCGCCAACCCATCTGGGCGCCGTAGGTGTTGTCGCGGAAGTGCGCGCCCGGCTGCTGGTTGCGGGTGTTGAGGTAGCCGTAGCGCAGGGCGTAGTCGAAGGCTCCGTCATGGCCCAGGAGCTGATTGTCTTGCACGGCGGTGGCGTAGGCGCCGAACTCGGTGGTGCTGTCGAACTCGGGCCGCTCCACCTGGTCGCCCCGCCGGGTGCGCAGCGCGATCACCCCGGCGGCGGCGTCGGAGCCGTAGACCACGCTGTCGGGGCCGCGCAGAATCTGAATCTCGTCCAGCCCCACCGGCGCCAAGTTGGAGAAATCGTAGCCGCCCAGGTCGAGCCGCTGGATGGGCACGCCGTCGAGCAGCACCTTGGTGAAATCGCCGGGAGCGCCGCGCAGGAACACCGAGGTCACCCCCCCCGTCTGTCCGCTCTGGATCACCCCCAGCCCCGGCGCCAGCCGCAGCGCCGCCGCCGCCTGCAGCGGGTTGAGGCGGCGCAGCGCGTTGCCGCTGATGGTGCTGGTGGCGTTGCCCACCTGCGCCGCCGGCAGCGGCAGATTCAGCGCGGTCACGTTGACCGTGGCCTCGACCGTGGCCAGGCCCAGCACCAGCGGCGCCAGCGCGCCGGCACTCTGCGGGCTCAGCGGCGCCGCCGCTGGCGCCAGTCCGGCGTGGCTGGCCTCGAGGCGTGTGGCCGCCAGCGGCGCCGCCAGCCGGTAGCGGCCCTGCGCGTCGGTCGCGGTTTGCGCCAGCACGGCGCCGTGCGCATCGGTGGCTTCGACGCGCGCGCCGGGCACGGCGCGGCCCAGCGCATCGCGCACCTGGCCTTGAAGGGAACGAGCGTTTTGGGCGAGCCCGGCAATCGCCAGGGCAAAAAGGAGGACAAGCGTACGCAAGGACACGACCCACCGAACCTTTCCGGACCGACCCGCGTCGGCCAGAACGCCAACCGGCCTTGCCGGCGCGCGAGGCGCGGGGCAAGGTCTATTACCTTGGGCAGGTCTCCTGACTCGCGGTTTCTCGCTCTCTGCGAGGTCCATCCCCTCGCCTTCCCCGGACCCGAGGTCCGAGTGGCAACTCGAGGGGTGGCACACCGCTTACAGTGGCGGGGCCGTGCGGGCTTTTCACCCGACTTCCCTTTTCAATCCCGACAGCGGGATCACCCAAAGCACTCCAACGGAACTTCCAAACTCTAGCACGGAACCCCGATGCCCGCCAAAGCACCACTGGCCCTGCTGTTCACCCTCCTCCGGGCCGCGAGCGCCAGCTCCCCACTTATCGCGACGCAGGCCAAGCGCTAAACCCCGCCAGCCCCGGCAGCCGGGAAGTCCACCTGACCGTGCTGCCCGGGCCCAGCGCCAAATCGAAATCCCGCTGGGCACGCCGCCGGCCAGCGCGGCGGGGGCCGACACCCCTTTTGTGGGGATTGTGCGCCCAGCGCTCCCGGCGTTACCTTCCATCACGTGGATGTGCGTCGCGCCATGATCGTCCTGGCAAGCACCGCCGTGGTCGGCTTATCGGCTGGCGGCTGGATTGCGGCGCACGGCCGCACGGCGCCCAACCGACACGCCGCAGGGCCGGAAGCAGTTGAAATTCTCCACAAGACTGCGCCGTCCGTTTTTGTGGTCAAGCGATTCGACCGACAGGGCGAGCTCGTCGCGTTGGGCAGCGCGGTGCAGGTTCAGGGCGGCCATCTCGTGACCAGCGAGCACGTCGTCAGCGACGCTGCCTCCCTACGGGTCGAGCAGTCGGGGAAGGTTTGGCCGGCGACGATCGCCGGCTGCGACGACCGCCACGATCTGTGTCTCCTAGAAGCGGCCGGGCTCCGCGCGCCCGGCGTCCCGCTGCGCTTGGCCACGCCGGCCCGGGCGGGCGAGACCGTCTACGCCATCGGCGCCCCCGAAGGCGTGGAACTCGTCATCTCGGCGGGGCTGGTCTCCGGGCTGCGAACCATTCGGGGTGAATCCGAGCTTGTCATGACCGCCCCGGTTTCGGAAGGAAGCAGCGGCGGCGGGGTGTTCGATCAGCGGGCAAGGCTGCTCGGCCTGACCGCAGCTCAGATTTCAAACGGCGAAGATTTGAACTTGGCCGTTCCGGCGGAGTGGATCGCGGCGCTCATCGCACACGCTGCGGCGCCGAACCACCGACCCTCCGAAAAAAGGTTGCCGACTGCGCTGCGCACGTTGTGCGTAGGCAGCTTCGGCTCCTCCGACGAGGCCCCGCGCACCCGGGAACTGCTGGTCGTCTCGCTTTTCGCGCGCGCAACGGCCCTCACCGAATCCTGCGCCAACGCCGACGGCGAGATCCGTGGCCAAGTCGAGGGGCTGCAGCTCAACGCCCCCGCTGCCTCCAACGGGAGCGTCACCGCTGCCCGGCTGGCGTTGCACCTCTCCGACCGAAGCGGCGCGATCCTGTGGGCAGACAACGAGTCGTTTCGTGGCAACCCAGGCCAGGACGGCCTGCAGCATGTCGTCGCGCGCGCTGTGGCTCGGCTGATGGCGAGCAGACTGCTGGCAGGGATGCCGTCGAGGCCGTAGCTCCGGCTGGGCGCCACCGCGGCGAACCTCGGCCCCCTCGCTAGTTCTTCGGCCCGCGCGCGTCTCCCAGCAACTTCTTCGCGCAGGCATCCACCGCGCTGGCCGTCGCTCCCTCGTATTTGCCCCCGGTGCTCTCCTCCGTGTCCGACCACAGCACGTCGCCGTTCCTTGCCACCAAGCTGACGGATACCGCCGCGTGCTGGTCCGTTTCCGTATCCACCGAGCTGTCGCTCGCGCCCAGGTGCTGCGCCGCGATCACCGCCGATCCCGCATCTCCATCCACTGCCGCCGCGCCGGCGGCGGTGCCCACCGAGGTGCCCTCGCCCATGGCATGGAGCTCGTGGGAGGTCTTTTCTATCGCGGTTCCGGTGATCACCGCGTCGGCGCGATCTTTGTCCACCGTAACAATGAACCGGCCGCCGCGAACCAAAGCCGCGATCAGCATGGCCTGCGCTTGCTTCGATTCCGCGTCGTGGCCGAAATCACCCACGTAGATCCGCTTGACCGCAGCCAGGCCCTGCCCCGACTGCGCCGCCTGCGGGCGCGCTAGCGCCGACAACCCCAGTGCGATGGCCAGGAACCAAGTCACAGTCCGCCGCCCATCCCGGACTTCCGCGCCTCATCGTCTTGGTATACGATCTTTCTCCCGGTGCGGGCCTCGATGGTGGCCAGCGTGGTGCGGACGATGTGCTTGCCGAGTTCCAAGATGGCAACGTGTTGTTCACCCTTTTCGTCCTTCCATCCCAAGGTCAGATAGTGCTTGCGCTTTTTGGAAAACAGCGCAAGCGGCGTCAACGCAATGGCCAGACCCACGCGCCGGCCTGCCTTTTGCCCGTACTCCAGATCGTTCACCTCGTCGTAGGGAACGGCCAGGGTCGTTTTATCGGCGACGAAGAGGAACGTCTTGTCGTCTTTCATCGAGACCGGACCTTCGGCGTTGTCTTTGATCTGGCTCTCCGTTCCTCCGGCGTAGCGGGCCTTATTGCCGTTGACCCCGAAACACAAAGAGGCGAACGTCAGGACGAACACGAAACTGGCGATGAATCTGCGCATAACCCAAACCTCGTTTTTCTAGGAGCCGGGTGCTCGGGCTTACACTACACCCGTTCGGGTGGGCTCGCAAGCTTGGGGTGCTTTCAGTGGTCTGCTAGGCTCGAAGGCATGCGCGCTTTCGTCGTTGCCGGCACCCACAGCGGCGTGGGCAAGACCACGCTCACGCTGGCGCTCATCGCCGGGCTGCGCGGCCGCGGGCTGCGGGTGCGGGCCTTCAAGGTCGGCCCCGACTTTCTCGACCCCATGCACCTGGCGGCCGCCAGCGGCGCCGAGTGCCTCAACCTGGATGGCTGGATGCTGGGCCGCGAGCTGTGTCGCGCGCGTTTGCAGCAGGCCGCCGCCGGCTGCGATGTGGCCGTGGTCGAGGGCATGATGGGGCTCTACGACGGCCTCCGCGGGGATCACGAGGCCGGCAGCACGGCCGAGATGGCCAAGTGGCTGGGGCTGCCGGTGGTGCTGTTGGCCGACGCCGCCGGCGGGGCGCGCAGCCTGGCCGCCACCCTGCTCGGCTTTCAGCGCTTCGACCCGGCACTGCCGCTGGCCGGCGTGGTCTTCAACCGCATCGGCGGCCCCGGCCACCTGGAGTATTTGCGGCAAGCGATGACCGCGCTCGATGGCATTGCCCTGCTGGGCGGCTGCCCGGCGGAGGAGGCGCTGCACCTCCCCGAGCGCCATCTCGGCCTTTCCCTGCCCGCAGGCACGGCGCCGTCCGCGGCTTGGGCCGAGCAGCACCTCGACCTCAACGCCCTATTGAGTCTTGCCGCCGAAGTGGCGCCCGCGACGCTACCGGCTCGACGAGCGGTGCGGCCCAGCCTCCGCCTGGGCGTGGCCCGCGACGAAGCCTTCTGCTTCTATTACCCCGACAATCTCGAGTTGCTGCGCGCCGCCGGCCTGGAACTGGTCGAGTTCTCGCCGCTGCGCGACCTTGCGCTGCCCGAGGGCGTGCGCGGCCTCTACCTCGGCGGCGGCTATCCCGAGCTGCACGCCGCCGCGCTCAGCGCCAACGCCGCCATGCGCGCCGCGGTGGCGGGCTTTGCCGCCGCCGGCGGATTCATCTACGCCGAATGCGGCGGCCTTATGTATTTGTCGCAAGCGCTCGACCGCGCGCCCATGGCGGGCGTGCTGCCGATCGAGATCGCCATGCAGCCGCGGCTGCAAGCGATCGGCTACCGCGAAGTCTGCCCCGTGGGCCTGGGCGCGCCGCCCGAGCTGCGCGCCCGCGGCCACGAGTTCCACTATTCGCGCCTAGTGGGCGACCAACCGCACGCGCCCGCCCATCAAGACGCCGCCGGCAAACCCGAAGGCTTCCACCTCAACAACGTGGTAGCCAGCTACATCCATCTGCACTTCGCAAGTTGTCCGCTGTTGCCGGCGATGCTCCGCTCCCGCCTATAGTCCGTAGGCGGGCGTCCATTGCGCGGCGGCCACCCGCGCGCGCAGCCGCTTGCCCGCGACCGCGACCGCGACCTCGCGCGCCACCTCGCGCAGGTCTTCGAGCGGAGGCAGCAGCGGCGCTTTGGGATCCTGGCGGGCGGGGGAGTGGCGGGCCAGCTCGCGCGCCGCGGTCATCATCATGGCGTCGGTGACGCGGTGGGCGCGGCTCGCGACCACACCCAATCCCACCGCCGGAAAGATATAGACGTTGTTGCACTGCGCCACGCCGGGGAAGGGCGAGCCGGAGGCGACCAGCGCGCGGCCGTCGCTCCAGCGCCGCAGGTCGTCGGGGTGGGCCTCGCAGCACTCGGTGGGGTTCGACAGCGGCAGGATCAGCGGACGATCCACCTTGCGCGCCAGCTCGCGCACGATGCCCTCGTCGAAGGCGCCGGCCACGGTCGAGAGGCCGATTAGGCCGGTGGCGCGGATATTGTGGATCACATCGCTCAATCCCAACGCCCCGCCGGGGCCCCGCCGCCAATTCACCAGCCGCGCCAGCGGTTGGGCATAAGCGCGCTTTTCCGGGTTGAGGTCGTCGCGCCCCTGGTGCACCAGGCCATTGGAATCCACCAGCCAAAACGCGGCGCGCGCCTCGCTCTGGCTCAACCCCTCCTGCTGCATGGCGGTGCGGAAATAGTCGGCCACGCCCAGCGCCGCCGAGCCCGCGCCAAAGAACACCCACTGCTGGTCGCGGAAGCGCCCGCCCGTAGCCCCGACCGCGCTGAGCGCCGCCGCCAGCGCCACCGCCGCCGTGCCCTGGATGTCGTCGTTGAAGCTGAGCAGCCGCTCGCGGTAGCGGTCGAGCAGGGTGCGGGCGTGCCGCGTGGCGAAATCCTCCCACTGCAGCAACACCCCCGGCATCTCCTCCTCGACCGCGGCCACAAACTCCTCGAGAAACTCGTCGTAGGCGGCGCCGTCGAGGCGCTCGTGCCGCCAGCCCAGGTACTCGGGGTCGCGCAGCCGCTCCTGGTTGTTGGTGCCGACGTCGAGCACGATGGGCAGCGTGCGCGCCGGATGGATGCCGCCGATCAGCGTATACAGCGCCAGCTTCCCAATGGGGATGCCTAGCCCGCCCACGCCCTGGTCGCCGATCCCCAGCACGCGCTCGCCGTCGGTCGCGACGATGACATCCACCTTGCGATAGGGCCGGTTGCGCAGCATGGTGCGCAGCTCCGCCCGCCGCGGATACGACAGGATCAGCCCGCGCGGACGCCGATAGATGTGGCTGAACTCGCGGCAAGCCTCGGCCACCACCGGCGTATAGACCACCGGCATGGTCTCGGCGATGTGGTCGAGCAGCACGCGATAGAACAGCACCTCGTTGGCATCCTGCAAGGCGCGCAAATAGATGTGCCTCTCCAGGTCGTCGCTCTTGCGCTGGTAAGCCTCCCAAGCGCGCTGCGCCTGCTCCTCCAGCGTCTCCACCTGCGGCGGCAACAGGCCATGCAGCCCCAGCGCGCTGCGCTCGGCGTCGGTGAATGCCGTGCCGCGGTTCAATATCGGGTTGGCCAAAAGCTCCGCCCCGCGCAATCTCCTCTTCGTCGCGTTCACCCATTCAGAATACGCCGCAGGCACGCCGGGCATCCGCGGACACGGCTCTGCCCTGTTCCCTGTCCCCTGTCCCCTGTGCCCTTCCCCCCGCCCCGCGATACCCTAAAGGCATGGCCATGCCCTATCGCCGCCTCGGCCCCCAAGGTCTCCAGATTTCCGCGCTCGGCCTCGGCCTGATGGGCATGTCCGAGTTCTATACCACCGGCATCAGCGACGAGGACGCGCTCGCAGTGATCGCCCGCGCGCTTGAGCTGGGCGTCAACTTCTTCGACACCGCCGACATGTATGGCGTGGGGATGAACGAGCTGCTGCTGGGACGCGCGCTCCGAGGGCGGCGCGACCAGGCGGTGGTGGCGACTAAATTCGGCAACCAGCGCGGCCTGGATGGATCGTTTCTCGGCGTCAACGGCCGCCCCGAGTACGTGCGCGCCGCCTGCGAGATGAGCCTGCGGCGGCTGCAGGTCAGCGTGATCGACCTTTACTGCCAGCACCGCGTGGACCCCAAGGTGCCGATCGAGGAGACGGTGGGGGCGATGGCGAAACTGGTGGAGGAAGGCAAGGTGCGCTATTTGGGCCTCTCCGAGGCGGGCAGCGCGACGCTGCGCCGCGCCCACAAGACCCATCCCATCGCGGCGCTGCAGTCGGAGTACTCGCTCTGGTCGCGCGATCCGGAGCAGGGCGTGCTCGCCACCTGCCGCGAGCTGGGCGTCGGCTTTGTCGCCTACAGCCCGCTGGGCCGCGGCTTTTTGCCGGGCAACATTCGCTCGACCGCCGACCTGGCGCCCAACGACTGGCGCCGCCGCCTGCCGCGCTTTCAAGAAGAGACGATCCCGCAAAACCTGGCGCTCGCCGACAAGTTGGCCACGCTGGCGCGCGCCCAGGGATGCACCCCCAGCCAGTTGGCTCTGGCCTGGCTGCTGGCCCAAGGCGAGGACATCGTCCCCATCCCCGGCACCAAGAAGATCCATTACCTGGAAGAGAACGCCGCCGCCGTGCAGATCAAGCTCACCCCCGCCGAACTCGCCTCGATCGCGCAGGCACTGCCACCCGGCGCCGCCGTGGGCACCCGCTACCCCGAGGCCGGCATGAACGCCGTCAACCGCTAAGCGGTCATTTCTACCAACGCCCGCCTCCCCCCAGTTCCCGGCGGTGTTGATTCTAGGCGGCTTGACAATTGGTCCCTGAGTTGCATCTGACAGGGCATGGACACCCGGAATCTGCCCCTTGGCCTTACCTGTCTCTTGGCTTCTGGCTTGGCGTTGGCCCTGACATTGGCAACCATCGCCTGCGGCGGCAGCAAGACAACCACGTCAACGCCGGCCACCACCAACGTGACCATGAGCGATCCGGCCACCTGCGCCGGCCCCAACGGGCCCTATAGCCACGTCTACGTCACGGTCAAGGACGTCGAGGCCAGCACCGACGCCAACGCCACCTCCGGCTTTGCGGATCTCACCCCCGCGCTGGCGACAACGCCGATGCAGATTGACCTGCTCGGCCAGGCCAACAACCAGTGCCTGCTGGCCACGCTGGGTTCGACCACGCAATTGCAGCCCGGCAACTACCAGCAGATTCGGCTGCTGCTCGAGGACAACACCTCGGCCTCGCTGGTGGCGGGCAACAAGTGCGGCTCGACCGCCGCCAACTGCGTCGTGCTCAACAATGGCACGGTCGAGGCCATCCAGCTCTCCAGCGAAGCCCAGACCGGCATCAAGATCCCCTCCGGCCAGATCGCCGGCGGCCAGTTCGTGGTCGCGGCGGGCCAGACCAAAGATTTGAACCTCGATTTCAACACCTGCTCGTCGCTGGTCACCGAGGGCAACGGGCAAGTGCGGCTGAAGCCGGTGTTGCACGCCGGCGAGATCTCGACCACCTCGACCTCGATCAACGGCACCGTGGTGGACAAGGCCACCGGCAGCGCCGTGGTGGGCGGCAGCGTGATGGTGGCGCTGGAGCAGAAGGACGCGGCCGGGATTGACCGGGTGATGATGGCGACCCGCGCCGACACCTCCGGCCACTTCGTCTTCTGCCCGGTGCCGGCCGGAACCTACGACGTGGTGGCGACCGGCGTGAGCGGCGCCAATGTCGCCTATGCCGCGACGGTGACCACCGGCGTGGCCAACGGCACCGCCATGGGCAACCTGCCGCTGGTGGCCGAGACCGGGATCGCGGGGACCACGCCCGGCAGCATCGCCGGCGATGTCACCACCAGCACCGGCTCGGCCGGGACGGGAGCCGATATCACGCTCTCGGCCCTGCAGGCCGCCACCGTCGGCGGCGCCAGCCTGACCTTCACCATGCCCCTGGTGCAGCAGTCGGCGGCCACCGCCAACGTCGCCACCGCCGCCGGCGTAAGCTGCGCCGCCAACACCGACTGCGTCACCTACACCTTGTCGGTTCCGGCCGCCGCCGCCAACGCCGGCGTGTTTGCCGTCGCCGGCACGCAATACACCCAAGGCAGCGGCGCCGCCGACTACGCCGTCGAGGGCCAGGCCGCCGTGCCCTCCTCGGGCGGCACCGCCGACTGCTCGCCCTCGGTCGAGCCGTCCTCCATCACTAGCGCCAACCTGTCCCTGGCCGTCACCCCCGGCGCCAGCGTCACGGCAGCGGTGCTGGCCTTCAGCGGCTGCCAATAGCCCGCAGCGCGGAGCGGCGGGTGGGCTGCTATGCTGCAAGCGTGATCCCGCGCGAGCACGTCCGCCTGGCCGACCACACCACCCTCGGCCTTGGCGGAGAGGCAAGTTTCTGGGCCGCGGCCGAGGCCGAGGCCGACATCCCCGCCGCCGCCGCCTGGGCGCGCCAGCGCGGCCTCGACTGGATGCCGCTCGGCGGCGGCAGCAACCTGCTGGTCAGCGACCAGGGCTACGACGGCCTGGCGCTGCACATCGCCATCAAAGGCGTGCGTGACCTGGGCGGAGGCCACGTCGAGGCCGCCGCCGGCGAGGACTGGGACGGCTTCGTCGCCTGGTGCGTCGAGCGCGGCCTGGCCGGCCTCGAGTGCCTGAGCGGCATTCCCGGCACGGTCGGCGCGACGCCGGTGCAGAACGTCGGCGCCTACGGCCAAGAGGTCGCCGAGACCATCGGATCCGTCCGCGCCTGGGACCGGCAGGCTGAAACCTGGGTCGAGCTGCCAGCGGCCGAGTGCGGCTTCGGCTACCGCTCCAGCCGCTTCAATCAAGAAGACCGCGGACGCTTCGTCATCGCCGCCGTGCGCTTCGCACTCCGCCCGGGCGGCGCGGCGGCGCTGCGCTACCCCGAGTTGCGCCGCCAGTTCCCCGACCCCGCCGCCGCCCCGTCGCTTGCGGCGGTGCGCGCAGCGGTCCGCGGCATCCGCCGCGGCAAGGCCATGTTGCTCGAGCCGGGCGACCCGGAGTGCCGCAGCGCCGGCTCGTTCTTCAAGAACCCGGTCGTTTCCCCTATTGCCGCCGCCGAGCTGGCCCAGCGCCTAGGCGCCGCCCCGCCCCAATTCCCCGCCGGCGAGGGCCAAGTCAAGATCCCCGCCGCCTGGCTGATCGAGCAAGCCGGCTTCCACAAAGGCTTCCGCCCCGAAGGCAGCGGCGTCGGCCTCTCCCGCCGCCACGTTTTAGCCATCGTCAACTACGGCCAAGGCACCGCCGCCCAGGTCCGGGCGCTGGCGCGGCAGATCCGCTCCGCCGTAGCCGCCGGCACCGGCATCAGCCTGCAGCCCGAGCCGGTGCCGGTGGGATTCGCACCCAGCGAATGAATCCCGGCGCCCCCGGAAGGCGCAGATTCCACCCCTTTCTGACCTCGCGCCGCCCGACACCGCGCGACGATTTCCAAAAACCGTAAGCGGGATGCCGCTGTGCCCGCGCCTAATTCCAGCGTTGGAAATGCCACTATCATCATGAAAATAGATTTGTCAACATATGTTTGATCTGTGCTAATTCTGGTGCGGAGCTGGCCCGGTTGCGCGGCTGGCTCAGAGACTTTGCGAATCGGGGGTGTGAGTCCATGACTTGGCGTTCCACCATGCGTCTTGCTTCGCTGGGGCTGCTGCTGTTGGCGGGAGCCTCGGCGGCCTACTCTCAGGCCACCACCAGCACGCTGAATGGCACGGTGCTCGACACGGAGAAGGCTTCGGTGCCGGCGGCAGCGGTCCAGGTGGTGAATCCCAGCACCGGATCGAAATTGAGCGCCGCCACCGATGCGCGCGGCTACTGGGCGATCCCGGATATGTCGGCCGGCACCTACCAAGTCACGGTAACGCACGCCGGCTTCAAGACGCAGGTGGTGTCGAACGTGAAGATTGACGCCGGCGTGCCGGCCACGGTCAACGTCACCCTGCAAGTGGGGCAAGCCAGCCAGACGGTGGAGGTGACGGGCGGCGCCGAGGTGCTGCAGACCGACACCGCCGCGGTGAGCTCGACCATCCAGGGGGCGCAGATCCACGATCTTCCCTTCACCAGCCGCAACGTCACCGAACTGGTGGCCACCCAGCCCGGCACCCAGACCGGCAATGCGGTGCGGCAGTCGCTGATTGACGGCCTGCCGCAGTCGGCCATCAGCCAAACTCTGGACGGCATCAACATCCAGGACAACACCGCCAAGTCCGGCGACGGCATCTTTGTCGCCGTCTTTCCCCGCACCGACGCGGTCGAGGAGGTGACGATGAGCACTGCCGCCGCCGGCGCCGACAGCCTGGGCGGGGGAGCGGTGCAGATCAAATTTGTGACCCGCTCGGGCACCAACCAATGGCACGGCGATCTATTCGAGCAGAACCGCAACCAGGCGCTGGAGGCCAACTACTTTTTCAACGCCGCCGCCGGATTGCCGCGCGACAAGCTCAACCTCAACGAGTTCGGGGGGCGCATCGGCGGGCCCATCCTCAAAAACAAGCTCTTCATCTTCTTCTCCACCGAAGCCTTCCGACTGCCGCAGTCGTTTCTGATCACCAACCAGAACTGGCTGACGCCGACGGCGCAGAGTGGAGTATTCACCTACAAGGACTCGACCGGCACGGTGCAATCCATCAATCTCTATGGGCTGGCGGCGGCGGAAAATCCGAACCTGCCGGCCGGCGACCGCGCCTTCGCCACCACGCCCGATCCGCTGTTGGCCAAGACCCAAGCCGCAATCCAATCGTTGGTGACCAGCAGCGGGTTGCCCCAAGTCAGCCGCATCGCCTCCAACAACGACTACAACCGCTACAATTTCAGCTCCTCGCCCGCCACCTTCAACAACCGCAACTTTCCCACCGCGCGCCTGGACTGGGACATCAACTCCAAGAACCGCCTCAGCTACATCACCAACTGGCAGACCAACGACCGCCATCCGGACGCGCTGAACGGCACCGTGGCCATCCTGCCCGGCACCGGCACCGTGGTCGGCTCCGCCGACATCGCCTCCCAGATCGGCGAGGAGTTCACCGACGTGTGGTCGCTGCGCACCATCTTTAGCCCGGCCCTGACCAACTCGATTCGCTACGGGATTGAGGGCGGCAACGTGTGGTTCAGCTCCGGCTTGACGCCGGCGCCCTACGCGCAATGGAACGGGGTGCTCCCCGCCTTCAGCGGCTACATCACCAATCCCTACCGCTCCAGCATCGCCAGCCAGTCGAAGCGCAATACTCCGGTGACCACCTTCAACGATTCGATCTCCTGGCTGAGGGGCACCCACCTGCTCGACATCGGCTTCGACTACTCCTCGGTGAGCGGCTACTCCTCGGGCAATGGATCGCAAATCCTGCCCACCGTCACCCTGGCCAACCTCTCCACCGATCCGGACAACTCCGGCAGCACCAATCTGTTCACCTCGAGCACGCTGCCCAACAGCAACGCCACCCAGCGCAGCGACGCGGCGGCGCTCTACGCGATCCTGACGGGGCGCGTGTCCGCCATCACCAGCTCGGCCTCGCTGGACCCCAGCACCAACACCTACGGCGCCTTTCACACCATCAGTTGGACCCGGCAGCGCGAGTTCGGGCTCTACGTGCAGGACAACTGGAAGGTCAACCCCAACCTGACCCTCGCCTACGGCCTGCGCTATGACAAGCAACAGCCCTTCCAGGATCTGACCGGCACCAGCACCACCAACCCGGGCTTGACGGGCATGTACGGCATTTCGGGCATCGGCAACCTCTTCCAGCCTGGGGTCGAGACCGGGGTGACGCCGAGCTTCCAGCAAGTCGCCGCGGGCTCGTACGCCTATGCCACCAGCTACAAACTCGACCCGACCGTCGGCTTCGCCTACCAGATTCCCGAGACCGGTGGCTTGCTGGGCAAGGTGCTGGGGCGAAACGCGGTGGTGCGCGGCGGGTTTGCGATCTCCAATATCCGCGAGGGCATCGGCGAGTTCACCGGAGTGCTGGGCGCCAACCCGGGCAAGACGCTGTCCACGGCGGTGAGCCCCACCACCACGCCCTCGGTGTTCTCCGCCGGCAGCGTGTATTTCAGCGACCCCAGCTATCCGACCCTGGCCCCCACCTCGCTGGATCCGACCTACCCGAAGCCCAGCTATCCGATTCCGGTGCAGACCAGCAACAACCTCAACGACTACGATCCCAACTTGAAGATGGAGTACGTCTCCTCCTGGGATTTCGGCCTGCAGCGCGAGTTCGGCCGAAACACCGCGCTCGAGATCCGCTACGTCGGCAACCACGGCACGGACCTGTACCGCACGATCAATCTCAACGAAGTCAATATCTTTGAAAACCAATTCTTGAGCCAGTTTGAGACGGCGCAGACAAATCTGGCCATCGCCCGCCAGACCACGCCCAAAAGCAACAACTTCGGCAATCAGGGCCTGGCGGGGCAAAACGACGTGCCCATCCTTGCGACTGCCTTGGGGACGACCAACAATCAAACCACGGCCACGCAGTTGGTCGAGGGGGCGGCCGGCGCCGCCGCCACCGGCATCGCCCACAACTCCGGGGAGATGGCCGCGCTGGTCAAGGCCGGCTATCCGGCGAACTTGTTCGTGGCGAACCCCGCCACCAACGGCTCGGTGAATCTGGTCACCAACGGCGGCGACAGCACCTACAACTCGATGCAAATCGAGCTGCGGCGCCGCCTCTCGCACGGGCTGCAGTTGCAGGGCAGCTACGTGTATTCCAAGTCGCTGACCAACACCGGCAACCCGGTGCGGACGCTGCGCAATGTGGGGCAGGACAAAGGGCCGTCGTTCTCCGACATGCGGCATGCCTTCAAGGTCAACTGGATCTACCAACTGCCGCTGGGCCGGCCGCACAATACGCTGGCACGGGGGGTGGTTGCGGGGTGGTCGTTTGCCGGAGTGGCGCGGGTGCAGAGCGGCGTGCCCGAGGAACTGGGCAGCGGCGCCGGCTTCGCGACCGTCAACAACAACGACCCCGGCGTGGTGCTGCACGGCCTCACGCCCAAGCAACTGCAGAGCGAGATGAGCCCCTACATCGTAGGCGCCGATCCCAGCGCGGTGGTCTACTATCTGCCGCAGGCGCTGGTCAAGAATACCCAGGCTGCCTATGGCGTCGCCGGCACGCTCGACCCCAGCCAGCCCTACGTCGGGCCCCCGGGGCCGGGACAGTTCGGCGACCGAATTTACTTGTATGGCCCCTGGTTGTCGAAGTGGGACATGAGCATGGCGAAGATGACGCCGATTCGCGAGAGCATGAACCTCGAGATCCGGCTGCAGGCGCTCAACGTCTTCAATGCCGTAAATTTCCTGCTGCCGACCCAGGGGATCAACACCATCAGCGCCACCAACTTCGGGCAGACCACCAACGCCTTCCGGGATTTCAGCAACACCAACGACCCCGGCTCGCGCACCGTGGAATTTGTCATTACGCTGAACTTCTAGACGGTTGGCGCGGGCTTGGCGTCCCTCGGCCCCAAGCCAGCGCTGCGCCTCGCCGGGGCCGCGCCGGATTCGTTCCGCGGGGGCGGCGCTCACCGAGACGTTCGCGCCCCTACGGAATTACGACCACCCCAGAACCCCAGGCGGGTTCTGGACTCCCTACCATTTTGTCAAGCCATGAGGGCGGCTTGCGCGGCCGGGCAGGCCGCGGCGGGGGATGGCGGCGGTTGGGGTCGAAGACGTCCTGGGAGCGGAGCATGGAGTAGAGCATTTGCAGCAGGCGGTCTGCGACACCGCGCAGGGCGCGGCCGTGGGAGTGGCCGCGCAGGCGAAGGCGGGTGTAATGGGCCTTGGAGCGGGGGTCGTAGAGGACGCTCACGCGGCTCCAGTGGTACACCGCGTTGCGCAAGGCGTGGTGGCAGCAGGCGCGGCGCATGGAAGCCGCGCCGGACTTGCCGCTCTGCCGGGTGATGGGGGCCACGCCGGTGCGAGGCGACGCGTCGGCCGCTGACCAGCGGGTTGCTGCCGCCGCCGAGCGGCATCCACTCCAGCCCATGCCGCCGCCGCCGCGATGTCGGTTTCGGCGGCGGCCTCGGCCCAGAAGCGGGCCTCGCCGCCCAGGCCCAGGCCATAGCAGCGTTGCTATTGGCGGCCGCTGAAGGCCAGCACCGCCGCCTGCACGCTGGCGCCGGGGGTGACCGTGAGGGTCAGGCTGAGTATAGGGCGGCGGCGCCATCGAGGCCGCCGCCGGTGAGGACTGGGACGGTTTCGTCGCCCACTGCGTCGCCGGCAGCCTCGCCGAGGTCGAGTGCCTGAGCGGCATTCCGGGCACGGTCGGCGCCGAAAGGCAAGAGGTCGCCGAGGTAATCGAGTCGGTGCGCGCCTGGGACCGGCGGAGCGAGGCCTGGGCGGAGCTGGCGGCGGGCGAGTGCGGCTTCGGCTATAGATCGAGCCGTTTCAACCAACAGGACCGCGGCCGCTTCGTCATCGCCGCGGTGCGCTTCCGGCTGCGCCCGGGGGGCGCGGCGGCGCTGCGCTACCCCGAGCTGCGCCGCCAGTTCCCCGACTCCGCCGCCGCCCCGTCGCTTGCGGCGGTGCGCACAGCGGTGCGCGGCATCCGCCGCGGCAAGGCCATGCTGCTCAAGCCGGGCGACCCGGAGTGCCACAGCGCCGGGTCGTTCTTCAAGAATGTGGTCGTCGCCGAAGCCGCCGCCGCGCTGGCCGAACGCTTGGGCGCCGCACCGCCGCAGTTCGCCGCCGGAGCGGGCCAGGTCAAGATCCCCGCCGCCGGGCTGATCGAGCAGGCGGGCTTCCACAAGGGCTACCGCCCCGAAGACAGCGGCGTCGGCCTCTCCCGCCGCCACGTCCTGGCCATCGTCAACTACGGCCAAGGCACCGCCGCCGAGGTCGCCGCCCTGGCGGGCCAGATCCAATCCGCCGTGGCCGTCCAAACCGGCATCGCCCTCCACCCCGAGCCGGTGTGGGTGGGCGCGCCGCGGCCTTACCAGCCCCGCAGATAGAGCCACTGCACCATCGCCGCCGCGGCCAGGCAATAGAGGCCAAACCAGTGCCAGCGGCCCTGTTCCAGCCAGCGCGAGAGCCAGCGCAGCGCCAGCAGCCCCGCGGCAAAGGCGCACACCATGCCCAACAGGCCCGGCGCCAGCAGGGCGCCCAGCCGCACCGCCGCGCCGGCGCGATGCGCCGCCGCCACCTCGCGCCACAGCTCGCGGCCCAGGGCGAGGGGCGTGATCGCGACCGCCATGGCAAAGCTGAAGGATTCGATCTCGGCGCGCTTGCCGTTGGCCAGCAGGCCGCCGGAGATGGTGGAACCCGAGCGCGAAAAGCCGCGGAAGGGAATGGCGAGGCCCTGCAGGGCGCCCATCGCCAAGGCGGCGGGCCAGGCCAGGCCGCGCGCCCCGGCCCGCGGCGGCGCGGCGGCGTCCTCGGGCGCCCGCGCCTCCCGCAGGCCGGCCACCACGATCAGCAGGCCGGCGATCGCCAAGGGCGGCGCGATCCAATTGAGCTTGTGAAACAGCGCCTCGATCGCCACCGCCCGCCCGCCATCGCCCAGGGTGTGTTCGACCAGCAGGATGATCGGGTAGCCCACCAGCCCCGACAGCAACGAGGCGGCGAACATCCGCTGGGCAAACCCGCGGAAGGTCGCCCACGAAAACAGGAACTCCTCCGTCCACCGCCGCCAAAAATACGCCACCACCGCGAACATCGTGCCGGTATGCAGCAGGACCAACAAGAGCGCGTTGGCCGGCGTGGACATGTTTTCATGCAGCAGCTCGGCCGCCACGATGACGTGGGCGGAGCTGGATACGGGCAGCAGCTCGGTCAGCCCCTGCACCGCGGCAAGAATAACGATGTGCATCCAGCTCATTCCGACCCCCATCCCGCAGCGGCGGGCTCGGTTGAGATTACAGCAATCGGCCTGCGGTATACTGACCGCAATCGGAGCCGCCGCGGAATTCTCTTGTGCAACCGGGAAATTCCCGCCAACTTGCCTTGCCTCCCGCCGATCCCATGCCAGTAAATACACGCATCGTCTCCCGGCCGCCACGCCTGCGGCCGGCGCTGTTCCTGCTCGCCGCCGCGGCCGCGGCGCTGTCGCTGGCGCCGCTCGCGGCGCAAACCCCGCCCCCGCCGGGCCCAACCCTGCGGGCGACGCTCCCCAACGGCCTGCGGGTGGTCATCATCCGCAACGCCCTCGCCCCGGTGGCGACGGTGGAGTTGAATGTGCTGGCCGGGGGCGATGAGACCTCGCCGCAATTCCCGGGCATGGCCCACGCGCAGGAGCACATGGCGTTTCGCGGCTGCCCCGGGCTGACCGGCGACCAGACCGCGGCGGTGTATGCCGAGCTGGGCGGGGAAAACGACGCCGACACCCAGCAAAACATCACCCAGTTTTTCGCCACCGTGCCGGCGGCGGACCTGGAGGTGGCGCTGCGCGCCCAGGCCGCCTGCCTGCGGGGCATGGACGACAGCCAGGCGCAGTGGGCCCAGGAGCGGGGCGCCATCGAGCAGGAGGTGGCGCGCGACCTCTCCAACCCCACCTACAACTTCCTGGTCCGGCTCGATCAAGACATGTTCGCCGGAACCCCCTATGCCCACGATCCGCTCGGCACCAAGCCCTCCTTCGACGCCACCAGCGCCGCGATGCTCCGGGCCTTCCATGCCCAGTGGTACACCCCCGCCAACATGATCCTGGTGGTGGTGGGCGCTGTGGATCCCGCCGCCGCCCTGGCCAGGATTCGAACCTGGTATGGCGGCATTCCCAGCCATCCGCTGCCGGCGCGCCCGGCGGTGGCGCTGCGGCCGGTGAAGTCGGAGAGCTTCACCCTCGCCAGCAATCTCCCCTACGTGCTCGGCTTCCTCGCCTATCGCCTGCCGGGCACTGACTCCCCCGATTACGCGGCCAGCGAGATCCTGGCCGACGTGCTGGGCAGTCAGCGCGGCCATCTCTACGGCCTGGTGCCCGCCGGCAAGGCGCTCGACGCGGAATTCGGCTTGGCGGAAACCTACCGCAAGGCCAGCGTCGGCTATGGCGTGGTGGCGGTGCCCCGGGGAACCGCGGCGGCCGGGGCGATCCACGACATGCGGACGATTCTAGCGACCTACGCCCAGCGCGGCGTCCCCGCCGACCTGGTGGCCGCGGCCAAGCGCGGCGAGGTCGCCGCGGCGGAGTTCCAGCGCAACTCCATCCCGGGCTTGGCCAACGTCTGGTCCAACGCCTTGGCGGCCGAGGGACGCACCTCGCCCGACCAGGACGTCGCGGCCATCCAGCGCGTCACCCTGGCCGACGTGGACCGCGTCGCCCGGCAGTACCTGGTGGCGGCGAACTCGATCACCGCGACCCTGAACCCGGTGCCCACCGGGCAGCCGGTGGCGGAAAAGGGCTACGGCGGCGGCGAGGCGGTCACGAGCCCGCCCACCAAGCCGGTGGCGCTGCCCCCCTGGGCGGCCGGCGCCCTCGCCCGCCTGCAGGCCCCGCCCGACACCCTCGCGCTTTCCGACTCCACCCTGCCCAACGGCCTGCGCTTGATCGTCAAGACCGACCGGACCAGCCCCACCGTCACCGTGGTGGGCGGCATCCGCCACAACCCCGGCCTGCAGACCCCGCCCGGCCACAATGGCGCCGCCGATCTGTTGGACGGCCTCTTCTCCTACGGCACCCAGACGCTGGACCGGCTGGCGTTCCAGAAGGCGCTGGACGACATTGCCGCCAACGAGAACGCCGGCTACGGCTTCTCGCTGCAGGTGCTGCGCGACCACTTCTCCCGCGGCGTGCAATTGCTGGCCGACAACGAACTCCATCCCGCCCTGCCGGCGCCGGCCTTCGCCGTGGTGCGCAGGCAAACCGAACAATTCGTGGCCGGCAACCTGAAGAGCCCGGCCTACCGGGCAGGGCGGGCGCTCGACTTGGCGCTGCTCCCCGCCGGCGACCCGGCCCTGCGCCAGGCCACCCCGGCGACGCTGGCCAGCGACACCTTGGGCGAGGTGCGGCAATATCAAGCCGCCACCATGCGCCCCGACCTAGCCACCATCGTGGTGGTCGGCGACGTCTCCCCCCAAGAGGCCCGGAACGTCATCGCCCGCTGGTTCGGCGGCTGGCAGGCCGCCGGCCCGCCCCCCAACACCACGCTGCCCGCCGTCCCGGTGAACCGGCCCGCGGTGGTGACCGTGCCCGATCCGGAGCGGGTGCAGGATTCGGTGGTTCTCGCCGAGCAACTGCATCTCAACCGCTTCGACCCGGACTATTACCCGCTGCAGCTCGGCGACCACGTCTTGGGCGGGGGCTTCTACGCCACCCGCCTCTACCACGATCTGCGCCAGGTCAACGGCTACGTCTACAGCGTCGGCGTCAGCCTGGAGGCGACCAAGACCCGGGCCACCTACTTCATCAGCTACGGCTGCAGTCCGGCCAACGTTCTGAAGGCAAGGGCCCTGATTCAGCGCGACCTGGCCCAGATGGGCGCGCAGGACGTCTCCGCCGGCGAGCTGCAACAGGCCAAGGCCCTGCTGCTGCGGCAGATCCCCCTGAGCGAGTCGAGCGAGGACGCGGTGGCGGCGGGACTCCTGGGGCGGGCGCAGCAGGGCCTTCCCCTGGACGAGCCCACGCAAGCGGCGAAGCAGTACCTCGCCCTCAGCGCCGACCAGGTGCGGGCGGCCTTTGCCCGCGAGATCCGCGCCGGCGGCTTCGTCCAGGTCGTCCGCGGCCCCGCCCCGCACTAACGCGCGGCCGACCGGCATCCCATGGCCTTCGTCCTTGACTGTAAACCGAGTGTTTGAGGGATTCCCCATGAGATTGGCTTCGTTTGCGCTGCTCGCCGGCGCCTTGGCCGCGCCGCTGGCGGCGCAAGCCCCGCCCGCGCCCATCGCCCTCGCGGTGGACGCGCGCCACGCCGCCCAGCACTATCTGGCGGTGCGGATGGAGATGGCGGTCGCGCCCGGACCGCTCACCCTCGACTACCCCAAGTGGATCCCGGGCGAGCACCGCCCCGACGGCCCCATCGCCGGCCTGAGCGGGCTGCGGATCACCGCCGGCGGCGCGGCGGTGCCCTGGAGGCGCGATGCGCTCAATGCCTTCGCCTTCCACCTCACCGTGCCCGCTGGCGCGCGCCAGCTCGAGGTCCGCTTCGACTACCTCGAGCCGGCGCTGGCGCCGGGCCAGCTCACCGGCGGCGCCGCCTCCACCAGCAAGCTGGCCATCATCAACTGGAACCAGGTGCTGCTGTATCCCGACGGCGTGGCGGCGCAGAAGCTGCTCTACGCCCCCCGGCTGCTTCTGCCCGCGGGCTGGAACTTCGGCACCGCGCTGCCGCTGGCCGGCCCCAGCGCCGGCTTGGGGCCCGCGCCCGTCCTGTTCGCGCCGGTGGCCTTGAACCGCCTGGTGGATTCGCCCCTCATCGCCGGCGCCTACTACCGCGCCTACAACATCACGCCCGCCGGCGAGCCCATCCACCATGAACTCGACATCGTGGCCGACCAGCCCGCCGACTTGGCGCTGAGCCCGGCGCTGCGGCAGGCGATGGCCAACCTGGTGGCGCAGTCGGGCCGGCTCTTCGGCGCGCGGCACTACCGCGACTATCATTTCCTGCTGGCCCTGAGCGATGCCGTGCCCCACTTCGGGGTGGAGCACCACGAATCCTGCGATGCGCGCCTGCCCGCGCGCGCGCTGCTCGGGCCCCACCCGGGGATGGCGCTGGGCGGGCTGCTGGCGCACGAGTTCATGCACAGTTGGAACGGCAAGTTTCGGCGCCCGGCGCCGATGTCGGTCGCCTATTACCAGGCGCCGATGCGGACCTCGATGCTGTGGGCGTACGAGGGCATCACCACCTACCTCGGCTACGAGATGGCGGCGCGCAGCGGCCTCTGGACCGACGCCGAGTACCGCCAGTTCCTGGCCGGCGTGGCGGCGGAGATGGGCCCGGGCCGGCCGGGCCGGCGCTGGCGCTCGCTGGCCGACACCGGCAGCGCCCTGCACGCCGACAACGGCCTGCCGGGCTGGCTGGACTGGACCCGCTCGGCGGCCGACTTCCACGTGGAGGGGGCGCTGCTGTGGTGGGACGCCGCCATGGTGATCGCGCGCCAGAGCCACGGCGCCAAATCCTTCGACGACTTTTGCCGCCGGTTCTACGGCGGGCCCAACCGTGGCCCGCAACTCCGCCCCTACACCTTCGCCGAGCTGGTGGCGGCGCTGAACCAAGTGGCGCCCTACCACTGGGCCGCGTTCTTGCGGCGGCGCGTGGACCGGCCGACGGCGCAGCCGCCGCTCGGCGGGCTCGAGGCCAGCGGCTGGCGGCTGGCCTACACCGCCGCACCGCCGCCCGGGATGAAGGCCAACCTGCTCTACTCGCTCGGCCTACAGCTCCGCCCCGACGGCGCCATCACCGACGCCTTCTGGGGCGGCCCCGCCTTCCAGGCCGGCCTGGCGGCGCCCATGCGCCTGCTGGAGGTCAACGGACAGCCCTACAGCGCGGCGCGGCTGCTGGCCGCGGTGCGCGACAGCCCGCAAACGGCCGCGCCCCTGCGGCTGACGGCCAGCGACGACGGCGCGCGCTTGCGCTTCGCCATCCCCTACCACGGCGGCCTGCGCTACCCCCGCCTGGTGCGCGACCCCAAGCTGCCCGACTACCTGGACGAGCACCTGCTGCGGCCGCGCTAGCAGCCTGTGGCGAAACAAGCACCGGCTGAAACGGAGTCGTGCGAGACCCGCGCCCAGAGCGGGTCTCGTGCATCCGACCGGAGCCGGAAAGCCGATTCGCCACGGGCTGCTAGCGTTAGCGCCCGGGCGCGGGCGCGGCGGTGGTGGTGGCGGCGAGGGTGGAGGCGATGAAGCCCTCCAGGTTGGCGTGCAGCTTGGCCAGCGCGGGGGTATTGAGATAGAGCATGTGGCCGACGCGGTAGTGCTCGATCGCGACGTGGCCGGCCAGCGCCGGCGGCAGCTTCAACTGCGCCAGCGTGTACTCGGTGGCGAAGAAGGGGGTGCCGAGGTCGTAGTAGGCCTCGTTCACCAGCAGGCGCAGGTGGGGGTTGGTGACCATGGCGCGGCGCAGGTCGGGTACCACGTCGGTGAAGCCGGGGCGGGCGCCGAAGTTGACGAAGGGCGTGCGGTGGCTCCAGTCCCAAGCGCGCGAGACCGCGCCGTTGAGCACCTCGTAGGTCCGCGGCGTGGCATAGCGCAGCGTCTGCGACAGGTACTGGTTGAGGGTGGCGGTGAAGGCGCCATTGATCGAGCTCTGCATCACCGGATAGGCGCGGGAGGAGACCAGCGGGGTGATGTCGGCGCCGGTGTAACGGGCGTCGAGGCGCCCGATGACCAAGCCGCGGCCGGCCAGCAGCCGCTGCTCGAACTCGACCGCGTTCACCCGCAGATCGGCCTGGTTCCACACCGCGGCGCTCAAACCGGTGTAGCGGGCCAGTTGCGCCGCCAGGCTTTGGCGCGCGGCCGCGTCCAGGCGGTCGCCCCGCAGCAGCGCCGGGGCGTAGGTGTCGAAGGCGAAGCGCTCCACCTGTTGCAGCAGCGGCCGCAGGTGGGCGGGCTGGGGCTGCAGCGCGTGGTGGTACCAGGCGATGGCGGTGTAGGAGGGCAGGAACAGGATGTAAGGCAGGTCGTTGCCGGGCGCGAAGGAGGAGGCCTCGAAGTTGAGCACCGACGAGAGCAGGATCACGCCGTTGAGCTGCATGCCATGGTTCTGCAGGTAGTTGGCCAGCGCCGCGGTGCGGAAGGTGCCGTAGCTCTCGCCCAGCAGGAACTTGGGCGAGTTCCAGCGGTCGAACCGGGCCACGTAGTCGTGGATGATGGCGCCCATCGAGCGCACGTCCTCGTCCACGCCCCAGAACTGCTTGCCCGAGGCCGAGCCCAGGACATGGCTGTAGCCGGTCCCGACCGGATCAATGAAGACCAGGTCGGTGGCGTCGAGGATGCTGTAGTCGTTGTTGGCCAGGGTGTAGGGCGGTCCGGCGGGGCTGGCGGCGTTGGAGGGCACCTCCAGGCGGCGCGGGCCCAGGCCGCCCAGGTGCAGCCAGGCCGAGGACGAGCCCGGGCCGCCGTTGTAGGCGAAGGTGATGGGGCGCAGCCCCCCGCGGCGGGCGCCGTTTTTGGTGTAGGCGACGTAAAAGACGCTGGCGATGGGCTGCTGCTGGGCGTTGCGCAGGATCAGCGTGCCCGCCCGCGCTGTGTAGCTGAGGCTGGCGCCGGCGATCCGCACCGTGCCCTGCGTCACCGCGCTGCGGGCGTGCGCAGTCTGGGCCGCGAGCAGCGGCGCGGCAAAGGCGAGCAGAACAAGGCCGAGGCGGGGGCAGCGAACGGGCAAGCGCATAGGGAGGTCTCCGCAAGCATCTTCGCAGATTTGCACCGGCAACGGCAACGGAGGCTGGCGGGAGGAGGCGTTCAACGGCGGCCGCGGCGTGCTGACGACGCTGGAAGGGCTTGGCCAGCCGATGCTGCGGCGGCGACGGGCTACCCCGAGCCGCGTCGCTACTTTCCCGACCCCGCGAGCGCCGCGCCATCGCTAGGCGAGGCGGTTTGCAGCATCCGCCGCCCCGCCGCAATTCCTCACCGGCCAAGGCCAAGCCAAGATTCCCGCCGCCCGGCTCACCGAGCCTAGTCGACTGCTTGCGGACCAATCCCGAGGCCGTTGATGAACGCGCCGATGGCCGCCCATCCGGCAATTTCCTGTGACACCCCAATGAACTTGAAAAAAACGGCT
>Ga0307374_10002078_pt1 | contig 36134 bp, 35 predicted proteins | sample OX3MG_FD_202532 | JGI IMG/M metagenome (GOLD analysis project Ga0307374, IMG submission 202532) | Soil microbial communities from Risofladan, Vaasa, Finland - OX-3 | ecosystem: Environmental > Terrestrial > Soil > Coastal area > Acid sulfate soil | place: Finland: Risofladan, Vaasa | collected... | reverse complement strand
CCACCACACCGTCTTCGTCCCCATGAAGATGACCCCGCGGGCTCTGCAAGAGGGGTTCATCAACCTGGTGTCGCGCACCTTCGACTACACCAACCTGGCCAAGCGCATGCGCGCGATCTATGTGGATGCTCCGCAGCGCGAGGTCAAGCTGGCGCTGCCGCCGGCGATCGAAAAGCTGCTTTACCACAAGCTGCACTTCACCCTGGGGCGGCGTGGCGACCGCGACGGGCAGAGCTTCATGGAGGAGTTGCGGCCGCACGTCTTCAGCGGCAAGATCCCCATCGCCTCGGTGCTGCTGCAGATTGACCAGCACGACTGGGCGGTGCGCAACCGCCAGACCATGGCGGAGCACCGCTACAGCCTAGACGTGCCGGCGTGGCAGGATCGCGTCCGCGACAAGGACGCCGGGCCCGGCCTGGCCGAAGAAATCGCCGCCCACGTGCGCTAGGCCCACCTCGAACCATGGCCGCCACGCCCTCCAAAATGCTGCCGCTGGGCACGCCGGCGCCCGATTTTGCCCTGCCCGAAGTGACCAGCGGCAAATCCGTGCGGCTCGCCGATTTTCCCGCCGGCCAACCGCTGCTGGTGATGTTCGTTTGCCGCCACTGCCCCTTTGTGGTGCACGTGCAGCGGGAGTTGGCGCGGCTGGGGCGCGACTACCAGGGCCGCGCGGGCATGGTCGCCATCAGCGCCAACGACGCCCAAGCCTATCCCGACGACGCGCCCGCCAGCCTGGCCGCGATGGCGGCCGAGCAGGGCTTTGTGTTTCCCCTTTGCCACGACGAATCGCAGGCCACCGCCCGCGCCTATGGCGCCGCCTGCACCCCGGATTTCTTCTTGTTCGACGCGGCGCGCCGCCTCGCCTACCGCGGCCAGCTCGACGACAGCCGCCCCGGCAACGGCCGCCCGGTCACCGGCCACGATCTGCGCGCCGCCCTCGACGCACTGCTGGCCGGCCAGCCGGTGAGCCCCGAGCAGCGCCCCAGCCTGGGCTGCAACATCAAATGGCGGGGCTGAAGAGGGAACAGGGCACAGCGAAGCGCTGCGGACATCAGGGCTGCGGCTACATCTTCGGGGTGCGGACCAGCCGCGCGATTTCCGGTGGCAGGCGCCGAAAGTGCTTGACGTTCCAAGTGTAGACAGCCCGCGCCTTGGCCTTCACGGCGCAGCGGCCCAAGAGCGCGTCGTAGACGGTGCCGCCCACAATGCCCAGCTCGGCGCAGGCCTCCAGCGTTTCGAGGTACTCGGCGCTGGTGAGGGTGGTCCATTCCAACCGCGCACCCAGGTCGTGCAGGTAGAGGAGCGCCTCCTGGCCGCTGGTCCGCCGCGGTCCCGGCAGGCCGGTGAGGGTGGCATAAATCTCGGCCAACGAGTGCGCGCCAGCACCGCCCTCGCCCTCTTTCAGGCTGGACAGCAGCGCGAAACTGGCGGCATGGTGCGGGTGCAGCTCATCGAACGCGGCCACCAGCACCGACGTGTCCAGAAAGGCCTTCACCTGCCCTCGCCACGCACCACGCGGCTGCGCTCCTCGCGCACGCGGTCAATGGCCTGCTGATACTCGGCGGCGGACAAGCCGCGCCCGCCGGGCGTGGCCGCCAGCACCCAAATTCCCTGCTTCTTACGCAACCTCCCGCTCGCGCGCCGCGGCCGCAGTTTCAACTCCTCGCCCTGCAACTCAATGTCCAGAACCGCGTCGGCGCTCAGGCCTAGCGCCTCGCGCACTGGCTTGGGCACGACGATCCGCCCCGCCCGGTCAATGGTAACGTGACTTCGCATTATGCAATTCTACCATTTTATAAAAACGAATGGCATTCGCACGGGCGCACCGGTGCCTGCGGCGCACGGCGCCAGGGCGGCCGCCAGCGCTACTTGCCGAAGTGGGCGGCGAGGTAGGCGATGAGGGGGTCGCGCTCTTGGGGCGAGACCTGCGCGCCGATCTGGGTCATGGCGTCCACGGTGCGGCTCCAGCCCGCGGCGTCTTGGGGGTTGTGGCTGAGCGTGTCGAGGCTATGGCAGCCGCCGCAGCGCTGCAGCACGAGCTGGCCGACGGCGGCATCGGCCTCGGCGGGCGGCGGCGCGGCCGCGGCGGCCGCCGCCGCGTTGGCGGCGGCGTTTTCGCGCAGGCCGCTACCCGCGACCACCAGCATGAAAGAGAGGCCGAGCGCCAAGCCCAGCAGCAGCAGGGGAGCTTTCACCGTAGTTCCATGATAGCGCGCTAAAACGACTTGCTGATGCCGATGGTGAAGCGCGCCAGCCCGTGGGTGGCGCCGCGGAGTTCGGGCACGATCCAGGTGTGGTGGCCGATGGGGATGCGCGCCCCCAGGCCGATGATGCCCGAGCCGTGGGTGGCCGATCCCCACTGCGCCAAGCCCACGCCGCCGAGCAGGTAGGGAATTACGGCTTCGTCGTCGGGATGAAATTCGTAGCGGAAGACTCCGTCCACGGTGAAGAACCCGGTGTGTCCGCTGCGGCCCACCGCGAGGCTGGGATCAAAGGTCACATTGTGATTCATGGCGAAGGTCAAACCGGCTCCGGCGGTGAATCCATTGGGGCTTCCCAACAGCGCGCCGCCGAAAAAGGTATACCGCGCCGGCCCCTGGGCCAGCCCCGGCAGCGCCAGCAAGGCCAGCGCCGCAGCCAGAATCCATCCGCGTTGGATGCGCATTCCAATAAGTCCTCCTCTCCCATGCCTGCAACTCGGATGCCAAACTCGGGGGCGAAAAGCCGTTATGATCGAGACATGCGAATTGGCGAGTTGGCGGCCCAGGCGGGAACCACGGTCCAGGCGCTGCGCTACTACGAACGCGAGGGGCTGCTGTGTCCGCCCGGCCGCAACGGCGCGGGCTACCGCACTTATACGCCGGCGGATCTGGAGCAGGTGCGATTCATCAAGCACTGCCAGCAGTTGGGCTTTGCGCTGAAGGAGATCCAGCAGCTCGCCGCCCTGCACGGCATGAAGGCGGCGGCCCCGCCCGGCTGCCCCGCCGCGCTGAGCCCGCGAGAGGAATTTTTGCGCATTTCGCGCCAGCGCCTGGCATTTTTGGACGCCAAGATCGTCGCCTGCCGCGGCTTGCGGCGGCAGGTGGCGGCGCTGGTGCGGCAGGCGGAACGCCAGCCGGCGCAGGGCTGCCCCGCCCACCCCGGCAAGAAATAGGGCTTGACCCTATACCCAGGTATAGGTCGGAGACTGAGTACGGAGGAGATTTTGCATGCGCTTCCGCACCTTGCTTCCGTTTGCCTGTCTCGCGCTGCTGGCCACTGCCTGGGCCGCCGCGCCCAATTTTGCCGGCACTTGGGTCCTCAACCCGGGCAAGTGCCGCAACCTGGGGATGATGGCGGGCATGGCCGACACCCTGACCATTGAGCAAACCCCGTCGGCGCTGGTGCTGCGCGACGCCGCCGTGTTCAACGGCAGCAAGATGGCCAGCACCACGCGCTTCGACCTTAACGGCAAAGACGTGCCCAACCGCACCCCTACCGGCGACCCCGCCCAAACCGCCAGCCGCTGGAAGGGGGCGGAACTGGACACGGTGTGGACCATCGCCGGCTCGATCCAGGGCAGCACCCACCGCCGCCTGGAGCGGCGCTACCTCTCCGCCGACGGTCGCACCCTCACCGAAGTCTCCCAGACCTCGGCGTCGGATCCCAAGCCCATCGTCATGGTCTTTGACCGGCGGTAGCCATGGAGCGTGCCACCTCGCTCGACACCTGGATTGAAGACGCGGCGTCGGCGCCCAGCCGGCGCCGCGCCTGGTGGGCGCTCGTGGCGCTGCTGCTGCTGGCGGCGGGCGCGGGCGCCGGCTATTGGCAGTGGCGGCGGCGGGCGCCCCCGCCGGCGCCGGTGGCGCTGACCTGGGTGGCGCCGCAATTCCGCCGCCTCGCCGCCAGTGTCACCACCACCGGCACGGTGCGCCTGCGCACCGGCGCCGAGGTGCGGGTGGGTTCGCAGGTGTCGGGAATTGTCAGCCAGCTCAACGTGGCGGTAGGCTCGCGCATCCGCCAAGGCGACGTCATCGCCGGCATTGATCCCCGTCCCCTGCAGTCCAAGCTCGACGAGGCCCGCGCCCAAGTGGCGGTAGACCGGGTGGCGGTGGCCAAGGCGCAACGCGATCTGGACCGCGGGCGCCAGTTACTGGCCGACGGGCTGGTGCCGCGCCAGCAGGGCGAGGACTTGGCTTGGCAACTACAGAGCGCCCAGGCCCAACTGGCGAGCGCGCGCAGCCTGTTGGCGGCGGCGCAGCTCGATCTCTCCTACGCGGTCATCCGCGCCCCCATCTCCGGCACCGTCGCCAGCGTCGCCACCCAAGAGGGCGAGACCGTGGCCGCCGCCTTCGCGTCCCCCACCTTCATCACCATCGTGCAGGATCGGGCGCTGGAACTCGACGCCCTGGTGGACGAGACCGATATCGGCAATGTGCGCCCCGGCGACCCGGTGCAGTTCACCGTCGAGACCTTCCCCGACCGCATGCTGCGCGCGGTGGTGCGGCGGGTGGATCCCAGCGCGGTGCTGGTCAGCGGCGTGGTCAACTACTCGGTGGTGGCGGAGATGGCGCGGGTGCCGAACTTCCTGCGCCCCGACATGACTGCCAACATCACCATCGCCACCAGCACGCGCCAGGCCTGGATGGTGCCCGACGGCGCGGTCCGCCGCGACGGCGACGGCGCCTACGTGTTGGTGGCAGGCGGCGGCGCACCGCAACGGGTGGCGGTGGGGGTGGGCGAACGCGCCGGCGGCTGGACCGAGGTCACCTCGGGTTTGGCGGCTGGAGCCAAGGTGGGTTTGGGGCCGGCGCCCGAGGCGGCGGCCAAGGGGGGAGCATGATTGTCTTGGAAAACGTGGAAAAGACTTTTCGCCGGGGCTCGGCGCCGCCGGTGGCGGCGCTAAGCGGGGTGAGCCTGCGCATCGAGCGCGGCGAGATGGTGGCCATCCGCGGCGCCAGCGGTTCGGGCAAGTCGTCGCTGCTCTATATCCTGGGCTGCCTCGACCGCCCCAGCGCCGGGGCCTATTGGCTGGAGGAGCGCAACCTGGCCCACGCCAGCGACCGGCAGCGCTCGCGCCTGCGCGCCGCCCGAATCGGTTTTGTGTTCCAGGCCTTTCACCTGCTGCCGCGCACCACGGCGCTGGAGAACGTGGAGATGCCGCTGCTCTACGGCCCGGGCGGGGGACGCGGGGCGGCGCGGGCGCGGCAGCGCGCCGCGGCGGCGCTGCGGCGGGTGGGCCTGGGGCACCGCCTGCGGCATTATCCCAGCGAGCTCTCCGGCGGCGAACAGCAGCGCGTGGCGGTGGCGCGCGCGCTGATCCACGACCCCGCGCTTATCCTTGCCGACGAGCCCACCGGCAACCTGGACGCCGCCTCCGGAGGCGAGGTGATGGCGCTGCTGGGGGAACTGCACCAGGAGGGCCGCACGGTGGTGCTGGTCACCCACGACGACGCGGTGGGGGCCACCGCCCAACGCCAAATCCGGCTGCGGGATGGCCGGGTACAGGAGGCCACGCCATGCGCAAACTAATCGCCTGGAGCCAACTCGGTGGGCGCGAACTGGTCCGCCACCGCCGCCGCGCCGCCGCCATGATGGCGGGCATCGCCGCCGGGCTGGCGCTGCTACTTGCGCTCAACGCGGTGGGCGCCGCCTCCCGCCGCCAGACCCTGGCCCAGGTCAAGAACATGCTGGGCAGTTTCGACACCGTGCTGGTGCGCCCCGGCGCCGCCGCCACGCGCGGCATGGTCTCGCTCGCCAACGTGCCGCCCACGCTCACCTTCGCCGACGCCGACGCCATCGCCACCTTGCCGGCGGTGCGGCAAGTGGCGCTGCTGCAAAACGCGTTCGACGTGGACGCCCACTACTGCGACCGCGACCACACCCCGGCGGTGTTTGGCGTCTCCGCCAACTGGCTCGATTTGCGCGGCGATGCCCTCCTCCGCGGACGCTTCTTTAGCGCTGGCGAGATGCAGGCCGAGGCGCGGGTGGCGGTGCTGGGCGCGGACGTGCGCGCCGCCCTGTTTCCGGCGGGTGGAGACCCGCTGGGCAAGACCATTCGCCTGGGCGACGTGCCCTTCCAGGTGCAGGGCCTGCTAGCGCCGCGCGGGGCCGGGCCCGGCGGCTTCAGCCTGGACGACTTGGTGCTGATTCCGGTGACCACCGCCAGCCACCGGCTCTTCAACCGCGACTTCCTCACCATGCTGGTGGCGCAGGTGCGGCAGCCGGGGCAGAGCGCCCTCGCCTTGGCCCAGATTCGCGACCTGCTGCGGCAGCGCCACCATATCGCCCGCGCCGCCCTGGACGATTTTGGACTCACCGACCCTTCGGCGGTGGCGGCGCAATTGACCCAGTTGCAGTCGCGCCTGACGGTGATTCTGCGGGGCACGGCCTGGGGGGCGGTGCTGCTGGGCGGGGTGGCGATTTTGGCGCTGATGGCGGTGGCGGTGGCCGAGCGCCGGCCCGAGATTGCGCTGCGGCGTGCCACCGGCGCCACCCAAGCCGACATCGTCGGCCAGTTCCTGGTGGAGGCGCTGCTGGTGGCCGGTTTGGCGGGGCTGTTGGGCTTGCTCCTGGGCGCCGGCGGCATCGCCTTGGCGGCGCGCTGGCAGCGCCTGCCGCCCGACTGGGCGGGCGCCGACTGGGCCCGCGCCGCGCTGGCGACGCTGCTGTGGGGCCTGGTGTGCGGCGTGGTGCCGGCCTGGAAGGCGGCGCGGGTGGATCCGGCGCGCGCCCTGCGCTCCTAGGGCTTCCATGCCGGCCCCGGTTGCCACCTTAGCCTCAGCCCTGCGCGCCGTGCGGCGCTTTCCCCTGCGCACCGGCGCGGTGCTGCTGGGCGGCAGCCTGGCGGCGGCGCTGGTGCTGGCGGCCATCAACTACACCGGCGCCGGCCGCCGCCAAGTGCTGGGCGAACTGGATCAGATGGGCACCGATCTGCTGACCGTCACCGCCCGCCTCAGCCGCAGCGTGGGCGGCCGCGCCCGCACCGGCGCCATCGTCACCACGCTTCAGGCCGGCGATGTCGCCGCCCTGCGCCGCTCCTGTCCGGAGATTGTGGACGTGGCCGAGGTCTCCAGTGGCAGCTTCCTGGTGAAGGCCGGGGACCTCTCGAAAAACGGCGCCGCCGTGGTCGGGGTGGGCGCCGATTTCTTCCGCCTGCGCCATTGGGCGGTGGCGAGCGGACAGGGCTTCGGCGCCGCCGAGCTGCGCCGGTTCGCCCGGGTGGCGCTGGTGGGCGCCAGCGTGGCGCGTGAGCTGTGGGGCAACGCTTCGCCCGTCGGCCAGCGCCTGCTCATCAACCGCGTCCCCTTCCGCGTGCTGGGGGTGCTGCAGGAGCGCGGCCAGCGCCTGGACGCGGTGAACGAGGACGACCAAGTCTATATTCCGGTGACCACCGCGCAGCAGCGCCTGCTGAACCGCAGCTACTACTCGGCGGTCTTTTTGCAAGTGGCGCCGGCCAGTGCGCTGGCGCGGGTGCAGCGCCAAGCCACGGCGATGCTGCGCCAGCGCCATCGCCTGCTGGCCAGCCTGCCCGACGACTTTCAGGTGCAGAACCAGCAGAGCCTGATCGCCGCCCAGCAGGCGGCCGGCGAGCGGCTGGCGCAACTGGTGCGCGCCGCCGGGGGGGGGGGGCTGCTGGCCGCCAGCCTTGCCATCTTGGGCCTGAATTGGCTGGCAGTGGGCGCGCGCGCCGCCGAGATCGGGGTGCGGCGGGCGCTGGGCGCCACCGCCAACGACATCTTCCGCCAGTTTTTTGTCGAGGCGGCGATCCTGGCGCTGCTGATGGCGGGGCTGGCCGCGGCTGCGGGCTGGGTCTTCACCCGATTGGCCCTGCGCCAGGCCGGCCTGCCCTGGACCTTCGATTTCCGCGCCGCAGTTGCGGTGATTGCCCTCTCGGCGTTGCTCAATCTGGTGTTTGCGGTCTTGCCCGCCCGCCGCGCCGCCCGGCTCGATCCGGTGGCGGTGCTGGCCGCCTAGCCCGCGCCCGAGCTCAGCGGTAGAGCATCCAGTAGACGGCGATGCCGCTGAGCGAGACGTACATCCAGATCGGCCAAGTCCAGCGCGCCCAGCGTTTATGCTGCGCGAAGCGCCCGCGCAGGGCGAACCGCAGCGTGATCACCGCCAGCACCGGCACCGCCGCCGCCAGCGGCGTGTGCGTGCCCAACACCCACAAATACAGCGTCCGGTGCCAGCCCTGGCCTTGGTAGTAAACAACGCCAGCGTGCCAATGGTGCAGCAGATAGACCGCCAAAAACAATATCGAGCTGGCAAAGGCGGCGATCATGCAGGCGCGGTGGGCCGCTATGCGCCGTCGGCGGATAAAGAACAATCCCAGGGTCAACAACACCGCACTGGCAAGGTTGAGCAGGGCTATCCAAGCGGGTAGAGCGCTCCAGTCAAACATAGGGGTTAGGGATGAAACAGTCGGTCCCAGGCCATCAAGCCAAACAGCAGCGGCAGGTAGATCACGCTGGCGCGCAGCAGGCGCAGGTAGCTGGAGCGCGTCTTGGCGCGCACCGATTGAAGTCCGTAGAACAGTAGGCCCACGCCGAGCCCGAGCGCGCCCACGAAGTAGGCGGCGCCGCACAAGCCGATCACGCTGGGCAGCAGGCTGACCGGAATGAGCGCCAGGCTGTAAAGCAACACCTGCCGCGAGGTCTCGCTGCCGTTCTCATCGACCACGGGCAGCATGCGGATGCCGGCGCGCTCGTACTGCTCCTTGTAGAGCCAGGCGATGGCCAGGAAATGCGGGAACTGCCACAAGAACTGGATGCCAAACAGCACCCAGGCGCCGGCGCCGAGCTGGCCGCGGGCCGCCGCCCAGCCCATGAGGATGGGGCCGGCGCCGGGCAGTGCCCCCACCAGGGTGCTGATGGGCGAACGGAACTTGAGCGGGGTGTAGGCGAGCAGGTAGACCGCCGTGGTGGCGAGCCCCAAGCCGGCGCACAGCAGGTTGACGCGGGTGGCGAGCAGGACCAAGCCGGCCAGCCCCACCACGGCGCCAAACAGCGCCGCCGGCGGCGGCCGCAGGCGTCCGGCCGGCAGCGGGCGGGCGGAGGTGCGGGCCATGAGCGCATCGGTGCGGCGCTCCCAAAGCTGATTGAGGGCGGCGGTGCCGCCGGCGAGGAGCCCGGTGCCGGCCGCCAGCGCGAGCAGGAAGGCGGGCGCCAAGGCGTGGTCGGCGCCGACGTAGCAGGCCGCCACCGCCGTCAGCATCACCAGCAGGGTGACGCGCGGCTTGGTCAGCGCCAGGCAATCGCCCGCCCAATCGGTGGCGCGGCGCGCCGTCGGGGCGGGCAGAATGCGCGCCGGGCGGGGCACGGCCGCGACCAGCGGCGTCGAGGTGTGCTGCAGGCGGGACAAGCTTCTATTTTAGCGCCTGCCAGAGCAGGACCGCCAGCGCCAACAGCGGGATCAGTGTCCAAACCCACTCGTTGAGCAGGCGCCCCAGACTGGGGCGGCGGCCGCGCAGGTGCACTAGGCGCCAGCCCACCAGCGCCGCCACGGCGGCGGTGCAAGCGGCGAGCACGGTGACATAGGCGGCGTGCATGGGTTCAAAACGGCTTGACCAGCACCAGCACCAGGATCAGCAGGAACAGCAGCGAGATGGCGCCGTGGAACATGCCCAAGCGCGCCGGCGCCAACTCGTGCTCGGGCATGCGCCGCAACTGCACCGTGAGGGCAATGTCCATCCCGATCAGAATCGCCACCAGCAGCAACTTGGCGTGCAGCCAGGCGGCGAGGCGCACCTCGGGCAGCAGGTAGAAGAGCAGACCGCCGGTGACCACCATGAGGGCGGCGCCGGGGTGGGCAAAACTGCGCATGCCCTTCTGCGCCAACCGGGCGCGCTGGGAGCGCGCCGCCGCATCGTCGTCGCCGCCGGCGGCGCCGGCCGCGGCCAGCGCCAGGAAGAGTCCGCCGATCCAAAACACCATGCCGGCCAGATGAAACACCAGTACCCACGCAACCGGATTTGCCGCCATCATTTCTTTTCTCCGCTGGCGGCCTCCCGCAGCCGCGCATGTTCCTTCAACAGGCAATGGTTGGCGATCACTAGCAGGCCGGCGGCGCGCGCCTGCTGCTCCGCCTCGGCATGCATTACGCCCTCCTGCAGCCACAGCAGCCGCGCCCCGATGCGGATCGCCGCCGCCGCAATCTCCGGCACGAACTCGCTGCGCCGGAACACATCTACAATCTCGATGGCGCCCACCGCCGCCGCCGCCTGTTCCAGGTCGGGGTAGGCGGGTTCGCCCAGTACCGCGCTCTCGGCGGGGTTCACCGGCACGATGCGGTAGCCCTGTTGCTGTAGATAACGAGCTACGCCGTGGCTGGGCCGCGCCGGGTTGCTCGACAAACCCACCACGGCGATGGTGTGCGCCTGCCCCAGGATCGCGACCACCGCCTCGGGCAATCTCACCGTGGCCTCCGCCCCGCCGGCGGCTTCGCCGGCGCCCGCGCCGCTCCCGCTTTCGGCGGCCGGGCAGCGGCCGGGGAGGCGGCTCGGCGCCGCGGGCGGCTGGTCGGCGCCGGCGCCCGCTTGGCCCCCTGCCGCAATTGCGCAATCTCGACCTCGGTCAGCGGACGCATGTGCCCCGATTTTAGGCTGCCGATGGTCAATTTGCCGATCGCCACCCGCTTGAGCTTCTCCACCGGGTGGCCGGTGACCAAAAACATCTTGCGGATCTGGTGGTAGCGCCCCTCGATCAGCACCACCTCCAGCCAGGGGTTTTCGCTGGAGGTGCGATAGACGCCGGCGCGCTCGCGCTCGCGCCCGCTGGCTTGGCTCTCGCGCAACCAACGGATCTCCGCCGGCGCGGTGCGCCGACCCTCGATCACCACGCCCTGCCGCAGCCGCGCCAATTGCTCCTCGGTCGGCCGCCCCGCCACCTTGACCCAGTAAGTCTTGGGCAGGGCGCTGCTGGCGTGCAGCACTTGATTGGCCAGCTCGCCGTCGTTGGTGAGCAGTAACAGTCCTTCGGAGTGGTAGTCCAACCGGCCCACCGGGTAGAGCCGCTCGCGAATGCCCCGCAAGAAATGGCGGATGGTGGGCCGCCCTTCCGGATCGCTGAGCGTAGAGACCACGCCCTTGGGCTTATAGAAAAGCAGATAGTGCAGGTTGCGGGCGGGATGCAGCGGCTTGCCTCCCACCACAATATGGTCGCTCGCCCAGTCCGCCTTGCTCCCCAGCGCGGTGACGATTTCCCCGTTCACACTGACTTGCCCGGTGACGATCAACTCCTCGGCCTTGCGGCGCGAGGCGTAGCCCGACTGGGAGATCAACTTCTGGAGGCGCTCCTGCACGCCTTTCAGCGTAACAGACGGCGCTCAGTGGCGGGGGGGCGGCAGCAGATCAATGCGCACCGGCACCAGGCCCTCCACCCGGAACCCCAGCGCGCAGGCGGCGGCGTAGCTGACGTCAATGGTGCGCGAAGTGGGCACGGGTCCACGGTCGTTGATGCGCAGCACCACGGAGCGCCGGTTTTCCAGATTGGTCACCCGCACCCGCGTGCCCAGCGGCAATTCCCGGTGTGCGGCGGTCATGGCAAACATGTTGAAGGGCTCGCCGCTGGTGGTTTCCCGGCCCTGAAAATAGGAGCCATACCAGCTCGCCAGGCCAACCTGGTAGGGCAGCGGGTCTACCGTCCGGACGGGCGGCCGGGCCGACGTCGCCTTGCCCTCGGTGGCGACCGGCTCGGGAGTGCGGGCGGCGGCGGGGGCGGCGACAAGGGCCACCGCCAAAAGCAAGAAGGCGCACAGGCGCTGGATGGGGGGAGGCTGCATATTATCCTCTGGGGGGTCTCAGCAGGCCGGGCCGCCAACGAGGTTGGCAGGTAATGCCGCCCGGGCCACGGGTCAACGCGGGTGGCGCTGCCGTGGTGGTTGTGAGATGTCCTGACTATACCCTACAGGGCCGCGAATGTCCACCTGAGACCGCCCCGGAGAGTGGTCTGGCTGGTCTAAAGCCAATGGAATCTTGCTAATCCGCCACTCGCCCTCCGGCGTGAACTGGATCGGGAAGCGGCGGGTGCAGCGTAGGCAACAGACGTAGTCCCAAGTCGGCCAGCCGAATCGGTGGCGGCATCGCCAGGGCCGCCAAACTGCGATCGCGGTCGCCAGCGCCATCAGCGGGGCGAGAAAACCGAACGCGATCATCGCCTGGGCCGACAAGGTAGAATTCACCATGCTCGCCCACCCACCCCGGCGCCATCCGCGATTCGCCTTAGAGCGAAACCACGATTGGCGGAACCTCTTCGGGCGACTTTTTTGCGGCTTTTCCCCAAGAAAAGCCGCACGCTCCGGCCCTGGATCGGGCTACAGCTATCGTGGTTTTGCTCTAGCCGGGAGGGGTTCGATCGCGCTGCTTGCCCTGGCGGCCACTCTGCTTGCTGTCACCCCGCCCCGGCCCGTGACCGCGCGCGACCGCGCCTTGGCGCGCCGACTGAGCCATCTGCTGGCCGATCGGCGGTTCCAGCAGGGATTTTGGGGCGTCTACGTCTACTCGTTGGACCGGCGGCGGGTGCTGTTCCAGGCCAACGGCGATCGCTGGTTCACCCCCGCCTCCAACGCCAAGCTGTTTACATTGGCGGCGGCATTGCATCTTTTGGGGTGCAATTTCCGCTTTCACACCGGGCTGGAGGCGACTGCGCCGCCCGGTGCCAACGGGGTGGTCGCCGGCGATCTGGTGCTGCGGGGCGGGGGCGATCCCAGTCTTTCCGGCCGCCCCTATCCTTACCGCGTCGATCCGCCCGCGCCCCAGTTGCCCTTCGATCCGGAAGCGGTGCCGAGCAAGCTGGCGCGGCGGGTGGCGGCGCACGGCGTCCACCGCATCGCCGGCGATGTGGTGGGCGACGACAGCGCCTTCGCGCCCGATCCCTATCCCCGCGGCTGGGCGATCGGCGACATGCTCTGGGACTACGGAGCACCGGTCTCGGCGCTGACCTTGAACGACAACACCCGCTTCCTGCAGATCACGCCCGGGGCGGCGGTGGGCGCCGCCGTCGAGACGCGCTTTGCGCCGGCGCTGCTGGCGCCGCAGCTCGAAAACCACGCCACCACGGGACCGGCGGGCAGCGCCACGCGGTTGCGGTTGCGCCCCGATCCGCTCACCGGCGCGCTACGGCTCACCGGGCAGTTGGCGCTGGATAGCCGCGGCGATCTGGAGGCACTGGCGGTGCCCCAGCCCGCCTTGTTTGCGGCGCAACTGCTGCGCCAGGCGCTCATCGAGCAGGGCATTGCGGTGGATGGGGTGGCGCGCGCCCGCCACCTCGCCGCAGCCGCGGCACCCAGCTACCCCTTGGGCGGCTGGGATTCGCCGCCGCTGGCCGAGGTCCTGCAGGCCACCGCCAAGCTCAGCCAGAACCTGGAGGCGGAGATCATGCTGCGGCAGTTGGGCAAATGGCGCGGCGCCGCCCCCACCAGCGCCGCCGGCGAGGCCGTGGTGCGCACGTTCCTGAAGGACGCCGGGCTCAACGCCAACGACGACGCGCTGGTGGATGGCTCCGGCTTGGCGCGCCAAGACCTGGTCACCCCCGCTGGCATCGTGCGCCTGCTGGGCTACATGGCGCGCCAGCCCGAGGCCGCGGCCTGGCGGGCGCTGTTTCCCGTCGCCGGGCGCGATGGCACCCTGCAACATCGCTTTCTGGGTTCGCCCGCTGCCGGACGCCTGCGCGCCAAAACCGGCTCGCTCAGCCACGTCAACTCGCTCAGCGGCTACGTCACCACCGCCTCCGGCGAGCACCTCGCCTTTGCGCTGCTGAGCAACAACAACGACCTGCCCGCGACCGCGGTCCGCGCCCAACTCGACCGCCTGGCGGCCGCCCTGGCGCAGTGATCGCGGCGGTGCCCGCGGCGGGGCTCGCCGATCACTCAGCGAAACCCCTCAACTGATTCCCCAATCTCTCCCGCCCGCGGTTTTTCTAGGGTGGCGCCCAGAATTTCCATGGTATTCTGACGCCCGTGTTTGCCCCGACTCGAGAGCGTCGGCGCGGACCGCATTTTTTATCCAAAGAGGTTGTCAGTGAAAGAGCAAGGTACTGTGAAGTGGTTCAACAATGCCAAGGGCTACGGCTTCATCACCCGCATGAGCGGGGAAGACGTCTTTGTGCATTACAGCGCCATCCAGGGCAATGGCTACCGCACGCTGGTTGAGGGCCAGGCGGTCGAGTTTGAGGTCAAGCAGGGTCCGAAGGGCTTGCTCGCCGAAGACGTCACCGTCCTCTAGGCAAGGACGGGAGTCGTCTTTAGACGAGCTCGAGCGAAGCCTCGATCACATCCCAGATCCGATCCAACTCGCGGGGCTGGATGCAGTAGGGCGGCAGCACGTAGACCACCGGCCCCAGCGGCCGCAGCAGCACGCCTTGTTGCAGATAGTAGCGCTGCAGGCGCGGCGCCACGTCGGCGAGATAGCCGGCGCCGGCGTCGGCCAGCTCCAGCGCGGCCACGCTGCCGGCTTGGCGGGCGTCGCCGACACGGGGATGGCGGCGCAGGCGCTGCAGCCGGGCGGCGTGCTGGGCGGCGATGGCGGCGATGCGCTCCAGCACCGGTTCGTCGGCGAAGAGCTGCAGGCTGGCCAGCGCCGCCGCGCAGCCCAGCGGGTTGCCGGTGAAGGAGTGGCCGTGGAACAGCGTCTGGCGCCGGTCCTGGTGCAGGAAGGCGGCGTAGACCGCCTCGGTGGTTAGGGTCGCGGCCAGGGGCAGAAAGCCGCCGGTGAGCCCCTTGGACAGGCAGAGGATGTCGGGGGCGATGCCCGCCTGCTCGCAGGCGAAGAGCGTGCCGGTGCGGCCGAAGCCGGTCAGCACCTCGTCGGCGATGAGCAGGGCGCCGTGCTGGTCGCACAGTCGCCGCACCCCGCACAAAAACTCCGGCGGTTGCACGATCATGCCGCCCGCGCCTTGCAGCAGCGGCTCGACGATCACCGCCGCCACCTGCTCGCCGTGTTCGGCCAGCAGCCGCGCCAGCGGCTCCAGGCACTCGATGGCGCAGCTCTCGCGCCGACGCCCCACCGGGCAGCGATAGCAGTAGGCGGTGGGCACCCGCTCCGCCGCAAACAGCAACTCGGCGAAGGGCGCGGTAAAGGCGGAGGGGGCGCTCACCGCCATGGCGCCCAGCGTGTCGCCATGGTAGGCGTGTTCTAGGGCCACGATGCGGCGGCGCTGCGGCGCGCCCCGCTGCTGCCAGCTCTGCACCGCCATCTTCAGCGCCACCTCCACCGCAGTGGAGCCATCGTCGGAGTAGAAAACCCGCGTCAGCCCGGGCGGCGCCAGCCCCACCAGCCGCTCGGCCAGCTCCTCGGCGGGGCGGTGGGTGAAGCCGGACAGGATCACCTGCTCCAGCTCGCGCGCCTGGCGCGCGATGGCGGCGGCGATGGCGGGATGGGCGTGCCCATGCAGGGTCACCCACCAGGAGCTGATGGCATCGAGGTAGCGGCGCCCGTCGCTCGCCTCCAGCCACGCCCCCTCGGCGCGCGCGATCTCGATCGGCGGCGCCAAGTCCAGCATCTGGGTGTAGGGGTACCAGACCCGGCCACTAGCCATGCGTCCACTCCTGGAAGTGGCGGGCAAAGGCGGTGAGCAGCGATTCGCGGTTCAGTTCCGCCAGCGGCGGCAGCTCGATCAGCCGCTCCACCTCCGCCCAGGCGCGCAGCGTGGCCGTGGTGGTGGCGACCGGCTCGCCGTTGAGCACCAGGGCGGCGACAGAGAGGCCGCGCTGGCGCAGAGCTTGCAGACTCAACAGGGTGTGGTTGATGGTGCCCAATTGCGTGCGCGCCACCAGCACCACCGGCAGCCCCAGCCAGGCCATCAGATCCAGCATGGTGTGGCGCGGGTTGATCGGCACCAGCACCCCGCCAGCGCCCTCGACCACCCAAGGGCCGGCTCCGGCGGGCAACCGCACCCGCTCCGGTTGGATTTCGACCCCAGCGGCGGCGGCGGCGACGTTGGGAGAGGCGGGCAGGGGCAGGCAATAGGCCTCCGGCAGCAGGCGGGCGGGCGGCAGGCCGGTCCAGCGGGCCACGTCCTGGCGGTCGGTGGAGGGCGCGGTGCCACACTGGATCGGCTTCCAGTAACGGGCCTGAGGCCAGCCCAGCGCCAGCAGGGCGGCGACCACGGTCTTGCCGACGCTAGTATCGGTGCCGGTGATGAAGACGCCGTCCATCAGCCGGCTACGGGGGCCAGCGCGGCGGGCGTGGCCAGCGCTGCCAGCGCCTGGGCCAAACCGGCGCAGGCGGCCGGGGTTTGGCCAGCGTGGACGGTAAGCCGCAGCCGGGCGGTGTTTTCGGGCACGGTGGGCGGGCGCATGGCGCGCACATCGAACCCGGCCGCCGCTAATTCCTGCTGCGCGGCCAGCGCGGCGGCATCCGCGCCCAGCCGCAGCGGCAGGATTGGCGAGGTGGCCGCGCCGCCCACCGCCAGGCCGCGTTCTTCCAGTTGGCACCGCAGCTCCGTGGCCAGTGCCACCACTTGGCGCCGGCGCTCCGGCTCGCGCCGCACCACCTCCACCGCCGCCGCCAACTGCACCGCCAGTAGCGGCGTGGGCGCGGTGGAGTAGATAAAGCTGCGGCTGTGGTTGACCAGCATCTCCACCAGCGGGCGCGACCCCGCCACCAGCGCTCCCGCCGCGCCCAGCGCCTTGCCGCCGGGGTGAAGGGTGGCGGCCACGGTTTGGCGCAGGCCGGCGCTGCCGCCCGCCACCCGGCCGGCGCCGTCGGGTCCATACAAGCCGGTGGCGTGCGCCTCGTCCACAATCATCGCCATCCCGGCGGCGGCGCAGACCTCGGCCATCGCCTCCAGCGGGGCGAGGTCGCCGTCCATGCTGTAGAGCGACTCGACCACCAGGAAGCGGCGCTGCCCGCCCACTGCGGGATGGCGCTTGAGGGTGGTCGCCAGCGCCTCTAGATCGAGGTGGGGCACCACGATGCGGCGCGCCCCCGCCAGCCGCATGCCGTCCACTAGGCTGGCGTGGTTGAGGGCATCGGAAAAGACCAGATCTTCGCGGCGCAGCAGCGCGGTCAGCACACCCACGCTGGCGGCGTAGCCGGAGCTGTAGAGCAGCGCCGCCTCGCGGCCCTGCCATGCGGCGAACTGTTCCTCCAGCGCCGTCAACGCGGGGTGGTTGCCGCGCACCAGGCGCGAGCCGGTCGAGCCCAACTCCAGCCCCTGGCGCAGCGCCTGCGCCAGCGCCTCGCGGATGCCCTCATGCCGCGCCAAGCCCAGATAATCGTTGGAGCAGAAATCTTCCCCTTGCGGCGGACGCAGCTCGCGCCGGCGCTGGCGCGCCTGCAGCCCCGCCAACTCGCTGGCCCAGATCGCGTCCCAGGACTCATCCAGCCGGGGGGCGGCCGCCGCCGGCTCCGCCGGCAGCGGCGCCCGCGGCGCCGGCTCGGCCACTAGGCCCAACTCGCGCAGCAGGGCGTGGTCGTGGTCCATGCCCGGGTTGGGGGTGGTCAACAGCTTGTCGCCCACAAAAATCGAGTTGGCCCCGGCGTAAAAGCACAGCGCCTGCGCCTCAGGCGACAGCGCCAGCCGGCCGGCGCTGAGCCGCACCTTGGTGTGGGGCATCACGATGCGGGCGGTGGCGATGGCGCGCACGAACTCGAAGGCCGAGACCGGCGGCTGCAGTGCCAGCGGCGTGCCCTCCACCGCCACCAGGGCGTTGATAGGAACGCTCTCCGGCGGTGGGCTCAAATTGGCCAGTGTGGCCAGCAACCCGATGCGGTCGCCCTCGCCCTCGCCCAGGCCGAGGATGCCGCCGCAGCAGACGGAGATGCCGGCGCGGCGCACATGCTCCAGGGTCTGCAGGCGTTCCTCATAGGTGCGGGTGGTGATGACGTGGCCGTAGAACTCGGGCGAGGTGTCGAGGTTGTGGTTGTAGGCGGTCAGCCCGGCCGCCGCCAACTGCTCGGCCTGCTCGGCGTTGAGCATGCCCAGAGTGCAGCAGACCTCAAGGCCCAAATCCGCCACCCCGCGCACCAGGCCCAGCACGCGATCGAACTCCGGTCCCGGCTTGGCCTGCCGCCAAGCCGCGCCCATGCAGAAGCGGGTTGAGCCCGCCGCGCGCGCCTGTTGGGCGGCCGCCAGCACGGTTTCCTCCTCCAGCAGTTTGCCCGCCTCCACGCCGGTGGCGTAGCGGGCGCTCTGCGGGCAGTAGGCGCAATCCTCGGGACAGCCGCCGGTCTTGATGGAGAGCAGATGGCAGAGCTGCACCTCGCCGCCGGGGTGGTGTTCGCGGTGCACGGCATGGGCCTGCTCGAGCAGGGGCAGCAAAGGCTGCCGGTAGATGCGGCCAATTTCGTCCAAACTCCATCGGGGCGCGGGGCGGGGCGTGGTGGCAGTGGTGGGCGGCATGGGGCAGGGCGGGCGGGGAGAATGCTGCGAGTTCCGCGTTCCGCTTCTGTATAATACTCTCGGCTCACGCGCGCAGGCGGAGGGGCTCGATTTTTCTTTCCCTCGGCGGAGGGCCGCTGGCCCAGTCTAAGCCCCGTCTTTTGTGCGAGATCGGAGAGGGCAGGCCGCCGCAAGCCGCGGCCGGGCTCGCCCCGCCGCGGGGTTTGCCGCTGCGGGTGTAACCGCTGGCTGCGCCAAGGCGTTTTCACTGGTGTCGGAGTACAAGCTCACGAAGGGTAGACCACCGTTCCATGGCAAATGAAGCCCGTCCCCGCTCCAAGTCCCTGCTGCAGAACCGCAGCGTCCAAATACTGGTCATCGTCGTGGCGGCGGTGGTGGTGGCGATCGTGTTCTTCGCCAATCGTGGCAATGCTCCCACCTACTTCACCTCGCCGGCGAAGGTGGGGAATATCACCTCCGTGGTGCAGGCCACCGGAATTGTGAACCCGGTCAAGACCATCGCCATCGGGGCGCAAGTATCGGGCAAGATCACCAACATGTACGTGGACTTTAACAGCAAGGTCAAAAAGAACCAGATCATCGCCCAAATTGACCCGTCGGTCTACGAAAACCAGCTCAACTCGGCGAAGTCGGACTTGGCCAACGCCCAGGCGGCGGTGCAGTCGGCGACGGCGCAGGTGGCGGTGGCGGAGGCCAATGTGGCCAGCGGGCAAGCCAACGTGCAAAAGGCCGAGGCTGCGCTCAACATGGCGACGTTGCAGCGCGATCGCACCTTGGGGCTGTATAAACAAGGCATTGTGGCCGCCGCGCAGCGCGACACCGACGTGGCCACCTACCAGACCGATGTGGCCGACTTGGCCAGCGCCAAGGCGGGCCTGCAGCAGAACCGGGCGGCGCTCAAGGCCGCCCAGGCGGCGGTCACCTCCGCCAAGGCCACCGCCCAGAGCCGCGAGAGCTCGGTGCATACGGCGCAGACCAATCTCTCCTACTGCAACATCTATGCGCCAGTAGATGGGGTGATCATCAACCGGGCGGTGGACGTGGGCCAGACCGTGGCCAGCTCGTTCTCGGCGCCGCTGCTGTTCAGCGAAGCCACCGATCTGAACACCATGTGGGTGTATACCCAGACCGACGAGAGCGACGTCGGGCGGCTCAATGACGGCGACGATGCCACCTTCACCGTGGACGCCTTCCCCAATACCGTTTACCACGGTACCGTACTGCAGCGCCGGATGAGCGCCACCACGGTGCAGAACGTAGTGGAGTACGACACCATCATTCAGTTTAACAACATCGGGAACAAGCTGTTTCCGGGCATGACCGCCTATGTCAACATTCCGGTGGCGAGCGCGCGCAACACCCTGGAGGTGCCCAACTCGGCGCTGCGCTTCAAGCCCAACTACACCCCGGTGGAGTTGCGTGCCAAGCTGCAGCAGTTCGGCATCGTCGAAGGCAACGGGGGCGCCAGCGCGCCGGCGGGCAAGGCCAACGGCAATGGTGGCGGCGGCGCGGGCCGGCGCGCCGGCGGCGGCGGTGGTCGCGGCGGCCACCCCAATGAGGCGCTGGGCGACTCCAATCGCCCCGCCACCGCGCTCATCTGGACCCTGGACGCGAGCAAGCAGTTGATGCCGGTGCGGGTGCGCACCGGCATCACCGACTTCACCTACACCGCCATCACCCAGGTGCTGCAAGGCTCGCTCAAGAAGGGCGACCAAGTGGTGACCGGGGAATTGGTGGCTTCGGGCGGCGGCTTGCCCGGCACCGGCGGGCGGGGCCGCGGCCGCTAAGCGGGGCGGAGAAAAGGCCAACTGTGTCCACATCCACCGAACCTCTCGACGCCACCGCCAACGCCACCCCCCCGGGGACGGACGTGCCGGTGATCCAATTCGAGGGCGTGCACAAGATCTACGATCTCGGCGAGATCCAGGTCCACGCCCTGCGCGGTCTCGACGTCACCATCTGCCGGGGTGAGTTTGTGGCCATCATGGGCGCCTCCGGCGGGGGCAAGAGTACCTTCATGAACCTGGTGGGCGGCCTCGACCGCCCCACCCGTGGCCTCTACAAGCTGGACGGGGTGGACGTGAGCTCGCTCGATAAGGTCGAGTTGGCCCACATCCGCAACCGCAAGATCGGCTTCGTGTTCCAGGGCTTCAACCTGCTGAGCCGCACCACGGCGCTGGAAAACGTCGAGCTGCCCGCCCTCTATGCCCGGCTGGCGCCGGCCGAGCGCATCGAGCGGGCGCGCGAGGCGTTGCGCATCGTCGGCCTCGCCGACCGCGAGCACCACTACCCCAGCCAGCTCTCCGGCGGCCAGCAGCAGCGCGTCGCCATCGCCCGCGCGCTCATGAACCGGCCCTCGCTGCTGCTGGCCGACGAGCCCACCGGCAACCTCGACAGCCGCACCAGTGTCGAGATCATGGGCATCTTTCAGCGCCTCAACCGCGAGCGCAACATCACCCTGGTGCTGGTCACCCACGAGCCCGACATCGCCGAGTACGCCCAGCGCATCATCACTTTCCGCGACGGCAAGATTCGCCGCGACGAGCGGGTGGCCCATCCGGCCAACGCCGAAGAAGTACTCAAGTCCATGCCGGTGGTCGGCGCCGAAGATTAGAGCAGAACCCTGAGCTCGGGCGCCGCCAGGAGGTTGTTATGGATTTCGTCTCGATCGTCCGCGTGGCACTGCGCGCCTTGACCCGCAACAAGATGCGCTCCATCCTCACCATGCTGGGCATCATCATCGGCGTGGGGGCGGTGATCGCTATGGTAGGGGTGGGCCAGGGCGCCAATGAACAGGTGCAGGCGCGCATCGCCGCCATGGGCAGCAACCTGCTCATCATCCAGGCCGGCAGCCGCCAGGCGGGGGTGGTGCGCGTCGGCTGGGGCGCCACCAAAACCCTGGTGCCGGGCGACGAGGCCGCCATGCTGAAGGAGATCCCACTGGTCCAGTCGGCGGCGGCGGGCACCATGTCGCACCAGCAGGTCATCTCCGACGACAACAACTGGGGCACCAGCATCCAGGGCACCGAGCCTTCCTATTTCGACATCCGCAACTTCACCTTCGACCAGGGCACCAGCTTCACCGCCCAAGACGTGCAGCTCGCCAACAACGTCGCCGTGCTCGGCACCACCGTCTACCTCAACCTCTTTCCCGACGGCAGCGACCCGGTGGGCAAGACCATCCGCATCAAGAACCTGCCCTTCACGGTGGTCGGCTCGCTGGTGCCCAAGGGCCAGAGCGGCATGGGCCAGGACCAGGACGACAACGTCTACATCCCCTACACCACGCTGCAGAAGAAAATCAGCGGGCAGAGCTGGCTGGGCAACATCTCCGTCTCCGCCGCCTCCAAAGACGTCACCGACACCGTCAGCCAGCAGATCACCAACCTGCTGCACGCCCGCCACCGCATTCGCCCCGGCCAGGGCGACGACTTCACCGTCCACAACCTCAGCGACATCGCCGACGTGGCCAACGCCGCCAGCAGCGTCATGACCATCCTGCTGGCCAGCATCGCCAGCGTTTCGCTGCTGGTGGGCGGCATCGGCATCATGAACATCATGCTGGTGTCGGTCACCGAGCGCACCCGCGAGATCGGCATCCGCATGGCGGTGGGCGCCACCGAGAGCGACGTCAAGCGCCAGTTCATCATCGAGGCGCTGGTGCTGGCCAGCATCGGCGGGGTGATCGGCATCCTCTTCGGGCTGGCCGTCTCCTGGCTCATCTCCTCGATCGCCCACTGGCCGGTGGATGTTTCCGTAATCTCGATCGTGGTCGCGGCGGTGTTCTCGGCCGGCATCGGCATCTTCTTTGGCTTCTACCCCGCCAAGAAGGCCGCCAACCTCGACCCCATCGAAGCCTTGCGCTTCGAATAAAAGAAGCCCTGCCGCTCAGCGTTGGCTGGCCTTGCCCTCGCCCACCCGGCGGTTGAACTCGGCCGAGCCGCGGCGCGGAATGCTCAGGCTCTGCCAGTCGGCGGTGCGCAGGTGCTTGGCCAGAAACACGATCTGGCCGACGTGGTAGGCGTAGTGCGCCAGTTGGCGGTGCAGGGCCTGGGTAATCGAGTGCACCTCGCCGCGAATGGTCACCTGCCGCGACAGGTCCGCCTCGGTCAAGCTCTCGAGCGCGGCGAACACCCGCTGCCAGCCATCGTCCCACAGCGCCATCAACTCGGTTCGCGAGGCTGGCGGCTCGACGAACTCGCTGTCGCGGTTGCGCGTCGGGCTCTCCCCGTCCACCAGGGGAAATTCCGTCCAGCGGGAGCGCATGTTCCCTGCCATGTGCTTCACCATCACCGCCACAGAGTTCATCTCCGGATCGAGCACCGCATAAAGTTGCTGGTCGCTCAATTGCGCCATCGCCTTTTCGCCCAATTTTTTGTAAAAGCGGAACAGATCCAAACTGTCCTGCAGGCAAGAGGTCGTAAATTCTAGTGCCATGCCCTTATTATCGGCCGAGGCGCGGGCGCAAGGGCAGGATCAGCTTGTCATGCCGACGCGGGCGGGATTTTGCCTTGCCCCGCCTATGTTTTCTCTAGTTTCCTCTAGACTGGCACGATAGAATTGGGTATGGATTTTGTCTCCATTGTACGGGTGGCGCTGCGTGCGTTGACGCGCAACAAGATGCGCTCGGTGCTCACCATGTTGGGCATCATCATCGGCGTGGGTGCGGTGATCGCCATGGTGGGCGTGGGCCAGGGAGCCAGCGAGCAGGTGCAGGCGCGCATCGCCAGCATGGGCAGCAACCTGCTCTACGTGCAGGCGGGCAGCCACGCGGCGGGCGTGGTGCACGTGGGCTGGGGGGCGACCAAGACGCTGAGCTTTGGGGACGAGCAGGCGATTCTGGCGCAGGTGCCGAGCGTGGCCGCCGCCGCCGCCGGCACCAACTACAGCGCCCAAGTGATCTATGGGGACAACAACTGGGGCACGCACATCAACGGCACCGAGCCCAGTTATTTCCCCATCCGCGCCTGGACCTTCGACCAGGGCGCCACCTTCTCCCAGCAAGACGTCACCGACGCCAACAACGTCGCCGTGCTGGGCTCGACCGTGGTCACCAATCTCTTTCCCGACGGGACCGATCCGGTGGGCAAGGAGATCCGCATCAAGAACCTGCCCTTCAAGGTGGTGGGCACTCTCATCGCCAAGGGCCAGAGCGGCATGGGCCAGGATCAGGACGACAACGTCTACATCCCCTTCACCACGCTGCTGAAGAAGCTGAGCGGCAACTATTGGCTGCAGAATATTGCCATCTCGGCCGTTTCCAACGCCGCCACCACGGCGGCGCAGGAGCAGATCACCGACCTGCTGCGCAGCCGCCACCGCATCCGCCCGGGCGAGCCCGACGATTTCGCGGTGCGCAATCTCGCCGCCTATGCCGATGTGGCCAACGCCTCGGCGACTATTATGACCGTGCTGCTGGCCAGCATCGCCAGCGTCTCGCTGCTGGTGGGCGGCATCGGCATCATGAACATCATGCTGGTGTCGGTGACCGAGCGCACCCGCGAAATCGGCATTCGCATGGCGGTGGGCGCCACCGAGAGCGATGTGCAGCGCCAATTCATCATCGAGGCGCTGGTGCTGGCCAGCATCGGTGGGGTGATCGGCATCCTTTTTGGCCTGCTCACCTCCTGGCTGATCTCCACCATCGCCCACTGGCCGGTGGATGTTTCCGTGGTCTCGATCGTGGTGGCGGCGGTGTTCTCGGCCGGCATCGGCATCTTCTTCGGCTTCTACCCCGCCAAGAAGGCCGCCCGCCTCGATCCGATCGAAGCCCTGCGCTTCGAGTAGCCCGCCCGCGCGAACCGCCAGTCGCGGCGCCGCCATCTAACAAGATGGAGGGGCCGTGGATTTCGCCTCCATTCTAAGCGTGGCGCTGACCGCGCTCACCCGCAACAAGCTCCGCTCCGCCCTCACCATGCTGGGCATCATTATCGGCGTAGGGGCGGTGATCGCCATGGTGGGCGTAGGCCAGGGGGCGGGCCTGCAGATGCAGGAGCGCATCGCCAGCATGGGCAGCAATCTGCTGATCGTGCAGTCGGGCAGCCGCGAGGCGGGGGTGGTGCGGCTGGGCTGGAACGCCACCAAGACGCTGGTGCGCGGCGACGAAGACGCCATCCTGCGCCAGGTGCCCGGGGTGGAGGCGGTGGCGGCTGGTGCCGGCGCCTCGCAGCAGGTGGTCTACCAAAGCAACAACTGGGGCACGCACATCACCGGCACCGACCCCAGCTACTTCGCCATCCGCGCCTGGACCTTCGACCAGGGCGGCCCTTTCACCATCCAGGATGTGGAGCAGGCCAATAACGTGGCGGTGCTGGGCGCCACCGTGGTCAATAGCCTGTTTCCCGACGGCGGCGATCCGGTAGGCCGCCAGATTCGCATTGGCAAACTGCCATTCCTGGTGGTGGGCACGCTGGTGGCCAAGGGCCAGAGCGGCATGGGACAAGACCAGGATGACGCTGTCTATGTCCCGGTCACTACGCTGCAGAAAAAAATCACCGGCCAGTTCTGGTTCAGCAACATCTTTGTCTCGGCCACCTCCAAGACCGCCACCGACATGGTGCAGCAGCAGATCGCCGACCTGCTGCGCAGCCGCCATCGCATCCGCCCGGGCCAGCCCGACGACTTTGACGTGCGCAACCTCACCTCGATCGCCGAGGTGGCCAACGCCGCCAGCAGCATCATGACCATCCTGCTGGGCTCGATCGCCGGCGTCTCGCTGCTGGTGGGCGGCATTGGCATCATGAACATCATGCTGGTGTCGGTCACCGAGCGCACCCACGAGATCGGCATCCGCATGGCGGTGGGGGCGACCGAGGACGACGTGCGGCGGCAGTTCCTGGTGGAGGCGCTGGTGCTGGCGCTGCTGGGCGGGGTGGCCGGCATCGCCTTCGGCCTGCTCAGCTCCTGGGTGATCGCGGCGGTGGCGGGCTGGCCGGTGGAGGTCTCCCTGCTCTCGATTCTGGGTGCGGCCGTCTTCAGCGCCGCCATCGGCATCTTCTTTGGCTACTATCCGGCCAAAAAGGCCTCCTCCCTCGATCCCATCGAGGCCCTCCGCTTCGAGTAGCGGCCGATGTTCCTGCTATAGTGGATTTCTTCCGCATGGCCCGCCTGACCTATGCCTCCGCCGGCGTCTCGATCGCCGCCGCCGACCGCGCCAAGGCGCGCATCAAGCGCCTCGCCCGCGCCACTTTCACCCCCCAGGTGCTGACCGAGATTGGCGGCTTCGGCGGCCTGTTCCAGCTTCCACGCGGCTACCGGCAGCCGGTGCTGGTCTCCAGCATGGACGGGGTGGGAACCAAGCTCAAGCTGGCGTTCCAGACCGGCATCCACCACACCGTCGGCCGCGACTTGGTGAACCACTGCGTCAACGACATCCTGGTGCAAGGGGCGCTGCCGCTGTTTTTTCTGGACTACATCGCCCTGGGCGCCATGGTCCCGGCCACCGTGGCGGCGCTGGTGGAGGGCTTGAGCCGCGGCTGCCGCGAGAACGGCTGCGTGCTGATTGGCGGCGAGACGGCGGAGATGCCGGGCTTCTACGCCGCCGGCGAGTACGATTTGGCGGGCTGCATCGTGGGCATGGTGGAACGCGAGAAGTTGCTCACCGGCGCGGCCATTCGCCCCGGCGACGTGCTGCTGGGCCTGCGCTCCGCCGGCCTGCACACCAACGGCTATGCCCTGGCGCGCAAGCTGCTGTTCGAGCATGCCGGCTACCGCCCCTCCACGCGGCTGCGGGAATTCAAGGCCACCGTGGCCGAGGTCCTGCTGGCCGAGCATCGCAGCTACCTGCCGCTGTTGCGGCCGCTGCTGCCGCGGCTGCGCGGCTTGGCCCACATCACCGGGGGAGGGATTCCCGGCAATCTCCCCCGCATCTTGCCGGTGGGCTGCGCCGCCGAGGTGCGGCTCTCCAGTTGGGAAGTGCCGCCGCTGTTTCGGCTGCTGCAGCGACTGGGCCAAGTTCCCGCCGACGACATGCGGCGCACCTTCAATCTGGGCATCGGCATGATCTGCGTGGTCGCCCCCGGGCAGACGGCTGCCGTCGAGCGCCAACTGCGCCGCGCCGGCGAGGATCCGGTGCGGATGGGCGAGATCGTTTCCGGGCGGCGGCGCGTGGTGTTTCGTCCCTAGGCGCCATGAAGTTGGGTGTACTCATCTCCGGCCGCGGCTCCAACCTGCAGGCCATCGCTGCCGCCATCGCCTGCGGCGCGCTGCCGGCCGAGATCGCGCTGGTGCTGAGCAACCGTCCTCAGGCCCCGGGGCTGGAGTGGGCGCGCCAACAGGGCCTGGCCATCTGCGCCCTGCCCAGCGCCGGGCGCGAGCGCGAAGACTATGACCGCGAAGCGGTGGCCCGGCTGCGCGGCGCCGGCGTCGAGCTGGTCTGCCTGGCGGGCTACATGCGGCTGCTCAGCGGCTATTTCGTGGCCGCCTTTCCCCACCGCATCCTCAATATCCACCCGTCGCTGCTGCCCGCCTTTCCCGGCCTCGACGCCCAGCAGCAGGCGCTCGACTACGGCGTCAAATTTTCCGGCTGCACCGTGCACTTCGTGGACGACACCCTCGACGGCGGCCCCATCCTGCTGCAAGCCGTGGTGCCGGTGCTCGACGGCGACGATGCCGCCGCGCTCGGCGCCCGCATATTGGAACAGGAGCACCGCCTCTACCCGGCGGCCATCCGCCTAGTCGCCCGCGGCGCCTTTCGCCTGCAAGGCCGGCGCGTGCTGGGGACGAATGGCGGCTAGCGCGCGCGCAGGAACGGGATGGAGCTGGAGGCGCGGGTGAGAATCGAACTCACGAATAAAGGTTTTGCAGACCTCTGCCTTACCACTTGGCTACCGCGCCCGGTCCATAGATTTTAGCATCGCCGGGGCGCTGCCGGCCCCACTCGCCCGCCGCCAGCGCCTCCTGGCCACAGGAGGTGGCCTTCTTGCGCCGGCTGTTGGCGGAGGGCCCGCTGCCGGAACGCGAGCGCCGCTGGCGGCGCGAGCACCTGTACGCCGAGCAGCTCGAGCGCTATGAACGCCATTTTCGTTGACAGCATGCGTCTGTTCTACTGCTATGACCGCCTCGCCTGCGACCAGCAGCGCGGGGCGATCGAGACGGTGGCGCGGCTAGCTGGGCACCGGGAGGCTGAGCGTGCAATGCCTCGCGGAGTTCTATTATCGGGCGACCCGGGCGCACGACATGCCGCTCACCCCGGAGGAAGCCGAGGGGCGGCTGGTGAGACTTCAATTCCGGCAGCTCGCTCGAGGGGGTGCGCTTCGTCCATCCGTCCGCGGCGGAGTTCGAGCTGGCGCGGTGGATCTAGCGGGGTGCGCGGTATAATCCAGTTCTACTCTGCCCGCCAAGGACCCTCGCGCCGTGCCCAGCTTCGACTCCGCCCCTTCGCACCGCTTCCGCACGCTCCTGCTCGCCGTGGTCTTGGCGGCGCTGGCCGCTGTCTCCTACGCCTGGCTGCGGGGGGGGGCGCCGAGCATCACTGCGGTGGAGCTACCCTCCGCCATCGGCGCGCACAAGCTGGTGACCTTTGCGGTGCAGGCGCCGGTGGGGGTGGCCTCGGTGGAGGCGCACATGCTGCAGGGCGGGAAGACCATTCCCCTGGGGCAGCAAACCTTTGCGGCGGCGCGCTGGTTCACGGCCGGCGCCAGCCCGCAGGTGGTGCACTTCAGCGTGCAGGCCGGACGCGGCGACCACCCCGAGCTCAGCGACGGTCCGGCCACGCTAGTGGTCACCGCGCGCGCCGCCAACCTGCGCGGCGCCAGCGCCACCTTCCAGCGCGAGTTGGCCATCCGCTCGACCCCGCCCAGCGTGTACGCCATGAGTACGCAAATCTACGTCGCCCAGGGCGGCTCCTCGCTGGTGGTCTACCACGTCTCCAGCGGCTCCGACCAATCGGGGGTGGAGATGGACAACCTCTTCTTCCCTGGCTATCCGCTGCCCAATGCCGCCCCCGGCGGAGCCGGCAAGACCATGTTTTGTCTGTTCGCCTTCCCTTACAACGCGCCCGCCGATTCCCAGCCGGAGCTGGTGGCGCGCGACGAGGCCGGCAACCAGGCCACCGCCTCGCTGTCGGCCAAGACCTTCCCCAAGACCTTCCGCGCCCGCACCCTGCCGATTGACGACAACTTCATCGAACGGGTGGTGATGCCGATCATCGCCAACACGCCCTCGATCAGCGACCAGCACGACCCGGTGAAGAATTTCCTGCTGGTCAACCGCGACCTGCGCCGCACCAACACCCAGGAGCTGATTGACGCCGCCAAGTTGAGCGTGCAGCAGTTTTTGTGGAAGGGCGCGTTCACCCAACTGAGCAACTCCGCCGTCGAGGCCGAATTCGCCGACCACCGCTCCTACCAATACCACGGCCGCATCATTGACCAAGAGGACCACCTGGGCTACGACCTGGCGGCGGTGCGCCACACCCCGGTGAAGGCGGCCAATGCCGGGCGTGTCATCTGGGCCAAGTACTTCGGCATCTACGGCAACTGCGTGCTGATTGACCACGGCTACGGGCTGATGTCGCTGTACGCCCACCTCAACGACTTTGCGGTCAAGGCGGGCGACCTGGTGGCCCAGGGGCAACTGATCGCCCACAGCGACTCGACCGGGTTGGCGGGGGGCGACCACCTGCATTTCAGCATGCTGCTGGACGGGGTGCAGGTGAACCCGATGGAGTGGTGGGACCCGCACTGGGTGCACGACCGGATTCAGACCAAGCTGGACCAATTTTCGGCCACTGCGGTGACGCCGACTCCGTCCGCCGGGCAAAACTGAAAAGAAACTGAAACGGACCGGCAGGGGCATTCGTCTTTGACCACAACCCGCTGTTTGGGGTGGAACCGGTCAACCATGCCATTCCGTCGTTTGGGAGGGATCCCCCTGATTTTCCTGGGCTTAGGCGCCCTGGCGCTGGGCCAAGGGAAGGCCGCGCCGGCGCCGACGCCAGTCGCGCGGGTGGACCTGGACCAGGCCATCCGTCTGGCGCTGGCGCAGTCACCGGCGCTGGCGGCGGCCCGCACCCAGGTGCCGCAGAGCCAGGCCAACGAGGTCACCGCCAACCTCCGTCCCAACCCCATCCTGTCTTGGGACGCGCTGTTCCTGCCGGTGTTCAACCCCAGCAACTTCACCGCCACCTATCTCAACAATGTCGCCGAGTACGACGCCGGAGTCAGCTACACCATCGAGCGTGGGCACAAGCGCCAGGCGCGGCTGCGGGCGGCCCAGGACGCAACCACGGTGGTGCGCTCGCAAGTGGCCGACGCCCAGCGGGGCCTGACCTTCGGCGTGGCGCAGCAGTTCGTGGCAGTGCTGCTGGCCCGGTCGAGCCTGGCCTTTGCCCAGCAGGACTTGGCGAGCTGGCAGAATACGGTCAACATCAGCCAGTCGCAGTATCACGCCGGCGCATTGAGCGAGGGCGACCTGGACACGATCAAGCTGCAGACGTTGCAGTTCCAGACCACCGTCTCGGGCGACCGCCTGGCCTTGAACCAGTCGCTGAGCGGGCTGCGGCAGCAGGTGGGCTTCGGCGCCCTCGCCCCCAACTTCGACGTGGTGGGCAAGCTGGCCTATCTGCCGGTGCAGGCCGGCCTGGGCGACCTGCAGGCGCTGGCGTTGCAGCATCGCCCCGATCTGCTGGCCGCCCGCCAGGCGGTGACCGCGGCCCAGAGCCAGCACCGGCTGGCGCAAGCCAACGGCAAGCGCGACCTGACGGTCAACACGCAGTACTCGCACGTGGGCGCGGTCAACGACCTGGGCGTCTTGTTCAACATCGAGATCCCGATCTTTGACCGCAATCAGGGTGAGATCGCGCGCACCGCCGCCGCCACCACGCAAGCCCAGGACCTGGCGCAAGTCGCCAGCCAGCAGGTGCTCACCGACGTCTCGATGGCGTACGCGGCGGTCCAGCAGGGCGAGCAGGTGCTGCAGCTCTACACCTCTGGCTATCGCGACCAGGCCAAGCAGGCGCTGGACATTCGCCAGTATTCCTACACCCGCGGCGCCAGCAGCCTGCTCGACCTGCTGGATGCCGAGCGCACCTACCGCGCCACCGAGCTGGGCTACCGCCAAGCGCTGGCGACCTATATGCTCGCCGTCGAACAGTTGAAGGAAGCCGTCGGCACCAGGAACCTGCCATGAGCCCCATCCATCCGGCTCGTCTCCGTCTCGGCATGGCCATCGCCGCCATTTTGGCGGCGATGGCCATGCTCTCGGCCTGCAACCAAGGCGAAGCGGCGCGCGCCGCCGCCACCGGCAACGCCGGCGCCGCGGCGCCCAAAGCGGCGCTGGTCACGGTGCCCATCCAGCAAATGGGCCAAATCCAAGTCTTGGCCGCAAGCCAAACCACGTGGCCGCGCCTGCTGCGGCTGAGCGGCAATGTGGACTACGACCAGTTCACCACCACGCCGGTGCTGAGCCAGGTCAGCGGTCCAGTGGCGCGCGTCCTGGCGGTGCCGGGCGAGCGGGTGGTCCAGGGGCAGCCGCTGCTGGAGGTCGCGAGCCCCGACTTTGCCGCGGCGCGCAACACCTACCTCAAGTCCAGCGACGTCCTCCACTTGGCCGACAGCGTCTATCGCCGCGACCAGGATCTATATCAGCACCACGCCATCGCCCTGGCCGACTTGCAGGCGGCCGAGTCCAGCCGCACCCAGGCCCAGGCGGACTTGCAGGCGGCGGAGCAGGCGCTGCGCATTCTGGGGCTGCCCAACCCCACCGACTCGGCGGCGGCCACACCCACCGCCACCATTCCGCTCAAGGCCCCGATCGCGGGCGAGGTGGTGGAGCGCGACGTTGCCCCCGGACAACTGCTGCAGGCGGGGGCCACGCAGTGCTTCGTCATCAGCGACATGAGCACGGTGTGGGTGCTGGCCAACGTCTACCAGAGCGACCTCGCCTACGTCCACGTGGGCGATCCGGTCTCGATCCAGACCGACGCCTTCCCGGAGACCTTCCGCGGCCGCATCCAGTACCTCAGCCCCACGCTCGATCCCAACACCCGCACGCTGCAGGCGCGCATCGCCACCCGCAATCCGGGCGGCGAGCTGAAGCGGCAGATGTATGTCACCGCCACGGTGGAGGCCGGCAGCCAGCGCGATATCGTCGTGGTGCCCAACGCCGCGGTGCTGCGCGACGACCAGAACGTGCCCTTCGTTTACGTCCAATCCGACGGCGGCAACCATTTCGTCCACCGCACCGTGGCCATCGGTCCCTCGCAAAACGGCTTCACCCAGATCACCGCCGGGCTCAAGCCGGGCGAGCCGGTGGTCGCCAACGGCAGCATTTTTCTGCAGTTTGCCAGCTCCTTCCAGCAGTAGCCGCCGGCCGTTGCCATGATCAACCGCATCGTCCAATTCGCCCTGCGCCAGCGCTTTCTGATCCTCATCCTGATGGTGCTGCTGGTGGTCTCGGGCGCCATCTCGTTCCAGCGCATGCCGGTGGACGCCTACCCCGACTTGTCGCCGCCGCTGGTGGAGATCATCACGCAATGGCCGGGGCACAGCTCGCAGGAGGTGGAGCGGCTCATCACGCTGCCGCTGGAGCTGGCCATGAACGGCACGCCCGGCCTGGTCTACATGCGCTCGATCTCGCTCTATGGCTTGAGCGACGTTACCCTGACGTTTGAGGACGCCACCGACCCCTACTTCGCCCGCGAGCTGGTGTTCGAGCGCTTCGCCGACGCCGCCCTGCCGGTCGGCGTCACCCCCTCGCTGTCGCCGCTGTCCAGTCCCAGCGGCCTAGTCTACCGTTACGTGCTGGAGAGTCCCGACCGCAGCCCGCAAGACCTGAAGACGATCGAGACGTGGACGGTGGAGCGCGCCTTCAAATCCATTCCCGGCGTCGCCGACGACAGCGGCTTCGGCGGGCCCACCATGCAGTACCAGGTGCTGCTCGATCCCGCCCGGCTCTACAGCTACCATCTCACCGTGCCCCAGGTGATGGCGTCGCTGGCGGCCAACAACGCCAACACCGGCGGCGGCTTCTACTCCCAGGGCGGGCAGTTCTACTACGTGCGCGCGCTGGGGCTGGTGAAAGACACCGCCGACATCGGCAGCATCGTGGTGGCCAGCGTCAACGGCGCCCCAGTGCACATCCGCGACGTCGGCAAGGTGGTGATCGGGCACGCCCCGCGCCTGGGCGAGTTTGGCTTCGACCACAGCAATGACGCGGTTGAGGGCGTCATCCTGATGCTCACCGGGGCCCAGGCCCAGGGCGTGCTCAAGTCGGTGGAGGCCAAGACCGCCGAGCTCAACCGGGAGCTGCCGCCGGACGTCAAGATCCATCCCTTCTACGACCGCAGCGGCCTGGTGCAGCTCACCACCAGCACGGTCGAGGGCAACCTGCTGCGCGGCATCATCCTGGTGCTGGTGGTGCTGATCCTGCTGCTGGTCAGCTTCCGCGCCGCCGTCATTGTCGCCCTCACCATTCCGCTGGCGCTGCTGTTCTCCTTCATCTTCCTGCACGCCTGGGGCATCCCTGCCAACCTGCTCTCCATCGGCGCCATAGACTTCGGCATCATCATTGACGGCACCGTGGTGATGATGGAGAACATCTACCGCGAGTTGGAGGAGCGCCACGGCCAGAGCTACAACCTGTTCGAGGTGATCGTTGCCGCCGCGCGCGACGTGGACCGGCCCATCTTCTACTCGGTGGCGGTGATGATCGCCGCCTACTTGCCCATCTACGCCCTCACCGGCCCCAGCGGCAAGCTCTTCCGGCCGATGGCCGACACCATGGGGCTGGCGCTGATCGGCTCGCTCATCATCACCCTGACGCTGGTGCCGGTGCTGTGCTCCTACTGGTTCCAGCGTGGGGTCAAGGCCACGGTCAACCGCCCGCTGGAGTGGATGAAGGGCTGGTACCGCGGCCAGGTGGCCTGGTGTCTGCGCCATCCCGCGCTGGTGATGGGGGGCACGGTGGTGGTGTTTGGCGCCTCGCTGCTGCTCGCTCCCTTTATCGGCGGCGAGTTCATGCCCCACCTGGACGAGGGCGCGCTCTGGGTGCGGGCCACCATGCCCTATTCCATCTCCTTCGAGGAGGCCAGCAAGATCGCGCCCCAGATCCGCCAACTGCTGATGTCGTACCCCCAGGTCACCGACGTGGGCAGCGAGCTGGGCCGCCCCGACGACGGCACCGATTCCACCGGGTTTTTCAACTGCGAGTTCTACGTGGGGCTGCGCCCCTACAGCGACGCGGCCTGGAAAACCAGCCCCGAGCACACCAAGCAGGCGCTGATCGCGAACCTGCAGCAGCGGCTGGAGGTCTATCCCGGCATCATCTTCAACTACACCCAGCCCGCCGAAGACGCGGTGGACGAGGCCCTCACCGGCCTCAAGAGCGCGCTCGCGGTCAAGGTCTTCGGCCCCGACCTCAACGTGCTGCAGGCGCAGGCGCTCAAGGTCCGCAACACGCTGGCGCGGGTGCCGGGCTTCACCGATCTGACCGTGGTCAAGGAACTGGGCCAGCCCAGCATCGCGGTTACGGTGAACCGCGACGCCCTGGCGCGCTACGGCGTCAACGTCGCCGATGTCGAGGCGGTGGTGGAGGCGGGGGTGGGCGGCGACACCGTCTCGCAAGTGGTGCAGGGGGAAAAGCTCTTCGACTTGGTGGTGCGCATGCAGCCCCAGTTCCGCTCCAGCCCCGAGACCATCGGCAGCCTGCTGGTGGGCACCCCCGGCGGCCAACAGGTGCCGGTGCGCGCCCTGGCCAGCGTCACCGAGCAGGACAGCCCCTCGTTCATCTACCGCGAAAACAACGAGCGCTACATCGGGGTGCAGTACAGCATCGAGGGCCGCGACCTGCAGCATGCGGTGCAGGAGGGCCAGGCCGCGGTCAACCGCGAGGTGCACCTGCCCGCCGGCTACCGCCTCACCTGGGGCGGCGAGTACAGCGAGTTCCTCGCGGCCAAGCGCCAGCTCTCGATCGTAGGCCCGCTGGTGATCCTGCTGATCTTCATGATCCTGTTTGCCCTGTACGGCAACATCAAGTTCCCCATCATCATCGCCCTGGGGGTGATCCTGTCGGTGCCCGAGGGCGCGCTGCTGGCGCTGTGGGCCACCGGCACCGCCTTCAGCGTCTCCTCGGTGCTGGGGTTGTTGGCCCTGACTGGCGTCTCGGTGGAGACGGCGGTGATCTTGGTCTCTTACATCAACAAGCTGCGGCTGCAGGGCGACGACATCACCGGTGCCACCATCGAGGCCTCGGTGCTGCGGCTGCGGCCCATCCTGATCACCGGGCTGGTGGCCTGCATCGGGCTGCTGCCGGCGGCGCTCTCGCACGGCATTGGCAGCGACACCCAGCGCCCCTTCGCCATCGTCATCGTCGCCGGCATGATCTCGCGCATCATCCTGGGCCTCTATATCAACCCGGTGCTCTACGCCGTAGTCGCCCGCAAAGGCGACGTGCTGCAGGTGTGAGAACGCCTCCCGAAGCCCCTGACGGGGCTTCGGGAGCTGGCACGCAGCGCTCCGCAGTCGACAGGGCGGGGATACCGGCTGCGACCCGGGGTGGCGGGTGGCGATTCTGCCCGCCGTGGTGGAGTGGGTGTAAGCTGGAGGCAGTGAGGCGCAGGCGGACATACCGGGTCTTGGGAGCGATGCTGGCGCTGGCGTTGTGGCTGCCGCTGTGCTGCGCCCAGCCGCTCATGGGCACGGCGGCGCCGACGATGCGCGATATGGCCGCCTGCTGTCAGCAAATGGCGCAGAACTGTCCCGCGATGGGCCCGCATAGCCGCGACTGCTGCCAAATGCGGATGACGGCGCCAAAGCCAGCGGCGCTGTTGACTGCCACCGCCGCGCCCGCGCCGCTGGCGGCGGCCGCGCGGACTGCCGCGCCTGGGCTGGCGCCTCCGCGATTTGACCGCCGAGGGCCCGCAAGCAACGCACCCCCGCGCCCCGATCCCGCCCTGCAACGCATTTCTGTTCTTTTGATCTAGTCCTCCTTTCCCACGGCACTCGTGCGGGAAACAGGAGGAGGACTGGATGAAGCGCATCTTTTTGGTGTTGGCACTGGTGTCGGCGACGGCGGCGCAGACCGCCTTGCCGCAGTTGATGGTCGAGGCGGAGCGGAACAATCCCCGCATCGCGGCGGCGGAGCAGGCGTGGCGGGCGGCGGAGCAGCGCGTCGCGCCGGCCGGGGCGCTGCCCGATCCGCAGGCGACGGTGCAGCAGATGAGCGTGGGCAGCCCGCTGCCCTTCGCCGGGTATACCACCAACAACTTTGCCTATATCGGGGTGGGGGTATCGCAGGACATCCCCTATCCGGGCAAATTGAAGCTGCGGGCGCAGATCGCCCACAGCGATGCCCAAGCGCTGCGGGCCGCGGTGGCGGCGGCGCGGCGGCAGGTGGCGGAGCAGGTGGGGGCTGCCTACGTGCAGTTGGCCTACCTGCAGCAGACGCGCGGTCTGCTCCAGCAGCAGCGCACGCTGCTGGCTGCGGCCGAGCAACTGGCGGAGGTGCGCTACCGCGCCGGGCCGGGCAGCCAAGCCGACGTATTGGCGGCCCAGCTCGCGCAGACCGAGTTGCTGCGCGACCTCGCCACCCAGCAACAGCAGCAGGCCGCGACCCAGGCCGAGTTGCGCGCGCTGCTCAACCGCACGCCCGGCGCGCCGCCGGTCATTCCTACGGCGCTGGCGCCCACCCGCCTGGCCGCCAGCGACGACCAGCTCCTGGCGATGCTGCCCGCCGCCGATCCGGCACTGGGCGGCGAGCAGGCGCGGATCGCCGGCGCCGACCATGCGGTGAAGCTGGCGCACCTCAACTTCCGGCCCGACTTCAACGCGCAGTACATGTTCCAGCGCACCGGCCCCAATTTCCCCGCCTACTACC